>ENA-OPDI01000782-OPDI01000782.1-human-gut-metagenome-genome-assembly--contig:-NODE-782-length-30192-cov-3.317450_pt1 | contig 30192 bp, 25 predicted proteins | sample MGYA00241262_ERZ501504 | MGnify/ENA primary metagenome ERZ501504 (study PRJEB25962, sample SAMEA2042570) | human gut metagenome | biome: human gut; feature: human-associated habitat; material: faeces...
AGTTGAAAGTCAAAGGTTAAAAGACTTGAACTTTCTGCTTTTAAATCTAAAGATTCGACTAATTTAAAATACATTTGTACGGAATATACTTAAGATACAGAAATGAAAAAACTTCTATTGTTATTTTTTTCCTTGTTAGCCTTTGGATATATGTTCCAGGCTTGCGACAATTCGAAGACTTATGCTGAAATGCTGGATGAAGAGAAAGACGCAGTAAACGCCTTTATTAAAAAATACAATATCCAGACTATTTCCGAGAGTGACTTTGAAGCAAACGGATATAAAACGGATACGACCAAGAACGAATACGTGGCTTTCTCAAACGGAGTCTACATGCAAATTGTGGATAAGGGTATAGTTACCGATAAACCGGAAAATGACTCTATCAAGAATAACAATATTGTAGCCGTACGCTTTGTAGAGCACGACATCAAGGCGAACGATACCACTTGCTTCAATGTGGTGCTTCCCGGTTTCGAAAATTATCCGAATTACTATACTTATCCGGACGTTTTCCGTTATGTGGATAACGGTACTTCAGTAGCCGGTGTATTTACAGAGGGGTCGATGTATGCCAAATATGGTACGACGGATGTTCCTCCCGGATGGCTGCTTGCTTTAAAGTATGTTACCAATTATGCCCATGTGAGAATGATTGTACCTTCGAAGATGGGACATCAGAGTGCAAACCAATATGTAAACCCCTATTTCTACGATATTCGTAAATTTCAGAAAGCATTGAACTAAAACTACTAAATAACCAATTTTCTAAAACAACAACCTATGACTCTAATCAAATCTATCTCTGGTATCCGTGGAACCATTGGCGGAGGCGCAGGCGAAGGACTGAACCCGCTTGACATTGTAAAATTCACGTCGGCTTATGCCACTTTGATTCGCAAAACATGCAAATCAAAAAGTAACAAGATAGTAGTGGGCCGTGATGCCCGCATTTCCGGTGAGATGGTAAAGAATGTCGTAGTCGGTACCTTGATGGGTATGGGCTGGGACGTAGTTGATATCGATCTTGCTTCTACTCCGACAACCGAACTGGCTGTTACAATGGAAGGGGCTTGTGGCGGTATCATTCTGACTGCATCACATAACCCCAAACAATGGAATGCATTGAAATTGCTGAATGAGCATGGAGAATTCCTGAATGCAGCCGAAGGGCAAGAAGTACTTCGTATTGCTGCTGCCGAGGAGTTCGATTATGCGGATGTCGATCATTTGGGATCTTATCGCAAAGACTTGACTTATAATAAAAAACATATCGACAGTGTATTGGCACTCGATTTGGTAGACGTTGAGGCTATCAAAAAAGCTGATTTCACAGTGGCTATCGACTGTGTGAACTCTGTAGGAGGTATCATCCTGCCCGAATTATTGGAACGTCTGGGGGTGAAACACGTCGAAAAACTCTATTGCGAACCGACCGGAAACTTTGCCCACAATCCGGAACCGTTGGAAAAAAATCTGGGAGATATCATGAACCTGATGAAGGGTGGAAAAGCTGATGTAGCGTTTGTCGTTGACCCGGACGTAGACCGTTTGGCGATGATCTGCGAAAACGGTGTGATGTATGGTGAAGAATATACACTGGTTACGGTGGCAGACTATGTATTGAAACATACTCCGGGCAATACTGTATCCAATCTGAGTTCTACCCGTGCTTTGCGCGACGTAACCCGCAAATATGGTATGGAATACAATGCTTCTGCTGTAGGCGAAGTAAATGTAGTGACCAAGATGAAAGCAACAAATGCCGTGATCGGTGGTGAAGGAAACGGTGGAGTGATTTATCCTGCCAGTCACTACGGACGTGATGCTTTGGTAGGAATTGCATTATTCCTTAGCCATTTGGCACACGAAGGTAAGAAGGTTAGTGAGTTGCGTGCAACTTATCCTCCTTATTTCATTGCCAAGAACCGTGTCGATCTGACTCCGGAAATCGATGTAGATGCCATTCTTGCTAAAGTGAAAGATATCTATAAGAATGAAGAGATCAATGATATTGACGGTGTGAAAATTGACTTTGCCGATAAGTGGGTACACTTGCGCAAGAGTAATACCGAACCGATCATCCGTATATATAGCGAAGCATCGACTATGGAAGCTGCTGAGGAGATCGGGCAGAAGATTATGAACGTAATCAACGAATTGGCTAAGTAAGTCATTTAATAAATATACGAAAGGCTGTATTGGTAACGATGCAGCCTTTTTTTATCATAATATAATCCATCTTTTTTTTAACAAAGTCTATTTTTTCGAAATAATATTTCCCGTTTCTTTGTACCTTCTGTTTTCGGAAATATCATGGGAGAAACCCTTGTCGGATATCGGAAACACTGTCTTTCTTTGAAGAAAGGAGGCTTTAGTGAGACGACTCAAAAACTCAAAACAATTTAATAAGAACATGAAAAAACTGATTCTGCTTCTCATTTTGATTTTTTCGTTGCCTGTTGCAGCACAAAATTTTACAATTGGGAAGAGCACTTTCCTTTTGAATGGCAAGCCTTTTACGGTTAAGGCTGCCGAGTTGCATTATACCCGTATTCCGGCTCCTTACTGGGAGCATCGTATCGAGATGTGTAAGGCATTGGGGATGAATACGATTTGTCTTTATGTATTTTGGAACATCCATGAACAGACTGAGGGACAGTTTGACTTTACCGGACAAAATGATATAGCCGCTTTTTGCCGCCTGGCTCAGAAGCATGGGATGTATGTGATTGTACGCCCGGGTCCTTATGTTTGTGCCGAATGGGAGATGGGCGGACTTCCTTGGTGGTTACTGAAGAAGAAAGATATTGTACTTCGTACACTCGATCCTTATTTTATGGAGCGCACTGCAATCTTTATGAAAGAAGTCGGAAAACAGCTTGCACCTTTGCAGATTACTCGCGGAGGAAACATTATCATGGTGCAGGTAGAAAATGAATATGGTGCTTATGCAGTTGACAAACCCTATGTTTCGGCTATTCGTGATATAGTGAAAAGTGCCGGGTTTACCGAAGTTCCTCTTTTTCAATGTGACTGGAGCAGTACCTTTGATCGGAATGGATTGGACGATTTGCTCTGGACTATCAATTTTGGTACGGGAGCCAACATTGAACAGCAGTTCAAGCGTCTTAGAGAGGCTCGTCCGGAGACTCCATTAATGTGTAGTGAGTTCTGGAGTGGATGGTTTGATCATTGGGGACGCAAGCATGAGACCCGTCCTGCCAAAAGCATGGTGCAGGGTATCAAAGATATGCTTGACCGTAATATTTCATTCAGTCTCTATATGGCCCATGGAGGTACTACTTTCGGGCATTGGGGTGGTGCCAACAATCCGTCTTACTCCGCTATGTGTAGTTCTTACGATTACGATGCGCCTATCAGTGAGCCGGGATGGACTACGGACAAATATTTCCAGCTTCGTGATCTGCTGAAAAATTATCTGCCTGCAGGAGAACAATTGCCTGAGATTCCCGAAGCTTTTCCGGTGATTGAGATACCTGAAGTGGAGTTTACTCAGGTTGCTCCTCTCTTTTCCAATTTGCCCGAGGCTAAAGAGAGTATGGATATACAACCGATGGAGGCTTTTGATCAGGGGTGGGGAACGATTTTGTATCGGACTACTTTGCAGGAGCCTGTCGAAAATGGCACTACGATGAAGATCACAGAAGTACATGATTGGGCACAAGTTTTTGCCGATGGTAAATTGTTGGCTCGTCTGGACCGTCGTCGTGGTGAATTTGCCTTGCAACTGCCGGTTTTGAAGAAAGGAACGCGTATCGACATCCTGGTAGAAGCTATGGGACGTGTTAACTTTGATGAGTCGATTCACGATCGCAAAGGTATCACTGAAAAAGTAGAACTTGTCCGTGGAAAGCAATCTGCAGAGTTAAAGAATTGGACGGTTTATAGTTTTCCGGTGGATTATTCGTTTGTGCAAGATAAAAGATATAAAAATGGGACAGCTCAGACTATGCCTGCGTATTATAGGACTACCTTCCGTTTGGATAAAGTTGGCGATACGTTCCTTGATATGAGTACTTGGGGTAAAGGTATGGTATGGGTTAACGGCCTTGCTATCGGACGTTTCTGGGAGATTGGTCCGCAGCAGACACTCTTCATGCCCGGTTGTTGGCTCAAAGAGGGAGAAAATGAAATTATTGTTCTTGATTTGAAAGGCCCTGAGAAAGCATCTATCCGCGGACTGAAGAAGCCCATCTTGGATTGGTTACGCAATGAAGGGGCTTCTACCCATCGCAAAGAGGGTGAACAACTGGACTTGAGTCGGGAAACTCCCGTTGCCGAAGGTACGTTTGTTCCGGGCAACGGATGGCAGGAAGTTTGCTTTGATCGTCAGAGTATCGGTCGTTATTTCTGCCTTGAGGCCCTTTCGGCACAAAAAGGAAAGAAGATAGCAGCCATCGCCGAACTTGATGTACTGGGTGCCGACGGTAAGCCAATTTCACGTGAAAAGTGGAGAATACGCTATGCCGACAGCGAAGAGACACGTAGCGGTAACTGTACGGGAGATAAAGTGTTCGACCTTCAGGAATCCACTTACTGGATGACGGTGGCTAAAGATGCTTATCCTCATCAATTAGTCATCGATCTGGGTGGAGACTATACCGTAACCGGTTTCCGCTATTTGCCCCGTGCCGAAAAGGGATATCCCGGCATGATAAAAGATTACCGGGTGTACGTCAAAGGGGAAGATTTTCAATACTGACAGAGGTATTGTTCTATAGAGAAAGTGAATAGCCGGTTTTATTAGAACCGAACTATATATTTTAGGTAATATATCCTACTGAAAGTTAGTTGGATAGTGATAGGCTGTGAATGTTATCATTTGACATTCACAGCCTAATTATATTACCCAATTTTCAAGTGACAGAAATGTTTTTTGGTTATTAAAGAGTTGTCACGGGTATTTGATGCCATCATTGAGAGGAAGATTCCGGAGAAATATAAGTAAAAGTAAAAGATTTTTTTAGTTATAATACTTTTGGACAGTAATCTTTTTTTTATTACAAATATAGGAATTTCAGCTTTATATGTTTTGTGGATTCATGGAAAAATATCCGGAAAAAGAAATGATAAATAACAAATGTTCTGTATCTTTGACCAAAATATAACTTTAAAACATGATGAACACAAAGTCTTTTTTCATGGTTGCCATTGGCGTTTTTGTTTTGGCATCTTGTAATTTAAATCAAGTCGACCAAACAGGTCTGTTAACCGCTTCCGTTCGTGATGCACTTAATTCGCCGGCAACTTTGTCTATTGCTGATGAGATAGAGTCAGTTGAATATATCCCTTTGGAAATGACCAATGATGATGCCTCATTGATAGACGGTGTGGTAGACTTTGCCATCACAAGCAAATACATTTATGTATTGGTGGGCAAGGAAGCCCGTATCGTACTGTTCGATCGTCAAGGACACTTTTTGCGTACATTCCTTCGCCAAGGCCAAGGTCCCGATGACTTTAATGGTATGATAGGTTTTATACAGGCTGATGAGGCTGATAATCGTTTCTATGTTATCGGCAATAAGGTTGGCATATATACATTGGAAGGCACGTTTGTGGAAGACCTGCCTGTAAATTCTCCCATTATTTATGCTCATCACCTTGGTAACAAGCGCATTGGTGCCATCGCTATGCCTCTTATGCCGTTTCAGAACGGTAGTTTTGGTATTGGGGTATTTCAAGAGGACGGTGAGGCGATAATTACCAAAAACGATTTCTATTCGCCGTTGGTACCCCGTGAAGATTCAGGCTTTACTTTTGGAGTAATGGGTTCACCTTCGGATGGGAAGCAGGCGTCAGTCTTGTTTAAAACAGCTAGCAATGATACCATTTACCGTTTGTCGGCAGACACCATACAGCCTGTTTTAGTGGCCGGTCTAAGCAATTCGGATGAAGAGGTTATTCGTGGGCTCAATATTCGCGATATTAAAAGATTCCCTGCTAACGGTGATATTTTTGTAAGTGATATTTTTGAGACGCCTCGCCGTTTTTATCTGCGCATGATGCTGAATGAGAAGTATTATGTGGCTTCGGTGGACAAACACAGTGGAGAAACTGTTGTGGAGCAGTGTGATATCCCTGAGACAAGTGCTTATAACTTGGCTGATATCAATATGCAGTTAGGTATGGTAGGTAGTAAGGGGCATAACCGGTTCCCGGTATGGGGACGTGTCTTAGGAAATAATTTGGTACAGGTTGTTACACCTTATGAGATAGAAACATTTAAAGAACAAACTCAAATTACTGTACCACAAGAATTGCAAAAAAGAAATGCCAATGAAAATCCGATTTTCATCATATATAAGATAAAATAATATTATTAACTGTTTTATTATATCAGACTCTTTGAATAAATTTCAAGTTTTTGGTTTCATTAGATGACAGGAGCATAAACGCCTTATGAAATACGATCGTGTCTCATAAGGCGTTTGTTGTCAGTGGAAAGGAATGCCATTGATATATGCGATAACTATTCCATAGTTAGTCATTGGGACACCTTGTGCTTTAGCTTTGACTATCCGATTCAGGACATGTTTGCGATTGAACATGCAGGCTCCGCAATGAATAATCAGGTCGTAGCAATTCAGGTCCTTAGGAAAATCATTTCCGGAAACAATGTCGATATGCAGTTTCTCTCCGATACGTTTGCGCAACATTCGTGGAAGTTTCACTCTGCCGATGTCTTCGGACAGTGGAGCATGAGTACAGGCTTCGGCTATCAGGACCCGGGAATTTTCTGTCAGTTGGTCGATGATATACGCTCCTTCGGTATAGTAGTCAATGTCTCCCTTGTAGCGGGCAAATAATACCGAGAAGGAGGTTAGCCGGCTCTGTGGCGGTTTCTTTTCGTAGACGGTTCTGAAAACCTGCGAATCGGTAATGATCAATGAGGGGGGAGCTGACAAGACTTTGAGGGCATTGTCCAACTGGTCGGTTGTGCAGCTCAAGGTGATGCATTTTTTGTCAAGAAGTTCGCGCAGTGTTTGTACTTGTGGCAGGATAAGTCGCCCTTTAGGAGCCTGTATATCCTGTGGCATCACGAGTAGTACCACATCGCCTTCGTTGGCCAAGTCTCCCACAATATCCGGTTGCTCGTTAAGTTCCGGTAACCGATGAAGAATAGACTGACGGATTGAGTCTATGCCCGTTTTTTCTTTGGCACTGACAATTAAAGGGTGTTGTCCTGTCTGTTGTTCCAATTTATCGGCGACTTCATCCGGTTTCTCTAACAGATCGGCTTTATTCAGTACCAACAGGTAGGGGATATTCCTCTCTTTCAGTAACTCTATCCATCGTTGCTCTTCGGAAAGTTCCGTATCGCAACAAACCATCAGTGCGATGTCGGCTTTGTCCGCAGCTTGTAAGGTTCGTTCGATACGTAGGGAGCCCAGTTCACCTTCATCGTCGAATCCGGCTGTATCGATGAATACACACGGACCGATACCATGTATTTCCATCGGTTGATATACAGGGTCGGTAGTGGTACCGGCGATGTCCGATACCAAAGCAGCGTTTTGATTGGTCAATGCATTAATCAATGACGACTTGCCACTGTTTCGTTTACCAAACAAGGCAATGTGCAGGCGATTGGAGCGGGGCGACGTTTTCAAAACCTGAAGTCCCTTTCTCCTGCCGCAATTTGCTTCAGGTTTTCTAAAGCCCGTTCTCGGATTTTAGGGTTGGGGATATGTTGCATTTCTTGCTTTATCATGGCTACTCCGCGAGCTTTCGTCTCTTCCGAGGCATAATCTTCCAGATATTCCTGTAAGGTTATCAGTGCATTAGGGGAACAGCAGTTGGCTATTTGTCCCGATTTGACAAGTGACATAAACCGGTCACCCGTGCGTCCGGCACGATAACAGGCTGTACAGAAGCTGGGAATATAGCCTAGTTTCAGTAACCAGTTGACCACTTCGTCCAGTGTCCGGGTGTCGCTGACATCGAATTGGGCGGAGTTCTCTTCCGGAGTTTCTGCTTCGGCATAACCGCCTACACTGGTCCGTGATCCTCCGCTGATCTGCGAAATACCTAAGTCAAGCACTTTTTCACGGGTCTTTTGCGATTCTCGTGTGGAAATAATCATGCCTGTGTAGGGTACGCTGATGCGAATAACGGCTACTATCTTTTGGAAGATCTCGTCAGAGATGGCATTTTCAAAGTCTTCGGCATTTATGTCATCGGCCGAGCAGATGCGGGGAACGCTTATGGTATGCGGTCCCACGCCATAAACGGCTTCCAAGTGTTCGGCATGCATCAGCAATCCTACAAAATCATAGCGGTATGTATTCAGGCCGAACAGGACTCCCATGCCTACATCATCGATTCCTCCTTGCATGGCACGGTCCATGGCCTCGGTATGATAGGCATAGTTGCTTTTGGGCCCGGTGGGATGCAGCTGTTCGTAATTCTCTTTATGATATGTTTCTTGAAAGAGGATATATGTACCGATACCTGCATCTTTCAGCTTGCGATAATTCTCTACCGTAGTGGCGGCAATGTTCACGTTTACCCGGCGGATAGCTCCGTTTTTATGATGGATACTGTAGATGGTACGGATTGATTCGAGTATATAATCGATTGAGTTACGCACAGGGTCTTCACCGGCTTCGAGTGCCAGGCGTTTGTGTCCCATATCTTGCAGGGCAATAACTTCCCGGCATATCTCTTCCTGAGTTAACTTTTTGCGGATGATGGTTTTATTTTTGAGATGATACGGGCAGTACACACAACCATTGACACAATAGTTGGATAAGTAAAGCGGAGCAAACATGACGATGCGGTTGCCGTAGAATTTTTGCTTGATCTCTTTGGCAAGATGAAAAATCTCTTTAGTAAGATCTTCTTCAGCACATTCCAGCAATATGGCGGCTTCCCGGTGGGTGAGCCCCTTACAAAGGCGGGCTTTCTCTATTAAATTTCGGATAAGTTCCCGGTCATTCCGATGGGTGCGGGCATACTCCAGTGTTTCAATAATTTCCTGATGGTTAATAAAGTCGACAGCATCAGGTGAATCTACTTTATACATGTCTTTTGTTGATTAGTTGTTATAATCTCCCCGGCTGTAGTCGATGTGATATCCGACCGCTGTCAGTTGCTTTTCCAATAAGGCCAGTCCTTCGGCCGCTTCGGCACCGAAAGCTACTTTCTGGTCGTACAGGTTATATTTGTTTCTTACAATGATAGGCGACAGATTGGGCATGACCACATTGGCGCCGGCAAGAATACCCCGTATTCTGCCGTCCGGTGCCAGGCTTGCCAACGCAGTTGTCGAAGGGATCAGTGCCTTGGGATGCATCAGCCTGAAGATAGAGAGCAGTAACAAGGTCAGCTCTACACTGCCTGCTTTTTCGTCACAGAATGGGGTTCGCTGATGGGGGATAAAAGGTCCGATACCAATCATTTCCGGTTGGAAGTTTTCAATAAAACGTATATCCTCTATCAGAAATTCCACTCTTTGATGAGGGGTTCCCACCATGATGCCTGTCCCGGTCTGGAAACCGATTCGTTTGAGTTCCTGAAGGCATTTTATACGTCTTTCGTTGGACATTTCATAGGGGTGCAGACAGTAGTAATGCCCTCTGTTGAATGTTTCGTGGCGTAACAGATACCGATCGGCGCCTTTCATAAAATAGCGTTCGTAAGCTTTCGCCGGTTTTTCACCGATAGACAGCGTGATGGCACATTCGGGATATCGCCGGCGGATTTCCGCAATGATCTCCTCCATATCATTGTCCGACCGTTTCGGATCTTCGCCTCCCTGGAGAACGAATGAGCGGAATCCGAGTTTGTAGCCATGTTCGCAACAATCCCAAATCATCTCCTTACTGAGTCGGTAGCGATCGGCTCGCCAATTGTCTTTCCGGATACCGCAATAGTTGCAGTTATTCCGGCAATAATTACTTATTTCGATCAGTCCGCGTATGTAGACTCCCTGTCCGAAGTGTGCGGTCGCTACTTCCCGTGCCTGCTGATTGATGTATGCCAAGGCTTCATCATCATAGTGCGACAACAGGTGTGCGAACTCTTCGGAGGTGAGGGTGCGCTCCTCCCTTAATTTATCTATGAGTTTCTTCATATGATTCACGGCGTTTTATCAGTTCCTGGTTCAACTGCCGGCGTCCACCGATAGCGTCATTATGGGCACTGGGGCCGCTGATACATCCGCCTTCGCAGGCCATGACTTCAATGAACTGTCCTTGTGCTTTGCCTGTTTTGGCAGCAGCACGCAGCAAGCCTATGTTTTTCTTGTTCAGGTCCGAGACCTGGATGGCGGAGAATTTCTTAGCCTCTTCGCCTAAGTAGGCCTTAATAGCTCCCATCACACCACCTGCCTGAGCAAAACCGTGTGCCTCGCGTACCGAAGTATAGAGTACTGAGAATGGCTGTGTCTGTTCAAGTTGGATGTCCAGTCCCTCAAAGATCGAAGCCATTTCCTCAAAAGTAAGTATGTAGTCCACACATTCATCGCGGCGGGCTTCTTTACGTTTGGCCACACACGGGCCGATAAACACGATCTTTGCATCCGGGTGGCGTTCCTTGGCGATGCGGGCGGCATAATACATCGGGGATCCCGTAGAAGAAACATAAGGCTTCATTCCCGGTATGTGCTTGTTCACTAATTCGATGTAAGACGGGCAGCAAGAGGTTGTCATAAACGGCTGTCCTTCCTCCAGCTTTTCTTTCAGTTCGGCAGCTTCGTGACTTACGGTGTCCATAGCTCCCTGCGCCACTTCGACTACATCGGCAAATCCCATCTGGCGAAGCGCTCCGTATACTGCTTCGATGGATGTGTTGAATTGTCCGAGTATAGAGGGAGCAGGTATCGCTATCATCTTTTCACCGCTACGGATGCCTTCAAGGACATCAAAAGCCTGGGAAATCTCGAAAATGGCTCCGAAAGGACAAGCATTGAGGCACTTGCCACAGTAGATACATTTGCTTTCATCAATATGTTCGATACCGTTCTCGTCTTTGCTGATAGCTTTCACGGGACAGGCTTCTTCGCAAGGAACCGGAATGAATACGATGGCGTGGTACGGACAGCTTTGATGGCACTTCCCGCAACTGATACAAGCGTCGTGGTCAATCTTTGCCTGTCCGTTTTTTCGGAAACGGATGGCATCCTTGGGGCAGTTCATATAGCAACTGCGGGCTACACAACCACGGCAGAGGTTGGTCACCTCATAGTTAACCTGTACGCAAGATGAACAAGCTTCATCGATGACACAGAGTATATTTTCTTTCTGTTTGTTTTTACGTTCCAATGCCTGGCGTGCGTATTCCGAAAGTGGAGTGAGCTCGTCCGTTTCGTCTGTCATATCGAAACCCAACAACGGGAAAAGTTTATATTTGTATACAGCACGCTCTTTGTGGATACAGCAGCGTCCGAGCGGGCGTGAACGGCGAGGGCTCAGTTCAATGGGAAGTCTGTCAATTTCATTCGTTAATTTGTTCTCTTTCCAGAGATTTACCAATTTTGCCAGCAACTTGTGGCGCACAATCATTACGTTGTTGGTGAAAGCCATATTTGAGTATTTAGAATTAGGGTTACAAAGATACGGCTTGTAGGAGTATTCTGCAAGCGTGCATTAATATTTGTTTTTTATTCCTTAATTATTTAACGCTGAACCACTCTTTAAATTCAGCTACACGTGCTTTACTGACTAAAATCTTCTCTCCTGATACCGAATGACGAAGATTGATGGAAAGACGACTGTTGAACCAGAGGTCTATATCCTTGATGGCTTCCCGTGAAAGGAGATATTGGCGGTTGGCCCGGAAAAAGAGTGTCGGGTCCAGACATTCGGTCAATTCGTCGAGGGTTTGTGGGAATGAATATTCCGTCCCGTCTGTCAGAACAGCTTTCACCTGGCAATCTCTGATGTAGAACAACAGGATCATATCAACCGAAACGGGGAGCAGTTTATCGCCTTTTATCGGAATCAGGAAATGGGTTTTATAGCTTTCCTGCTTTTTTAACATACGCATCAGGTTCACAAGTTCGTTTGTTTCCGGACCGGTAGGTTTGGAATTGCCGGAACTGAACAGGGTCAGTTTTTCTAATGCCTGTTCTATATCCTGTCTTCCGATAGGTTTCAGTAAATAATCGATGCTGTTGACTTTGAAAGCCCGTAAGGCATATTCGTCATAGGCAGTAGTGAAAATGATGGGGCAGGTGATGTGGACGTGTTCAAAGATCTCAAATGCCGACCCATCTGCCAGGTGGATATCCATAAATACCAGATCGGGCATTGAATGATCGGTGAACCACTCGATGGTATCGGCGATACTGTCGAGTTCCGTTACGATTTCTATTTGCGGGCAGACTTCACCGAGTAGTGAAGTCAGGTTTCGTACCGCTGCTTTTTCGTCTTCAATGATGATTGCTTTCATAGGTCTTTCCGGATGAGGGGTATACGAACGGTGAAGTTTCTGTCTTCTGTGATTTGTATTTCTTGTCGGAACAAGAGGCGATAGCGTTTGTCGAGATTGACCAGCCCAATGCCGGTACCGGTTGTAGCTGTCAGTTTAGACTGTATGGGATTGCTTACCAGGAGTCCTTCTTCCGAATCGGTCGCGATTGTGATGGTAAGAGGACGGCGGTTGCTGATTTCATTATGCTTTACGGCATTTTCAATCAGCATCTGTATGGACATGGGGGGAAGCAAATACTCTTCGGAATTATGAGTTATATTGATCTCGAATCGCAGATTATCTTCAAAACGCATTTTAAGGAGAAAGATGTAGGCTGACACAAAGTCCATTTCTTCACGTAGAGTGACGCATTGCGACTCGTTGCCTTGCAATGTGTATCGTAGTACGTGTGACAGTTCCTGGATGTAATCTTGTGCCCGGTCTTGATTTTCACGAACGAGCGAACGCAGCGTATTGAGCGAATTGAAAAGCATGTGTGGGTTCAGTTGGTTTTTCAGCACTTCGAACTGGTTGCGTATGTTTTCTGCCTTTAATTGTTCGTTTTCAACAATTACTTGTTGTTGGCGACGAATCAGGTAGATGATATAGCAACTGCTGGTCACCAGGCTAGACATAATGAAATCGCGTAATGGATGCAGGTAGTGGTGCACCATGGCATCTATAGCGGGAATATCAAATGTCTTGTGCAAATATACAAAGCATTGTCCCAGGAAATTGCTTAATATCCAGGTTAGTACAAAAGAGAGAATAATCTTTTGCCATGTGATTTTCATTGAGGTCTGATTGAAATGAAACAGTCGGGTGTTGACTGCAAACAGAATCAGCAATGACAAAAAGGTAAAGAGGATCTCGTTGGCTACATCAGCGAATTTCATCCCGGGAAAAAGGGTATGACTCTCAAATCCGTCAAAAAGAGAGACTGATTCGGGAAAATGGATAAGCACCGCCACTGCCAGTGAGATGATGAGGGTGGATAGGAGGTATTTATCGTTGTATATAGCTCGGATTCGTTTCATGGGGACAAAGATAAGACAATACACCGGATTATTTCTGTATTCTCGCCGTTACATACATGCCGGGACGAAACTGTTGGTTGACATCATCGATACGGGCATATACTTCGAGCGAACGGCTTACCTCATCCACCTTCTGACCGATGGAGACCAAGGTAGCTTTGAACACTGTTTTGCCCATACCGTTGACCCGAAACTGGACGGGACTACCTACTTTCATATCTGCTAGGTCTTTTTCATAAGTTGTCAGGCAAAGCAGGGGGGCTGATTTGTCGATGACCTCACAAAGTGCTTCACCCGGTTGGATGTATTTACCGATATTCATCGCTACATCGCTGATATAACCACTGATGGGAGCCTTTACCTGTAGCAAGGGCTGAATACCGCTTTTCAGCAACTCTTCCGGGACGATGCCCAATAGGGTAAGCTGTGCTGCCGTAGCTTCCAGCTTGCTTTTCATTGACAGATAGTCTGCTTTGCTCTGTTGAAACTTCTTTTGCGAAGCGGCTTGTTCGGTCGAGAGAGTTTTTTGCCGTTCATATTCGGCCTGCAGATATTCTGCTTGGGCATGGCTGTCGAGATAGGTTTGTTGCAGTGCGATGAAGTCGGGATTCTCGAGTGTTGCCAGCAGGGCACCTTGCCGTACTTGTTGCCCTGGTAAGAGTGAGGTGTGTTTCACTACTCCTCCCATAGTGAGGGCCACCGTAGCTTGACGTTGGGGAGGCAATACAATGGTGCCGTTGAAAGATACTTGATTGGGCTTTGAAGTAGCCGATGTTATTCCGTCTACTTGGGTCGTAACAGTATCGGTCGGGATGTCGGCAATAGCAGGAGCCGGAACTATGGTTTCGGATGTCTGTTCAGGGTTTTTGCATGCCGCAAGAACCAATAAGAGGACCGGATAAAATATTTTTTTCATTTTCTTTTTATGTTTCAATAGGTTATTGATAAAGTTCGTATTCTAAAGAAGCTATGTTGTATTGATATATAGTTTCGATATAGCCTTTGCGTATTTCACGGGCAGCACTGACCGACTGGATAAATTCCGCAATACCGGTTTCGCTGTGTTGTAATTGTAAGTTGGCTGTTTTGACCAGTTCGTCTGCCTCTTTGAGTGCCGACGAAGTATAGAACCGGAGACTTTCTTCGTAACGTCGCAAGGCAGCACTCAACTCTGTTATTTTATTGTTCAATTCTCGGATGTTGGCTTCGGCCTGTATTTGTGCCGCCGAAACTGCTAATTTCGCTTGTTTGATCCGACTTTTTTGTGGCAGGAAGTAGATCGGGAAGGATACACCCACCATCCAGGCATTTAGATTTTTCAGTGGCAAAATATCCTGGCGGCTGTATCCGATACTTAATTCCGGAAAGAAACGGCTGCGTTCTACATTCAAGATTGCCCGTGCTTCGGAAGCTTGGCTATTGAAGAATCCGAGATGGGCTTCGGAGGTACTTCTCTGCTCACAATCGGTGGGGAAGAGTGTCATTATCGTATCTTTCGGTGTAATCGGGTCATCTGCATAACAACTCCATTGAAAGCGGGCCAAAGCTACTTTTTTCTCTTCTAGTGCCTGGAAGAGTCGATTGTGTAAATCGGCTGCCAGTGTAGTCATCATGTTTTTCTCCAATAAGGTGATTTCTCCCTGTTCGTATCTCAACTCACCGATACGCCTTAATTCGGCAGCCATCCGGTCTTGGTCGTGATAGAGTGAAGACATCCCGGAGGCATACTGATAATAGGCCCATGCGCGCTTTACTTCTGCCGTAATCTCCTTTTCGACCATTTGGCGGTAGTAAGTGCTTGTTTGTACCTGTCGGTTGATAAGTACATTTTTGTAAAACGGCGTCAACAATGAACCCAGACTCTGTTCGAAAGCCATTTCCTTGTCTTTCTTATTTTCACCATTCAACTGTCCCCACGAATAGTTGAATGTGGTGGGAGTCGCTTCTACAATTTCTCCCCGTCCGGCTTGTGCCTGCCGGATGGCCGTTGTGGCTATCTTCAGTCTTGGGTGGTTTTGCTTGGCTATCTCTATCGCTTGTTCCAGGCTGACGGTTTGTGGGGCCTGTGCCGTGGCGGTGGCACTCAGCAGAAGTGCCGGTAGCAGGATGAACAGATGCAACCGTCTCTTAGGCTGTTTCCAACCGGCACTTGCCGCATTGACTATTTTATAAAAGACCGGAAGGATAATCAACGTTAATATAGTGGATAGAATCAATCCTCCGATTACAACTGTTGCCAGAGGGCGTTGTACTTCTGCTCCGGCAGATATGGCGATGGCCATTGGTACGAAGCCCAGTGAGGCTACCAGTCCGGTGAGAAATACCGGACGTAGCAGGTGGGGTGTCCCTCTTTTTATAATCTGATTGGTGGTCATGGCATATTTATTTTGTTTTCTTAAATCGTTGAAGTGATTGATCATCAGGATTCCATTTAGTACCGCTACGCCAAACAAAGCGATGAATCCTACTCCTGCTGAGATACTGAACGGAAGTCCGCGTAACCAGAGTGCCAGAATGCCGCCTATCAGTGATAATGGTACTGTAGAGAATACCATCAGTGTATAGGTCACATTCTTGAAGGCGAAGAACAGAATCAGCAGAATCAGCATCAAGGCTACCGGTATTACAATGGTTAGTGTACGGATGGCATTCTGTAAATTTTCAAATTGTCCTCCGTATTCAAAGTAATATCCGGGTTGTAACTTGATATTCTTATCCAGTATCTGTTGTATTTCTGATACTACCTGCTGAATATCGGCATCACGTACGTTGACTCCGATTACGATGCGGCGTTTGGTGGCGTCGCGGTTAATCTGGAGCGGTCCGTTCACCAAGTCGATGCTTGCCACTTCGCTGACAGGAATCTGTATGCCTTCCGAAGTGCGTATGAAGAGCTTGTCGAGGTTGAGGTCCGCCACTTTTTCCTGATCAAGGCGTACTACTAAATCGAATCTTCTTTCATTTTCGAATACGACGCCACTTACTTCACCTGCATAGGCTGTGCGGATCATTGTATTCAATTCTTCGATATTAATGCCGTATCGGGCTATTTTTCCGCGGTTGTATTTCACTACCAGTTGGGGCAGTCCCATAGTCTGTTCGACAATGACATCGGAAGCCCCGGAAACTTGTTCGACGAAGCGGGCGGCTTCTTTCGCCTTTGCGTAAAGTTCGTGAGTATCCTCACCATATAACTTGACAGCTATATCGGCTTTGGCTCCGGTCATCAGTTCATTGAAACGTAACTGAATGGGTTGTGAGAAGTTGAACTCTGCACGATTTTCCAGGGGCTGTAGGGCTTCTTTCATTTTTTCTACCATTTCCGCCCGGCTCGATGCAGAGGTCCACTCTTTAAAGGGTTTCATCACAATCATTACATCGGCATCTTCTACTGCCATTGGATCGGTGGGTACCTCGGCTGTACCTATCTTGGCGACGACATGTTTGATTTCCGGGAACCGGTCCATCAATAATTTTTCGGCCTGATTGGAAACTTCGATGCTCTCCGAAAGTGAGCTGCCGGCCGGTAATGTCATTTGCATGGCAAAGTCCCCTTCGTCCAAAGTAGGGATAAATTCAGCTCCCAGTCGTCCGAAAAGCAGAAAAGAACCAATTAAAGCAGCGAAGGCCACGGTAACTGTTTGCCATTTGAAGCGGAGGCAGAAATGCAGGCACCGTTGATATATGACATTGAGTTTTTCAAAGAAACGGTCCGCAAATGTAGGTTTTACCATAATGGTGTGTTTTAAAAAAAGAGAAGCCATCATGGGTACATAAGTCAGGGAGAGAAGCAGTGCGCCGATAATGCAGAATACCAATGTCTTTGCCATCGGAGTGAAATATTTTCCTTCGATTCCGCTCAGTGTCAGTATAGGGAAGAATACGATCAGGATGATGAATACGGCGAATGTAGCCGAACGTACTACACCCGAAGCACCTTTCTCCACTTCTTCGTCCATTTCGGTTCCCGATAAAGTGCGTCCTTTCAGTTTATTGTTGTATAGGTGGGCGAGTATGCCTTCTACTATCACGATGGAACCGTCTACTACGATACCGAAATCAATAGCGCCGAGGCTCATCAGGTTGGCTGTCACTCCGAAAATACGCATAAGGATGAATGCGAACAGCATAGCCAGCGGAATGACTGAAGCTACGATAAGTCCGGCACGTATGTTGCCCAAAAAGATGATAAGTACCACAAATACGATAATAGCTCCTTCAATCAGGTTGTGCACTACGGTAGAGATATTCCGGTTTACCAGTTCCGAGCGGTTCAGATACGGCTCTATGCTTACTCCTTCGGGTAATAGTTTCTGTATCTTTTCTACCCGTTTTTCCAGCTCTTGTGTGACTACATTGGCATTGGCCCCTTTCAACATCATGGCGATACCTCCCACACATTCGCCTTTTCCGTCTTTGGTCATTGCTCCAAAACGTTTGGGTGCTCCAAAACGGACAATGCCCACATCGCTGATGTGTACCGGGATGCCGTTGCGGTTGGCAACCACAATCTGCTCGATATCTTTAGTGCGGCTGATCATGCCCTCCGAACGGATGTAATAAGCGTTTTTGGCTTTTTCGATGTAGCTCCCTCCGGTGTTCTGGTTGTTTTTACTCAGCGCCTCGAATACTTCACCGATGGTGATGTTCAATGAAAAAAGGGCATCCGGGTCAACGGCTACTTCATATTGCTTCAGATAGCCGCCAAAACTGTTGATTTCTACAATACCCGGTATACCGGATAACTGACGTTTCACCATCCAGTCTTGAATGGTGCGTAGTTCCATGGCGTCATATTTATCTTCGTAGCCGGGTTCTACTTTCAGGATGTACTGATAGATTTCTCCCAATCCGGTAGTGATGGGCATCATTTCCGGCATGCCCAGCTCCGGTGGAATTTCTCCGGCTACCGATTGAATCTGTTCGTTAATTAACTGTCGGGCATCGAGGGTCGGTACGCTTTCTTTAAATACGACTGTTACCACCGACAATCCGAAGCGACTTACCGAACGAATATCTTCCACGTTCATGATATTGCTCATGGCAATTTCGATGGGCATCGTGATTAATTGTTCTACTTCCTGAGGGGCAAGTGTGGGAGAGACTGTTACGATCTGTACCTGATTGTTGGTGATGTCCGGTACGGCATCGATCGGCAGAGTCAACATTGCATATATGCCTCCGATAAGAAGGAAGAGTGTAGTAAGTCCTACAAATAATTTCTTTTTTATGGAAAAACGTACAATGGCTTTAAACATAGTCTTTAAGTGTTTGAATGTCGGTACAAAGGTAAGTTGCCGGGATATTTATTGTTAACAGAAAACTGTGAGTTGGAAAGATTGACTGGTGAAATGTCAAAATGTGGAGATGAAGTGAATTGGAATAGCTGAAAAAAACTATCTTTGCATATCAACAACACATCACAAAGATAAGATTATGAAGAAAAAAGTACTTTCCTTGCTGGCATTCCTTCCGGCATTTACGACAGTGATGGCCCAGCAGACGGCAGAAGTGCCGGATGTATGTGCATTTGTCAACCCGATCATCGGAACCAATGGTATGGGGCATACATTTCCCGGTGCTTGTGCTCCGTTCGGACTTGTACAGTTAAGTCCGGATACAGATACGATTCCTCACAACATAGATGGAACTTATCAAAAAAATGCGTATGAATATTGTGCCGGATATCAGTATCATGATCCGACAATTGTGGGATTCAGCCATACCCATCTGAGTGGTACGGGACATTCGGATCTGGGTGATATTTTGATTATGCCCGCCACAGGTCAACTGAAGTTGAATCCCGGAAGAGCCGGTACTCCTGACGAGGGATACCGCTCCCGTTTCAGTCATGACACAGAGGTTGCTCGTCCGGGGTATTATGAAGTGGAGCTTGCTGATTATGGCATAAAGGCACAACTGACAGCTACTCAACGGGTAGGAATACATAAATATACTTTTCCCGATAATGCGGACGGGCACATCATTCTTGACCTGATACACGGAATCTACAACTATGATGGAAAAACTCTATGGGCTAATTTACGTGTGGAAAATGACACATTACTGACGGGCTATCGTATAACGAACGGATGGGCACGTACCAATTACACATATTTTGCCATCTCTTTGTCTCAGCCCATCAAGGATTATGGGTATACGGATAAAGGGAAAGCTCTGTATAAAGGCTTTTGGCGGCGGTTTAATACCGACCGTAATTTCCCGGAAATGACCGGTCGGAAGCTGGTGGCTTACTTTAATTTCGATATCCAGCAGAATCCGGAGCTAGTGATAAAAGTCGCTCTTTCGGCTGTGAGCACAGAAGGTGCAGTAAAGAATTTACAGGCAGAGGCTGCCGGAAAAACTTTCAATCAATTGGTTGCCGAGGCAAATTCTGCATGGAATCGTGAGTTGGATGTACTCGAAGCCAAAGGAACTCCCGATCAGTTGGCCATGTTTTATACTTCATTGTATCATACCATGATTAACCCGTCCGTTTATATGGATGTAGACGGTCGGTATCGTGGACTCGATCATAATATCCATACTTCCGAAGGATTTACCAATTATACTATCTTCTCATTATGGGATACATATCGTGCGGAGCACCCTTTCTTGAACTTGCTAAAACCCCGGCAGAATACGGACATGGTGCAGTCTATGATCCGTCATCAGCAGCAAAGTGTACATGGCATGTTGCCGGTTTGGAGCCTGATGGGCAATGAAGGCTGGTGTATGAGCGGTTATCATGCAGTGTCTGCTTTGGCTGATGCGGTTGCCAAAGGAGCGGATATATCTGTCGGGGAGGCTTTGATGGCAATGGATCATACAGCTAATGTTCCTTATTATGAAGGAGTTGAAGCTTATAAAAGATTGGGTTATGTACCTTTCGATCAAAGTGGGACGGCTGCTTCCACTACATTGGAATATGCCTATGACGATTGGACTATTTACCGGACGGCTCTGTTGGCGGGAGACGACCAGTTGGCCGATCTTTATAAGAAAAGGGCGAATAATTACCGGAATGTTTTCGACACTTCGGTTGGTTTTGCCCGTCCCCGTTATAGCAACGGAGAGTTCAGGAAGGAATTTGATGCAATGCAGACTTACGGGGAAGGATTTATAGAGGGAAATTCATGGAATTTCTCTTTCCACGTGCCTCATGATGTGGCCGGATTGATTCGTTTGATGGGAGGTGAGAAGAAGTTTGTCAGTCGGTTGGATACACTGTTCTCAATGGCACTTCCCCGCAAATATTACGAAAAGAATGAAGATATTGCTGAAGTAAGTTTGGTAGGAGGGTATGTACATGGCAATGAGCCCAGTCATCACATTCCGTATCTGTATGCCTGGACTTCCCAACCCTGGAAGACGCAATACTGGCTGCGGACGGTCATGAACCGGATGTATAAAAATGATATTGACGGCCTGGGCGGCAATGACGATTGCGGCCAGATGTCTGCCTGGTATCTGTTTACGGCAATGGGATTTTATTCGGTTTGCCCGGGTACTGACCAATATGTATTGGGAGCACCTTATCTGCCGTATATCCGTATGAATCTGCCCAATGGCCGCACTTTCGAAATAAAAGCGCCAAAGGTGAGCGATCGTAACTGCTATGTCCGGCAGGTGAAGCTGAACGGAAAGGTTTATGATAAGATGTATATTACTCATGCCGACCTTTTGGCGGGAGGAACACTTGAGTTTGATATGGCTGCTTCTCCGAATAAAAAGAGGGGGCTTGCCAAAGAAGCTAAACCTTATTCCATGTCTGAAGAGTAGGCTGCTTTCAAACATTCTGCCGGGGCTGCTTGTTAATTATTTGATAAACCAAATAATAAGATATGAAAGCATTTTTTTCTTTCGTAGCAGCCTTGGTACTTTCATTGTCGATGGCTGCTCAGAATAAATCATTCTATGACTTCACAGTGAAGACCATAGATGGCAAAGAGTATCCACTGTCAGGTCTGAAAGGTAAGAAGGTGCTGGTAGTGAATGTCGCCTCCAAGTGTGGACTGACTCCGCAATATGCAGAGTTGCAGGAGTTGTATGATCAGTATAAAGATCAGAATTTTGTGATTATCGGCTTTCCTGCCAATAACTTCATGGGACAAGAGCCGGGGACAAACGAAGAGATCGCCAAATTTTGTTCGGTGAACTATGATGTTACCTTCCCGATAATGGCCAAGATATCGATAAAGGGTAAAGATATGGCTCCGCTTTACCACTGGTTGACAGAGAAGAAGCTGAACGGAAAGCAAGATGCGCCGGTACAGTGGAATTTTCAGAAGTTTATGATTGATGAGAATGGAAATTGGGTTGGTTTTGTAGCTCCCAAAGAGAGTCCTTTTTCAGAGACGATAATCAGTTGGATAGAAAAAAAGTAATTTAAGGTGTTAAAACTCACCACAGAAGATACAGAGTAACACAGTGGCAATTTTAAATTGTTGATTATTAACAAAAAAAAAGACTCTGTGTTACTCTGTGTTCCGTGGTGAAAAGTGTCTCTACACAGCCTCTTTGGGGGAAGTAGAAGAGAAAATCTCTACTTTATCTATTTCACTTTCAAAGTTCGGTGTGAAGACACCCTTTCCTAAATTCGTTTTGATTTCTTCATAACTCCAGAAACGTCCGCCATCTAATTCATCGCTGGGATGTATTTCTCCGTCGTACACCGTTTTATGCACAAAGACTAATTCCCGTTCACGGGCAGACTCAAAGACATAGCTTGTCAGGAGTTCCGGTGTGAAGTCTGTGATACCCAGCTCTTCGGCGACCTCTCTCTTTAAAGCTATTTCTACACTCTCTCCCAGATCGATGTGTCCGCCTACGGAAGTATCCCATTTGCCCGGCTGTATATCTTTCCATTCAGGGCGCTTCTGCAAGTAAAGTTCACCTTTTGAGTTGAATACGTGCAGATGGACAACCGGATGCAATAGCTTGCTTCCGCTATGACATTCGCCGCGTGTAGCAGCTCCTGTAATAGTTCCCTGTTCGTCTACGATGGGGAACATTTCCTGATTATTATCGCTTTGCATGTTTTAAGGTATTAATAAAGATGAATCTCCATAACTCAGAAAGCGGAAATCGTGTCCGAGTGCATAATCATAAATGGTATGCCAGTTGCCTTTCACAAATGCCGAAACCAATAATAGCAGAGTGCTCTGTGGCTGATGAAAATTGGTAACCATTGCCTTGACTATCTTATAGTCATATCCCGGAGCAATAATGATCTGTGTACTGGTATGCAGTGCCTCCATTCCATGTCGGTCGAGATAACCTAATATTTTCTGTAAGGCTACTACGGGGCGAACATCACATTCCGTTTCGTAAGGTTGCCACTGCTTTACGTGTAATTGCTCTTCTGTGGCTTCCGGATTGTTAGCCAGTGTTACGCCGATGTGGTAGAGGCTTTCAAGGGTACGCACAGAAGTTGTTCCTACGGCAATGGCACAAGCGTCGTGGTCTATCAGCTTTTTGATAATACTGCGTGATACGGATATATATTCCGCATGCATTTCGTGCCCCTCTATCTCTTCACTTTTTACCGGTTTAAAAGTACCGGCGCCAACATGGAGAGTCAGTTCCTCGAGGTCGATCCCTTTTTCGGTCAGGGCATCCAGTACACGAGGGGTGAAACCCTGCCGTAGGAGCGGCCACCGAGCCTTTTATTTTTGAATAGACTGTCTGATAGGTCTCCTTATCACTTTCTTCTGTATCCCGGTTGAGGTAGGGAGGGATAGGTAGCTCACCGAACACTTCGAGAATATCGGCAAATGTTACTTCCGGATTGTCCCACCGGAAATCGATCCAATGACTGGTGCCACGACATTCACCGCGGGTGGCGGTCAAAGTGATCGGGAATCCTTTTACAGTCATTTCACGACATAGCGGACCGTCTTTCCACTTTTTCAGATTGCCGACCATGCAAAGCCAGGCGGCATGTTCCGTTTGCTGAAAGTTGAGTACGTAGTCATTGGGTTGAATGGGCTCCAGGCAAAATACCTCGATGAGTGCTCCTGTCTCTTTGCGGAAATGGAGCCGTGCCTGAATCACTTTGGTGTTGTTGAATATCATCAGGCTTCCGGCTGGCAAATATTCCGGTAGAGAGGTAAATACATCTTCACTGACCTCGCCATGACGATAAATGAGTAACTTAGACTGGTCGCGTACAGGCAACGGGAATTTAGCGATGCGTTCATCCGGCAATGGATAATTGTATTCGCTAATACGGATATGTTTCGGGTTTTCTTTCATCATTTCTTTCTTTGCGACGACAAAAGTAGTTATATTTGCCTTAATTTGTAGATTGTAAATGGTAAATTGTAAACAGAACAATGAAAATAGGTGATAAAGTGCGCTTCCTCAGTGAGGTGGGCGGAGGAATCGTAAAAGGATTCCGGGGAAAAGATATTGTATTGGTGGAAGATGCTGATGGATTTGATATCCCGATGCAGATACGCGAGTGTGTGGTGATCGATACGGATGATTATAATATGACCCGGAAGGCTGCTCCTGCACCAAAGAAACCCGAAGAACCCGTCAAACCGGTAAAGCCTGAGATTCCGGTAGTTCGTTCGGCCGAAGTGCGGGGTGGTGATGTTTTAAATGTTTTTCTGGCTTATGTGCCTGAAGACGTGAAAGCTATCAGCAGTACTTCGTTTGAGGCTTATTTGGTAAATGACAGCAATTATTATTTGTATTATACGTATCAGAGTGCCGAAGGAAAGGCCTGGAAAACCCGTTCGCATGGACTGGTGGAACCCAATACGAAGCTTTTGCTGGAAGAGTTTACTAAGGATATACTGAATGAAATGGAGCATGTGGCCGTTCAGTTCATTGCTTTTAAAGATGGACGGACAGCGCCTTTGAAACCTGCAGTTTGTGTGGAGTTGCGTATCGATACGGTGAAGTTCTATAAACTGCATACATTCCGTGAGTCGGACTTCTTTGAACAGCCGGCTTTGGTTTATGATATTGTGAAAGACGATGTTCCTACCCGTCAGGTATTTGTTTCGGCTGAGGAACTGCAGTCTGTATTGATCCAGAAGAAGGAAGTGGATAAGCCTAAGTCACAACCGATTGTGAAACGTGGCGGAAAGAATGAAATTCTTGAGATAGACTTGCACATCAACGAATTGCTGGATGACACACGTGGCATGGGGAATGCCGAGATACTGAATTATCAGTTGGATAAATTCCGTGAAGTGATGGAGAAGTACAAAACCAAACGTGAACAAAAAATAGTTTTCATTCATGGCAAAGGTGACGGAGTGCTTCGTAAAGCATTGATTGATGAATTAAAGCGAAAATATAGTAATTGCCGCTATCAGGATGCTTCATTTCAGGAATATGGCTTCGGAGCAACCATGGTGACCATTAAATGATGCTTCTATGCCTGTTTTTGAAATAGATAATCTTTAAAATTATACATCGATGTATTATACGTTGATGTATAATTTGTGTCTTTGTTCTCCTGTAGTGCGGAAATATGAATTGGGAAGCGCGCAAACCATCACCCGCAACAAACGCATGCTGACCGAGCGTGATTTTATTGAGAAGGAGGGGGAACTGTATGTGTTTTCTGATCCTGTATTCGGACTTTGGTTTAAGAGGGAGTATTGTTGAGCTAATTACAAGGGAATGTGTCAAGACTCGTATTCACCACAGATTACGCAGATAAATATTATTGGTTATTAGTAGATTAAAAATTATTTTGTGTGAATCTGTGTAATCTGTGGTGAGTTATGAAACACCCTTTTATTTCATAAAAATTTCAAAATTTCTCCTCCATTCATCTCCTGTCAGGTTTAATTTTTTTTCTTAAAGAAGAATAGGAGAAATTTTCTTCCATTCCCTCATAAACTCAGAGAATCTCAGAGTTGGAACATTGGGGATATTATTATTGTTATTATTTGCCATGATCATTCGTTTTTATTATCAGGGTTGATATCAAACGGCAACATACTGTCGCCATTATTAAAACGGTCGAAATCAGAGCTAAACAAGCGGTCTTGGATGATGCGGTACTTTTCAAATTCGTACTCGGCAAACTCTTTGGCGTATTCAGCTGTAACCTTTCCTGTGTTAGGCAGGATGGAGTCTCCACCAGCTTCGAGGATGATGTCGATACGCTTTGTCCAATCTTCCATTGTCATAGGCATGTGACGCTTCGCCATACGCTCGGCTATATCAAGTATACCATTGACCAAATGTCCCATGTCTTCCAGTTCTACACCTTTAAGGTAGTTTTTGGCGATGCTTACGTCAGTCTTCACGATTTTACCGTTGGGTGCTTTCTCCCATGTCGTCAGTCCCATGTGCTCTTTATTGGCATCTGCTCGATTTACTATGAGCTCAGCAGCAGTTTGACCGTGCACGGCATAGTGCATCTTGTTTTGAACCTTCTTGAAGAACAGGCGTGTGGTGGGTGCGTCACGATTGTAGTCAATGGCTGTGGCATAAATATCGGTGAGTTTCTGATAGAAACGGCGTTCACTCAGGCGAATCTCACGGATTTCAGCCAGCAGGTGCTCGAAGTAGTCTTCACCGATAAAGGATCCGTTCTCCATTCGCTTCTTGTCTATCACGTAGCCACGAATCGAGAATTGACGAATGATGGAAGTACACCATTGGCGAAACTGCGTGGCGCGGATGCTATTCACACGATAACCTACAGAAATAATGGCATCAAGATTGTAAAACCGAGTCTTACGAGTCACCTGACGTTCGCCTTCTGTTTGAACTACCGAGAAAAACTCGGTAGTTGCTTCCTTTTGTAACTCTTCGCTGGTATAGATGTTCTTCAAATGCAGTCCGATGTTATCAGACGAGCAGTCGAACAGCGTTGCCATAGCCTTCTGAGTACACCAGATGGTCTCATTCTGATACATCACTTGTATGCCATCTTCCTTCCCTTCTATCGCAAAGATAAGGAACTCAGCCGTGCTGTTTCGTATTTCAAATTGCTTTGTCATCACTCACTATTTATTCGATCAATCCTAATTCTTTCAGATAACCTTCAATCAGGCCATTTTCAAGAGCCGCTTCACTTTCCATTGTTATATTTTCAAGTCCTTTGTTCTTCACTATTAACTGCTCAATCAAATCTGATTTGAGTCTTTGATAATCTTGATTCCCAATGCCTGTTCTGTTTTTGTAAGGGTTTCACTCATAAACCATCTGATGGTTATCGGTTTGTATGCTACAAAAGTAATACATATTATAGAAAATCCACAACCAAACGATTGTAGTCTTCGCTCAATCCCTAATTATTTTATTTGGAGACTCCTTTTCTGATGAAAATTTCAGCTTAATCCTTTCATTGAATACAATTTTCAGACCTCAGATAGAAGATTTGTATCTCGATTGTATTATGCTTTACAAATCCCATTGAAACACAGCAGATAAATGAATTATTGTACAAATTCCATATAAGTCATTTGACAGTTAACATTGTTAATGTCATTTCCCGATTGTCTTATTCTTGTGCGCAAATAACAAGCCTTTTGCATTTAAAACACTTGTTATTTGCATCCAAAGAATAAACTTTAACTCTGTGTTAAAACAAAGCTTTTACTGACAGATGTTTTGAACTTTGAATAGTTTGTATTTCAGCTTGTTAAGTTTGATCTTTACTTCTTAGGCTCACTGAAGGTCTCTGCAGGCTGGAACCGATATACTTGCTTTTTAGTCAACTATACACGGGGTATTTGCACTATCCGTTTATTTCCTTTTTGCCTTGTTCAGTGCCGCTATCAGATACCTTCCTTTTGCCCCTATGTCACTCCAGCAAGTGTTGGCAATCAGTCGCCACACAGTCGTTCCCTTTCTGCCATAGTCCGATAGCCTGAGAATGGCATTTACCTCGCCCACCTCGTTAATTCCCAATCTTTGGAGCGTATCCTTCAGTCCCGGATAATTGTGTGTCATCGTATTGAAGGCGTATCCCGGTATCGGTAGAGAAGCAGAATCCTCCATCCTTTCTTCCTCCTTCACCTCAGGGGGAGCTGAGGGGGTAATTCTTTATTTTCCTTTGCTCTACTTTTCTTTACTTTACTTTGTCCGGAATTGCATGCATTTTTTGCGTTAACGGCTACATCGTGTACTACATTTCCCGGGCTAACGGCTACATCTCCTGTGCCGACAGCTGCTTTTCCTTCTTTAAGCGGCTTGGGTTGTTCAATTTCCTGTTGTGTGGATGCATTGTCCGGTTTGCCGCTTTCCTTTTCCGGTTTATCGTTTTCCTTTTCCGTTTTCACCATCAGGTAGGGGAGTTTCGACAGCGCTTTCTTTCTCCGCTTTGTTGCCTCCATCCATACCTTCTGTATGTTTTCCGAGGTCAGTATTCCGTTTTCCTGACAACTGCTTCTGTCCAGTATTCCTTTGATAAAGAGAATTACGATAATTCCCTGTACCTCCCCAGTTTGCACTTCCCTTTCTACTTTGTAGGCAAAGATCAGGCACTGCTCCTCATCCCAAAGTATGTAGTATCTCTCCTTGTATATTTTACAAAGCAGCTTCAGTACGATTGCCGGGCCATTTATTCCGTATTTTGCCTCTATCACTTCCATTGCGTTCTCTTCCATAAAGTTCTCCACCTGGAATGTCGTTCATCGCTGTTCATCTACATTCCAATAGACTACAGGGCCTTCTATTTTATGGGATCGTATTTCTTGTGGAATTCCGCTTCATAGTAAATCAGTGTCGCTTTCACCAGCCTGAAGTTTCCGTTCTGCTTCTGATAAGGTCAGAATTTTAAACCTCATAATAAAAAACATTTATTATGTAAGACAATCGCTTTTTATTGACTTGATTCTGTTGTAATAAAACAATAGAATCGATTATGAACAATAAAGCTAATAATGCCTAAATCTATTGCCGCATTTTTTACACTTATAATTAACATTATAATGATTAATAATTGGCATTAAAATAAAACCTAGCGCAACCATCATTAAAGCTATTTTATTTATTAAGGAAGACCTGAGTCCAAAATCTTCAGGCAAAGCAATATAAATACCAGGAGTAAGTATAAGGAACAGGCAAAGGAAAATTAAATAAGTAATATATTTGTGATTACCAGTAATGGGTTTTACATTTTCACTTCCACATTTTGGACAGAATGTACTGATGGTATTAAAATCTTTAAGAATAGGGGAAACTATAGATAAAGCCTTTTCATAATCCTTAGCAAATACATATATAGCAATACCAGTTACGGCGCCATATGCACCAACCCTAGGATCCTGACTCTCGTCATGCTGTCGTAATGCAATATTATGCTTGTTGAGCAAATTCACAATTTTGTAAGCGCGAATACTATTTTCGCACTTTAATAATAATTTTTCATCCATGTTTCTATTGGTAACATTCTCATGTAAACCAATTTTGTTTAATTGTTTAGATTCTAACTGTGCCATTGTTCATATTATATTTAAAGATTGAAGGAACATTTTTCTAATATAGTCAAAATAAATTTGATTGTAAATATATGTTGATATGTTTTGCGTAATTTAACACTTTCGTCTATCTTACGAAAAAATCAGATTACAAAAAGAATATTAATTTTTATAGTTCATATTCCAATTATTACTTAGATTTTGTTTTAAAATATATTGTTATGTAAATAAAATTTAAAGTTGTAGACAAGGACTAATACTCGTTCTGATTTTAGCAAAACGATCTTTCTGAATACCGTTTTTTATCTATTGTCTTTTTCATGCTAAGATGAATCTCCTCTACCAACAGGAAAGGCGGATCAATAAGTTTGAGAATAGGCTTTTCTTTCTTTTTATGCTTCTTGTATTTTTTTCTTTTGTATTACACCTCTTCGAGTTCCATCTTTACTAGGAAGAAATTTCTTCTGCAGCAAACAGGCATCATTTATTAGATTAAGCTGAAGATTTTTCTCGCTCTTTCTGAGCAAATAAAAGAATTAATCCAATGGTGTAGCCTTACTAGGAAGTACATCACTTACCAATAGTGTAACAGTATCAATGCAACACCGTAGTTATGAGAAAATATTATAAAATTTTACAATTTGCTCATAATCAAATTGTTGAAAATCATTTGATTTTTTGTCTCTTTAGGTATCTCGTGCGACAAGAAGTCGTATAAGTAATAATTCAGCATTGCGTCTGAATCTATCGTTCCGTCAATAGTAGCCTAAATTGCCGGACCTAATCCTCCGGGAAATTTAGGAGCGATGATTCATGGGATTAGAAATGGTAAGTACTTAAGTATTGCTGGGGGAGAAGCTCGGAAAAGCGTTTTGATGGTTCAGGATATAGCTAATCTTGTTCCTCTATTGATTGAAAAGGGAGGGATATATAATGTTTGTGACAGTTACCAGCTGAGTTTTCGTGAATTAGAGATGGTGATATGTAAGCAATTGAATAAAAAAAGACCAATATCTATTCCTTATTGTTTGCTAAAAGTATGGCCGTTTTTGGTGATTGTCTTGGGGAAAATGCCCCAATAAACAGTTTAAAACTTCGTAAGATCACGTACTCTTTGACTTTTAGTAATGAAAAGGCTATGCGTGAACTTGGGTGGAAACCTATGAATGTTTTGGAGAATTTTCAGATAGAATAAGGAGGTATTGTGAGTGGATTTTTGGGGGATTATAGGACTCCTAATAGGGGGTATTTCTTTTGCCTTTTTAGGACTTCAACTTTGGTTTTATTTCATTAAAAAGAACGAATAGTTTATG
>ENA-OPDI01000813-OPDI01000813.1-human-gut-metagenome-genome-assembly--contig:-NODE-813-length-29288-cov-2.903568_pt1 | contig 29288 bp, 50 predicted proteins | sample MGYA00241262_ERZ501504 | MGnify/ENA primary metagenome ERZ501504 (study PRJEB25962, sample SAMEA2042570) | human gut metagenome | biome: human gut; feature: human-associated habitat; material: faeces...
TGACAATTTGGTCAACCATTTTGCCACAACCTATAAAGTTATTTCTTCTTATTTTAAGGGAATTATAAGTCCTCATGTTTGGCGCTGTCAACCGTGATTTATTTCACCCGCAGTCTCTGACCAACATAGATCACATTCGGATTGCTGATTCCATTCAACTGCGCAACCTTCTGGTAGGATGTGCCATACTTGGATGCGATACCGGAAAGCGTATCTCCGCTCTGCACGGTGTAATACTGTGCGGATGAAGCACCTGACTTACCGTTCACGATATTCTGAATCGTATTGTAGTCATATCCGGCAGCTGAAAGACGATTCTTTCTGTCATTTCCGTTGCCCCATTTACCAGCAAGAACTTCCTGTGCGATCTGCTCATTTGATTTTCTGGCAAACGCAGCGTTGATCTTGTTCTGTACTTCCGTATACCGGCTGCCGAGAACAATCTTCCTTGTATCTCCATTTCCATATTTACCGGTCTTTGTTTCGTTAACCAGTGCATCTGCAGACAGCGAGTAGATCCGGTCGATAAAGGCCTGTACCTCTACATAGCGTGTTCCAAGTGCTTTCTTTCTCTTCTCTCCATCTCCGTATTTTCCCTGCATGACTCCAACTGCCAGATCAAGTGTAGTGCCAGAAGGTGTATTCCCTTCTGGCTCATATGGCTGTGTCGGCTTAATGGCGTTTCCTTTTCCGGCGTATTTGTTCCATGCGTCCTTATCTCCGTAGAATTTATCCAGATCAAGGTCACCATTCCACCCATTCAGTCTGCCATGTGAGCTGTACTGCCGGATAGCACAGGTGTACGCTTCCTCGTTCCACAGTGCATCCTGGTACCCGGTCGGACTATCATCTGCATACTGCGCAATCCAGAGTCCATAATTGCCAATGTTTGCAAATTTGTATGCGATTGACTGCGAACAGTACAAAAGCGGACGTACACCTGTTTTCTGGTACACATAGTCAAGCCACGATTTACACCATGCAAAGTCAGAGCTACCGAACGCCGGGTTATTCTTCCCCTCCCAGTCAAGGCAGAGAATTGCTTCACCCAAGCGACCGCCAACCTTGTTCAGAAAGTAATCCGCTTCTGCCTGAACGTTGCCACCGTTTGCATAATGGTAAATACCCAGACATTTCCCTGCTGCTTTCGCTTGATTGTAAGCTCTTTCATAATCTGGATTTACATAATTCGTTCCTTCTGTCGCCTTAATCACCACAAAATCACACGGAACAACTGCAAGATTGATCCCGCTTTGCCAGTTGCTGATGTCGATTCCATTTAGTGCCATAGATCATTTCTCCTTTCCACAAGGATGCAGTTTTCTTTTATTCCTCATAAATAACATCTAAGCCATACGCCACTGCTGCATCATGCTCAATGCGGCATCCTCTGGCATTTTCCCATCCTTTGCAAAAATATGCTGCATGGCATAAACTCATATTCTCCAGCGACTTTGCAAGAAAGCATAACGGAATCTGAACCACTCCACGTTCTTTCATGGCTTCATTGCTGTACCATTCATCCGTAAAAAGAGTATTCACAATCTCATATCCTTTTTCCTTTAAGGCTTTGATTGCCTTTTCTCTTGTTGCTACAATTTCTTCATCTGTCTTTCCAGCCATCGGCTGACTTAACATTGCTTTCATATAATTCTCTCCTTTCAAAAAGAGGGCGACTATTCGCCCTCTGAATCATTATCCACTTTCACCTGATCTTCTACCTGCGATCGGATGTGCTTCACAAGTGGCTGCAGAAATGCCGGAATATTCACTCCCATGTCCTGAATATTTTCTAAAATCGAAATAATCTCATTGCAGATCAACCACATTGCCACAACACACGCCACCAGAAATGTGACTGGTGACTTCCAATCGATTGAGTTTGATGCATATAGAAGCATTTCATCTATTATTGCTCCTACAACAACCAATAGCCACATGGATACCTTTTTGAATATTCCTCTGATACTTTTATAGGAATTGATATCCTGTGCTCTGTATTTGCTTGCCATAAGTCCGGTAGCATAATCAATCAGATTACATGCCACCAGCAGGATCACCGGCACTGCAAGCACTCCAAGAAGCGCCGACAGGAAAGCAAATACTGCCGTAAAAATTGCCTTGATATAGTTTGCCTGTTCCACTTTCATGTACCTCATTCTTCCATTATTCTTCCGTTACCAGATTTTCTACTCCTGAATCGATCAGGATTTCTTTTACTTTGTCCTTTAAAAGTCTCGGTACCTGTGAATAAGTTTTCTTTCCTAACATAATCTGCTGTGCCCATAACATTGCCATCATTTCTTTTCCTCCTGAAATTTGTAATAATATGAATAAAAATAAAATGGTTAATACAATTATCGTTTTACTGATATACCGTTTCAGACATTTCCAAAATGCATCCTTCGAGCATTTCATTTTTCTCCTCCGCTTTTTCGACTCTTGACTGCAGGTTCGTATTTTTCTCTTCTGCTTCTTTAAGTCGTGCCTCCAGAGCTGCTATCCGGCTGTCCGGATCTTCTCCTTCCCGGTACATCAGCACACCAAGGATGCCGGCTGTGTACTTCACGATTGCATCAAGCTTCGTGTAATTTTCATACACAATGGTATCTGCATCCCGTTCGCTCACAGACATTCTCTTAGTTGTTGTCGGATCAGAGAATAAAGTCTTCAGCTGATCCTCGTGTGCTGAAATGGTCTTGATCAAAAGTGCGCCATCCGTCTGTTCAGTGACCTGCTGGATCTGCAGTTCCTGACCATCATTGAATGTGATTTTCATTTTTCTGTTTGCCCCTTTCTTCTTTTTAGAGGGATTCTGAACTAAATAGCAATCTGATTTCAATCGTAGAACGTGGAACCAAAAATAACTACAATTACACAAAATATTCCAACGGCGACATGGTTATGTGGAGTAAATATACTTGGAATACCAATCTTGCAACCAGTTGGTATAACTGGTATTTTGCTTCTAGTGCTGCGGTTGGTTTTCCAGTAGCATTCAAGGAAGCGCCTTTAATTATAGTATCTCCGGCAAAGACTAACGAACTGTATGGTCTTGGAGTTACCGAAGTGACTACAACCGGGTACAAGCTTACAGCATACAGTCCAAAGCAAGGAATGTGTAATGTCTGTGCGGATATGCTTATAATCGGAAAATGGAAATAATTCTAATATGTTCCGATTGCAATATAGTCCATATAAAAAGCTTTATTTGTATATACTGCAAAATATCCTAATCGAAGTTGGTGGATTCCATTCAAGGTTGTGGTTTTTCCAAGGATCATAACCCAATCGTCACTATTTTGAGTTATTGTACAACTTCCTAAAATTTTAAACGGTTTTGGAAATGTTGATTGTTCTATTTTGGTACTTACACCCGTATATCCAGTGCCATTTTGTTGCAATGAGGCATATACGCGAATTGTTCCGGCACATATTTGAATCCTATTTTTAGGAAATCGTATACAAATGCTTTTTGTGGATGGATCTATATAAGTTTCATATAATTTGCTACTTAGTTCAGAATCCCTCCTTTGACTGGTTGATAAAGTTACATATATAAAAGCGCATAACAAAAACACCCGACCAATGCCGAGTGTAAATAAATAAGTTTATTTACTTATGCACTTAAATATTTAAAGTGATGATACCGTACACCTTCCTGATTCACTGTACAATATCGCATGGTTGTCTCTGACTTTACGTGTCCCGCAAATATCATAGCCTCCTGCAGAGGCATTCCGCGGTTTAATGCATTTGTCAGAGCCGTCCTCCGGAATCGATGCGGATGCGCATTTTCTACGCCCGCCTTCTCTCCAATCCGCCGGATGATATCCTCAATTCCTGTTTTCGTCAGCCGGCTATTCGGTTTCTTACTTCCGACAAATAGTGCCGGATCATTGTCTTTTCTGCTTTCCAGATATTCTTTCAGGTACATGTTGGTTCGTTCATTGATGTACACCGTCCTTTCTTTCGCTCCTTTTCCATACACGATCAGCTCTTTATTCGCATACCGGATATCTTCCCTGTTAATCTCTGAAAGCTCCGATACTCTGACCGCTGTGCTATATAGAAATTCTAGTAACGCTTTATCCCGAAGACTGCTGCATTTACGCAGCATCCGCTCCCGTTCTTCATCAGTATATGGTTTCCGGATCTTCTTTTCTACTTTTATAGATTCCACCAGCACCATCGGATTTCTCCGAATCCGGTCACGATCTCGCAGCCATCCGAAGAAGCTGCTATACACTGCCCGGACATTCTTTAGTGTCTGGTTTGCTACCTTGCGGATCATTTTATAAGCCCGCATGAATCCAGAAATATCTCCAGAATCTATGTTCTTCACTGGCTTATTGATATAGGTCAGTAACCGAACCAGTTCATACCGATATTGCTTCACTGTCTTTGATGCTTTTCCTTCCAGTGCTTTACTCATCAGAAACTCTTCCAGATCCACTTCCCAGCTCCTGTCTACAACCTGCAGGTCCGTTTCCTGGATTACTCTGCACCCGGTAAATGTCATCTGCAGCACTTCTTTTAGCTCCCGCAGCTGTACTTCATCAAGAATCAGCTGCATTCTTCGCAATACATCCATTATTTTCGCTTCCATACGTCTCTCCTTTTTGCTTTCAGTATATCAACTGGCGTACTGAATTAAGTAGCAATTTAACAAAAGCAAATAACATTTTAACCAATATGGAAAGTAATTTAATGGCTATAAATACATATCACATGACACTTAATACTTCTAATGTTAAAACGCCCGATTCATGGATTGAGTGTAATAGAATTGGAAATCTGGTAATGATCAATGGATGTGCCAAGATTACAAAAGCGGTTAATACATATTCCGTTTTAAACATTGCGAGCGGAGCACCTGTACCATGTTGTAATAAACAACTTTATACTGTGGCAATAGCACAAGATAATACTTATTCCAACTGTTTCCTTGAAGTTAGTAAAAGCGGTGCTGTTAATCTTCTGGTTAGATGGCAAAAAGCATCGTCAGGGGATATCTTTTATTACGAATTCTGCTATATATGCAAATAGTCATTATTTTATCCGGATTGCCCGGAGTTCAATACCATTTACATTTCTAGGTTGACTGCTCCAAAAAGCAATACCGTATGTGCCAGCAGGAACTTTTTCGATACAGGTACTGGTTAATATTGGGTAAAAACCGTTACCAAAGTTCATATAAAACGTATTTTGGGTTCGCGTTGAATTTATTCCAGTTATCCCCATTATAAACGCATCATAGCTTTGACCTTTGGCACAGGGAGTTGCTTTTAGTGTAAAGATATAAGTACCGGCGGGAATGGTCACAGTGGACACGTTATTCACCCAGGTTTCTTTTTTAGAATATGAATAATTATCTTTTATGCCACTCCAGTATTCAGTTCCTATGACATTCAAGCTATTATTTGCTTTTATCAAATCTGCTTTTATATTTGCCAAATTGCTACTTAATTCAGCAATCGAATCCTGTGTCGAAAACAGCTGCTTCACTTCTGTAATATTAAGTCCATTAAGAGTTACCTGATACAACGGCATGTCCGCAATCAAATCCCCAGCTTGGATATCTCCTGTAGTATATCCCGGTACTGCCGGACCGCTTTCTTTTGGCGTTCCTTGAATTACTTTCAACACAAGTGATTCTTCTTTTGTGTTCTGATCCCTGCTGTATCGTGCCACGATAAGGTCTACTCTCTTCATTCCCTGTGACCCATTTGCAATCGTTAGTGAATCATATGTATTCTTTTTGATTGATGCAGCACACCCTTGATGCATGATAACTCCATCACGTACCTTGATTTCATTATTTGACGACACTTCAGCCTTTAACTGTGATCCAGTTCGCAAAACGTATGATTCTGCTCCAAAAATTCCTATATTCACATCTCTGTCCTGTTCAGCAGTAACATGTGGACTTCCTGTATATCCTGTGATGATATCCATTAAGACTCTCCTTCCAATTTATATTCTATTTTTTCTTTACCTTCTGAAATTGTCCAAATCTTACGTCCGATTGGTTTCTTCATGCTTGCACCGGTAAGATAATCTCGTCCACCTACAACATCTCCAACATCCATGTTTCCTTCGATTTTCTCCATAGTCATATCATATTCCGTTTTATTCTTTGATTCTTCCAGTTTTTTTATCCCATTTTTCAGAAGATCATCTCGTTCCGATCCTGAACTGTCGTAGATTTCCACAATTTCATCCGTCCCTTTAAAATACTGCTCCTGTCCTATTTCCCCATTCTGTCCAACATACAGATGAATTACCAGGCGATCTTTCAATTCTCCTTTTCCAAGACAAATCAAATGATTAACGCCTCTTCTGTTATCATCCATTTTGAAGTTCATATTCTGATCATTTGAAAATTCATATTCCGATGAATAATCTACAATAGGCACTGCTTTTACCTGCACGTATCCCATTTCGTATTTATCGCCCTGGATATACTTAATTTCCATACGATATCCAACAGACTGCAGCATTTTTCGGAGTCCTTCATGAAGTGTGCAATACCGATCGAACTGATAATTCGTTACTTCTACACCGGTATCTTCACTCACGCCGTAAAAAAGCCCTGGGAAAGCCTCCTGCACTTTCTGCTTTACGATCGTATTCAGTTCGCCTTCTACCGTTGCATAGTCCTGTCCACTTCCAGGCTGAATAATCTTCTTTGTCATCATTCCACGCCACGTATACCCTTTTGTGGTAATGCTATTCGCCTTTGTACTTGTCGAGATTTCCTGCACAATCCCACCATACTCCGTATCAGGAACATACAGTTGGCTTCCAAATTCAATCGTTCCATCCCAACCTGACCGTTTAAATTCAATTTCAAAATCATTTGTGGAGTTCTTTTCATCCTCTCCGATTTCCATATCAATATTTGCATTTAGGATATATCCAAGTTCTTTACCATTTGGATCTGTGTAGATTAACTCCATTCTGGCACGCTCCTCTCCTTATACACTTTGATATCAAAACCAAATTCGCCACTCCAGTTCAATGTCAGCATGCCTGACGGAATTAAAGAAAACACACTTTTATCTTTTGCTCTTTTCGCAAAAATGTTTTGGATCGTTCCATTTCCAAGATATTTCGTAATCGTCTTATCCCTGCTCTTTATCAAAATGTATTCTCCATTTTCCAAAGTCTCATATATCTGATATGGATAATCATTGATAATGATTCTTGGATCTGCACATGGTCCATATATCACAATTTCAAAATTATTATCACGAAAATGATCAATAAACCAGTTCTGTGTGCCAGCGCTTTTTCTTGAATAATCATATGGATAGTCATACGGATATTCCAAAAATCCGTATGCTTCTCCTTTGTTTGCCGAATCCGGATAAAAGCTCTGTTCCTGTTCCATTGACCAAAACGGGTACGGACAGTATATTTCTATCTTGCAATCTGTTCTACTATTATTTTCACCTGAAACCTCATTGCTCGATTTCTTTATATATCCGTCAATGTAATATTTTCCATAATAAATCCTTCCAGGTGACAGATTCACCACATCATATTCAAACGCATTGGTAAGCTTATTCAGAAACTGCTTTCTCTCAAATTCTTTCCCTCGCACCGTAAGTGTAATATCATACACCACCGGTTCTTTCGTGAAAGAATTTACCGCCACTCCCATTTCTTTTTCTGTAGTATTTGGTATCCATTCGTAAGCGTGGAAATATCCGGAGGTTGCTCTCATCTTATCACCAATCAGATTATATTCCTCTCCATTGGAACACACATATTTGATCTCAATCATTCAAGCACAACCCCCATTTCTCTTAATACTCTCATTACCTCTCTGTCATTCAGATTGATCACGATAGTTTCTCCTCGTTTGGATGTTGTTTTCAAATACTCCAACAACTGTTCCAGTTTTTCAATGAGCGCATTGTTCTCGTTTTCAGTGCTATTTCTTCCAGAAACCGCAAAATCCAAGCTTGTCCCGACAGGTTTCTTGAGTGATTTTTGGAGTTCTTCTGCAGCATTAGAGATCAACGATGTGTTTCCGGTAAGTCCATTCGCAATACCGGTGTCTATCATCTCTCCAACAAACATTCCCCAACGTGACGGTGAGTGAATCCCGAAGAATGCCAGAACATTTTCTTTAAATCCACCAAGAACACCTTTTACAGCATCCCATAGCATATGTGCCGCCGAACGAAGTCCGGATGCGATACCGCTTATGATATTGATTCCAATACTTCCCCAGTTCTGGCTCGTAAAAGCATTCACAATTGCGCTGATAATTGCCGGTATCTGTCCAACCAAATTCGGAATAGCACGTATCAAGCCTGCTGCCAGCTTAGCGATAATCGTAATACCACTCTGAAGAATCTGTGGAAGATTCTGACCAATTGACGCTACAAAACGCACGATTGTAGTCACTGCTGCCTGGGCAATCTGTGGCAAATTATTTATGATGCCATTTACAAGTTTCAGCAGCAATGATGCACCTGCACTCAAAACAGTCGGAAACATAGAAATAATTGTGTTGGCAAAATATGTAATAATATTGCCCGCCATCGTTATTACTTGCGGTAAATTTTGCAAGATTCCATTCACAATGTTTGTTATGAAATCCACACCATTCTGCAACAAGATCGGGAGTTGCTCCTGGATTCCGATATTAAACTGATCCATAAGCTGCATTGCGCTCTGATAAAGAGTCGGTATTCCTGTTGTGATTCCGCTTGCAATTTGCGGAATCAGTCCAGACACTGCAGCAAACAGTTGTGGACCGAGTGCCGTTACAAATGTAACGATTGCTGATGGAAGTGCAGATATAACATTCCATACTGCCGGAAGCAGATTTCCAACTGCAAAGGTTATGATCGTATTCGCCAGTTCATTAAGTGCCGGTCCTACATCCATTCCCAGAGCAATTTCTCCCATTACATTTTTAGCCGCTGCTTTCATCTGGTTGAACGATCCAGATATAGTCGTTGCCGCTTCTTTGGCTGTCGTCCCGGTAATATCCAATTGTCCCTGGATCACATGGATTGCACTGTAAACATCTGCCAGATTATCAATGTTGTATTCCACGCCACTGATCTTCTGTGCATCTGCCAGAAGACGTTCCATCTCCGACTTCGTACCACCATATCCAAGCTTCAGGTTGTCCAGCATTGTATAGTTCTGTTTGGCAAATCCCTGATATGCATTTTTGATGTCTTCCATATTGGTTCCCATCTTATTCGCATTATCAGACATATCTACCATTGCCATATCTGCCACATCTGCAGCTTTGGAGGTGTCGCCAGCAAGGGAACTAAGAAGGCTCGCTGAAAAGCTTGTAGTTAGTTCCATGTAGTCATTTGCACTCATTCCTGCTGTCTGGTAGGCTTTTGCCGCATTTGCTTTCACTTTATCGGCAGAATCTTTAAATAATGTTTCAATTCCACCAAGACTCTGTTCGAGTGCTGCGCCTTCACTGATACTTGCTGACAGAGCTTTCCCGATTGCTGCTGCGGCAATAACCTTTTTGATCATGCCAACCATTTTCCCGCCAAAAGAACTTCCGGCTGAGTCTGCTTCCGGCTCTATTTCTTTTTGAATTCTTCCCTGAATTCCTACCGCCGATGGTATGATCTGCACATACGCTTTTGCAAGTTCCGTAGCCATCTTATCCCTCCTTTCCCGTCAATCTCGCCCATTCTCTGTCAAAATCTTCTCCAGAATCAAATGTCTGAATTTCTTTAGATTTTTCCTTTCCATCGCCCAGGATCATTCCAAGCAATGACTTCGGACGGTTTTTCCCAGTCGCTCCATCCTCGGATTGTAACCAGGCGGTCATACGTGTTCCATCCGCAATAGCTGCCATAAGAATTTGTTCCGGTATAGGATCTATCCCTGCCATTTTCATTTTGATTCTTGAATTTTCCCTCAACCCACAAGAAAAAGTCGCTACCATTCTGCACGGTAACGACTTATAGTCATAAATATGATATGTTTCTGCAAGGTCGCACAAAAGTGCATCCTTGTCAAAATTAAGCATGTGAGCGAGGATTAAGAGTTTTTTCCTGCTTTTGCATTTTTGAAAATTTCCTCTATTTCGATCATCATTTTCGACATTGGAACCCTTCCATTTTCTGTCCGCAAATGTTCTTTTAAGCGCTCCTTCTGTTCTGTACCAATCAGACGATTCAGCATGCTACTCATTTTCGCCACATTTCCTGCATCCATTTCACACAGATCTTCCAGAAGTTCATAATCATCCAACGCCGCTTCATCTAACTCATACTCAAAACCACTGCTTGTTTTTCCCTTCATTATTTCTTATTCCCCTTAATATATTCGTAATGTGTCTGTCCATCCGCATCCGGTACTGCCGATAACGTTGTCTCGTATCCAATCGCATCATCGTCCTTATATACAATGTCTCCGACTTCCGTAATGCTTGCACACGGAATAACGATACGCTTCACTGCGTCTTTCAGAATCATATCCACAGCCCACGCATTCTGTTCCGCTTCATCTGCATTTACTTTTACCGTAATCCCTTCCTCAAGTGTTCCGGTAACATTATCATCTCCGTAAACACTCTTCAGGACCTCTACATTCAAGGCTTCGATCATCGTAAACTTAAAATTATCTTTCTTACTGGTCTGCATATTCAATACAGTGTCGCCACCCCAAGCATTTTTGTTGTCAGTTTCCGGACTATTAGAATTAGTGAGTCCATCCTCCGAGCAATATCCAAGTGACTTAAATGCTTCATTTAATGCTGTGGTTGCATCTGTTGGCAATGTTGTTCCGAGCGGTGCTCTAAAAATCGCGCCGCCTACTTTCGGCTTACCTGTACTTACATTTTTAGCATCTGACATTTTTATCCTCCTTCATCAGAAATGAACCATATCATATACAGCCTGATACCGATATTTCTTCCTTGTTGTATCCGTATAGTTGTAGTCGCTGTTAAGCTGGCACTTACTGATATCATCCATTTCAACAATTTTTTCCATTGCTTCTTTCACTCTTTCATTGAGTGATGCCGCCCCATAAAGGGATCCTGAATAAGACTGGATAGCAAGAGTTGCTGATGCAATATGATTTTCTTCGCCAGATCCAGTCTTTTCAATCAGTACATATTCCTCCGGAAGTCCCGGTTCTTCTTCCATCCTTACCGGAATATCAAGCTTGTCTTCCAGATATTCTCTAACTTTTTCCTCGATCATTTTTTCTACCCATTGCTTTCAGCAAGCTATTGTTGCCGTCGTCTCCATTTATTTTTACAATCGCTCTCGTTTGCGCCACATACGACTCTTTCTCTGCATCTGATGATATTTGATTTGCCTGTTCCAGCAAAATTGCCTGCATCTCTGCTGATTTCATCAACTCTCTTACACCGGATCGATTTAACTCAACTTTCGTTTTAGCCATAACGCTCCACCATCCATCTCTGATTCCATCTTCCTGGAATATTTTCTTCAATTCCTTGCTGTGGGAATCCAATCACCCGCCATGATGCGCCAAAAAAATCCACTCTGCAGTCTTGCCAGTCATGCGTATCTCCTTTTGGAATTGCGATATTGTAGACTGCTTTTTTTCCAGTAATATTAAGCATATCCAGCACTTCTGTTGTCGATGCCGGAGCAACCAACACGTCTTCCACGGTCACAGGTGTCTCTGTATATATCGGATGTCCGAATGTATCTGTCCCACTTGCGGTCCGTTCGTAGAGCTTCACCGGTATTCCTTTAATCATTAGACTCTTCCTCCTGTATCAAATCCGAATATGGATTAAAATAGCCAATTCGATTCCCGACACCAAGGATTTTCTTATCCAATTTAGTCAGATACAATTCGCCGCTTCCATTTGCATTTGTCCAGGTCTGCGAATATACCATTGCTGTCGTAGTTGTCTGTGTCGTTCCAATAGGTACACCTTCTTCTCTGCTTCCGAGTGTCCGGATAACCATATTACATGACACTAATTTCTTTGCCTCGTCTGTAGCATTGCGGTTATATGCATCAATGATGATCGCTGCATCCTCCAAGAGTGCCGTTACATAATCTGTATCCGAAATATCTGTTCCTTTTCGTTTCCAAACATCCTCAATTGATGCGTATGCCATTGTATCACCTACTTTTTCGCTGTTTGTGTTCTCTTTCTGGTGTTCTTAGCTGATGCCTCTTTCTTTGCTTCGACTGGTTCTTCTATATCTGGAATCTCTGAGTCTTCTGTCGGTTCTTTGAGTTCTTCCACAGGTTCTTCTGTGTTTTCAGCTTCTGCAACTCCTGTTTCTGTTTCGCTATCCTCGATCAAATCCTCGGTTTTTTCTTCAATAATCGGCTTAAACATTGTGGAGTCTAACACATCGTCAGACTCCACTACAATTCCAGTTTGTTTGTATAAATATTTCATATTACTCTTCCGCCTTCACGATCTTTGTAAATGCTGCCTGATCCATGATTCCAATTCCGTATACAATTTCTGCACGGATTGCAATCTGGTTCTGTCTCTGCAGGTCTCCAAGTCCATCCGGATCACCGTATTCGATCAAGTGAGCGCCAATGGATCTCTGTACTCCCCATCTAAACGCATCAAACTGTCCTACGATTCCAAGTAACTTCGTATCTGGTGTGATTTCATTTTTTGCTGAAACTGTATCAGATACTGCCGCAGTCATTCCGGAAAAATTTGTAAGATTCTGTCCGAATCCAATTTCCGGATAAATCTTTCTTCCATCCGCATCCCTCATAGTGGAAAGACCAAAGGAAAGTGTTGGATCCATTGCAATACCACTCGGTACATAGCCAGACGAGATGATCATTCCTGCTGCCGCCTCGATTGCTTCATCATACTTTGTGCCTGCAAGCTGCACACTCTGTTTCGTGTCAACCAGCCCTTCTTTTACAAGGCTTGATACCGTTCCTGTAAGCGGATTGATTTTGTGAATTCCAACAAGATCCAATGCTCTTCCCAGTGCGATTGACGCATTTGACGCCAGATCCTGCAGTACGCCGATCTGTACATCTTCGTCTGCCCACTGTACTTCCTGCGAAAATCTCATGGTAACCTGCAGTTTGAACGGATTTACTGCTTTATGAGCATATGCAGTTGGTGTTGGCGATTTCTGCCCTGCCTCTCCTACGAGTTCTGCTTTCGGTGGCGATGTAAGTACCCACACCTGCTGCTTTCCAAATTTCTGCGGTCTTGCTCCGGATAACTGCGCCAGAGTAGATCCTTTCTGTGCTTTTTCAAAAATCCCCTGCGAAATCTCTGCCGGAATTTCAAAATCTGAGCTAATAAGTGCTGCCATATTCTTTATTCTCCTTTACCAAAAATTTGATGTGCAAATTCTCTCATTGCATCATCCGTTGTGTTATACTCTGTTGTCTTTTTCCTGTTTCCCTTAGTTCCCGGATAACCCTTTGGCTTCGCAAATTTCATAATCGCTTCTGCCTGTTTTTTACAGGTTTCCTCATCTTCCCCTGTCAGTAATTCTACCGGTACACCAGTGTCTTTTGCTGTTTTTTCTCTTACCTGTCTTACAGTGTCTTTCTTTTCAAGTGCGCTTAATTTTGCCTGAAGAGCATCGGACTTTTCTTTTTCCTTCTGAAGTTCCGTTTTATTCTGCGCCTGGTACTCATCGTACTTACTTGCCTTTTCTTTCAGGTCATCATAATCTGCATATTTCTGTCTTTCTCTCGCAAGGCGTCCCTCTATGATTGAATCCATTTCTGCCTGAGTGAATGTTTTGTCATCTGCCATCTTGTTTCCCTCCTGATTTGAGTGTTTTTAGTTGCCACGTTTAAGGCACGTGTTGCCATAAAAATAAGACGCGTAACCCTGCGCCTTAAAGGGAGATATCTGGATCACCGCCTTTCCTATTCTGCAAATTTCCAATCCTCTGACAGCATATCAGCCTGAGACGCTAACCATCCCATCTGAACACCAGATGTTCCGCAGAATGCAATAGCCATGTTTCCGATGGCATCATGCTCACAATTTACAATATCCCCATCTTCTGTTTTATATGAAATTCCGGTTGCAAGCTGGATGTACTGTCCCTTTCCATTCCAGCCTTTACGTGCCACTTTCATTCCACGTTTCAGATATTTAATTGCTTCTCCAAATGAAAACAGAGCTTCTCCGCCCAGTTCCGGACAATTTTCTCCGTCTGCCAGTACCCATTCATCAGAACAGATATTTCCAAATGTATAATCTGGAATCTTTGTCTCTCTGATATCCAACTCTTCGCCATCTTTTGTGTGCATGATAATAGTCTGTTTCTCTTTTGACCAAAACCAATAACCGCCCCAAGATGGAATTTTCACTTTGCTACCCTGCTTCATTATTTTAAATGCCTCGTCAAATCTCATGTTCTTTCTTCCTTTCTTAAAAATGAGTATAAAAATACCACCAACCGTTTCCGATCAGTGGCTTTTAATACCATATTACCGTTTTTTCTTTTGGTGGATTATCCATCTTTGCAATCCTTTTCAATTCTCGCCTCACGTGTGGTGCTGCAAACATGCTTGTATTTTCATGCTCTACAATCTCTCCATCCGGAATTCGTATTTTCATAAAACCTGCTGGTTCTTTTCCCTCTGTTACTGTTCTTGCTCCCAAGCCCAGGCTTTTACTTTTTCAAACGCTTCACTAACCTCTTCCGGCACGTTTTCAATTTTCCCATCATGAATATGATTGACATACGGTTCGTATGCTTTCATTAACTTTTCTATCTCATCCGGATACTTTATGAGTTTCATTCTCTCTATCTCCTGTTATAAATCAACATATATTCTGCTTCCGTTTCATCATATCGTCCTAATTGATATTGTTGATATGCATAATCGCTTATTTCACTTACATTATCCTGCGTAATTCCTAATGCGTCAAGATTTTTCTTTGCCTTTTTGCACAGTTCTTTCAGATATTCACTACGGTTTTCTTTGGTAATCTCCCAACCCGCTTTTCGGAATTCTTCTGCCTGTTTCATATGCCACATTTCATGCCTTTCAACAGCATCTTTTCCACCAGCTAATTTCTGTATTTCCTGCTTTGCTATTGACTGACTATAATATACTGTATTTGTACACGGATCATACAAACCAAGGGCATTTTTCAGTTCATCATCTGCCAGAATCACAATTGTTGGCTTCCGTTCGCTTGGAACACCATATTCTTTCAAGGCCTTTTCTGTGTTCTGATTAATTGCATTCAATGCTTTTGGCTTTATCTGTGCTTGATCTGATATATACATAGATGTATCATAGCTTTCCACTTTTCTAACCGAAACCGCCACTTCTTTGCCGCCTCTGGTCAATGAAATTTCTTCTGCTTTTCCTCTTTTAACCTTTCGGTAAGCCTGTTCTGCATACAGTTCTCTCTTCCTCGCATTAATAGCCTCTTTATTCTCTTTGTATCTCATCCGGCGCATGGCATTGATGTCACCGCCTGCTGCCTGATACTCCTCCAGATACTTATCCGGATCATATCCTGCAACCGTGCTTTTTCCATCAAACCGGACTGCATATTCGCAATCGCAATGCGCATGAATGTGTTCCGCGTGACCATTCCTAAGAGCTTTCTTTGACATGTTCTGCCATCCTCTGGACGCAAGTGTAATGCAGAAAGCACAGGTGTCCCCATGTGGCACCCAGGCAAACTGTGCCCCGTCACGCTCTGCATTTTTCAGTGTCGTATCTGCACCTACCTGTTTTACAAGCCTTGCAAGCGTTCCAGGAATATTGTTCGGAGACTGCTTTTTTGTTCCTTTTACTGCTTTTGCCACTTCCCCATAGTCCGGGAGATCTGCTACTTCTGCCGTAGGGACTATTACTCCCTGTGCTGCAGCTGTCGCTTCATACATCTGGCACGATAATGCACCGATAGCCTGTCCATAGTGTTGTGACAGTGCATAGGCGTAGTCCAAAAGTGCTTTATCGTTTTCCAATCCATTCTTCTGAACCCAGGACTGCATCAGATCCGCTGCTTTCTGGCTAATCTGTGACATCTTCGTTATGTACTCCAGCCACGCTTTCTCCGTTATCTGCATTTCCAAATTCCTCCGTCAAGATACTGTCACCTTTTGCCCTTTGTTCCTGTGCTCGGATTCTGCGGATATCTGCCTGATCAAAACCAATCATTTCAAGGAAAATATCTGTCTGTGCAAATCCTTGTCGCGCTGTCGCAATTTTGAGTGCTGCATCTGTAGTAGATGCCACGCTTGGCATTGCCGGATTCTTAAAATGTGCAATCAGCTCATGTGTTTCTTCCGGAAGCTCATCCGGAATCGTTCCAAGTTCAATTGCAAGTGCCATCCGTCCAATCCGATACAATGCATCACCATTTGATTTATTCAGCTGTTCTGCCATAAGGATCAAGGTCTGTGACTGTGCAATAATTGCTTCACTGGAAGTCGGATTTGCATCATTTATCACACCAACATCCGTAACCGCCAACCCCGTTGCCGCTGAATACTGTGTAGCAAGCATCCGGAGCATCTGAACATGTGGTTCAATATTTCCCTGCGAAAGTTGCCCGAAATTCGGCTTTTCCCCAGTCTCCGGATTATTGGTACTGTAGAGAATACTTCCAACATACTGTTTGAATTTATTATCAATCAGCATATCATATTGTTCATCTGACACCCCGAGCAGATATTTCTGTGGAGAAGTGGCAAATTCCAGTCCAATCGTTGCATTTGCGACTGTTCTTACATATCCCTGGATTAGTCTGCGGACCGGCTCTTTTAGCCTTGACTGACCAAATGGTTTATCGTTTGTTGCGTCCCAGATCAGAGCCACCATAAGGGGTTCTCCGAAATAATGGGGATTCTGCGTAGCATACCATGTACCTCCAATCCGATCCAGTTCCCAGATGTCTGTGTCTGTATAGAAATTTACATGTTCCGGAGACCATGTAACATCCGACTCGTCTCTTCGCGCATCTTCAAAGGCAAATCCATATCGGATGCGTCCTTCGTGTGCATTCCACGAAGCTGCAGCACAATGTGGAGAGTAAAACCGTACTCTTGCATCATCTTCCTCTCCGGATACCGCCGCAAATGCACAACCGTATTTCAGTTCTTCTTTGACCGCTTTATTGTATTCCGCTATCAAATGATTCCTTTTCATAATCTGATCCATATCTTCTGACTTCGTTCCATTTTCTGTAACAAACCCATCAAACATCGATCTTCCCGCAAGTACATCAACGGTTTTTGCTCCCCAGGCACATCCAATCTCAAGTTTTCCAAGACCTGCTGGCAATGCAATCCCAAGATTCACTTCATTCAGTGTGACTTTTCCGTTATAATAACGGCTCTTTTTCCTATTTGCACTTCTGTGATAATCATATATGTATTTCAATTCCTGAAGCCACTGTTGTTCTTCCGGTGGTAATCCTTCTACTCTTCCAAAATTTAACTCCATTATCCTATCCTCATCTTTCTGTTCGGATTTCGTTTCGATGTTCTGCATCCCCAAAGTGCAAGTGCTGCTGCTTCGATCGAGATTGAGTTTTCTCCACCAAATCCCCAGCCACCGGAAATCGGTCTTTTTACAGACGTAATTGCTGATTCATTCAGTATTTCTTGGTATTTATACCATGTTACAGTCTGTTCATTGATTTCCTGTGATAGCTGACTCGCCGCTGCTATCACTTCTTTTGCTGCCGGTCGAACAATTGACTGCTTATATTTCCACACCGGTGTTATCTTCTCTATCAGGAAGTCAACTCCATTTCTTCCATCGATCACCACACAGCTTGCCATCTTGTATCTCTGATTTAGCCAGTCCGCAAGCCACTGGATTCCTCTGTCCGTTGTTTTAAGCTCGATCAGTGAAATTCTCGCTTCCCCTACCTCTGGACAGACAGCTCCGCATAATGCTACCGCCGAACCGTCAAGCGAAAACTTTACACCGTAAGCAGTTTTCCCTTCCGGTTTTTCTTTTTCCGAAGCACATTCTTCCCATTTCTTCTTATCAATTGCATAGTCCTGATCATTGTTGATTGGCGACCACCAGCCGAGACGCTCTCTTGCAAACGTGTCCACATCCATCTGTTCGCACTCTGCAGCTATGGTTGTTTCTGTCATTCTTCGCCCCAGTGCCGGATTGCAATCCGCCCATCTCTGACGATCAGTAACATCTCCAATCTCTTTCACAGAATATTCTGTCCAGGCTGTGGATTTGCTCTCACCTTCCGTTGCCCGTTTTCTTATCTTCCGGAATACTGTGCCTGTACAATTTTCATCCGGTGGTGTTCCAAGATAAATCGTTTGTGGATTCCTTGACGCTGATATTGCCGGCAAAAAAGATGCCTGCTGCTCGCTTGTCAATTCCTGTGCTTCATCAAACACAAGACAGTCGCCATGCAGTCCTCGACCACCATTCCTTGTTCTGGCAACAAATACTACTCTTCCACCATTTTTTAGAATAATCTGTTCTCTTCCGAGTGCCGCCTTAATTTCTTTTACATACTTACGGAGTCCTCTGCTTTCAAACAAGCCGCGCAATTCCACAAAGGTTTCTGTTGCAGTTTTCTGCAGATGAGCTGTGTATATAACCCATTCTGCATACAGAATCATTCCGGATGCAATCCGCCCGGAAGTATCCAGTGTTTTCCCGTTCTGTCTTGGAACAGATAAGCCACATGTCGGCGCTGACCAAACATCATCCTCTGTACGCCCCATCCAATCATTCAGCACTTCACTCTGCCACGGATCCACAATCAATTTCCCGACCGCAAGCACTTTCACCGCATCTGGGCCATCCGTATAAGCGTAATCCGGAACAATTCTATCGGACGGTGTCTGGCTTCCCATCAGCTTTTCGTGCCGACAGGATTTCTCCGATTTCGTCATCGTCTTTCTCCATTCCTTTTATTTCTTCAATTTCTTTGATTGTTTCTCTGTATTGTCTGGAGAGCTGAGGCATTGTCTTCGGACCGTCAGCAGCATCTTTCGCGCATATATCAATCTGTTTTGCGAGTATCAGTGCCAAATTTTCCAAGCGTTCCAAGCGGCTTCCTTCGCTTGTTACTGTTGCCATTTTTTTTGCTCTTCCCATCAAAATTCACCTTTCAAGAAATTCCCTGTGTGTAAATCGGCGCTGGACAGCGGTGGTCGCCGCCGCCGCGTGGCGGGGTACCCTCCCCACCCTCTGTTTGCAGTTCTCACCATTCCCCATCTGTAACGTTCATTTTGGGCTTTTGCTGGCTCCTCTGCATTTCATTCAACGTTTTATTGCTTTTCGCTGCGTTGCAACAGTAATGCGCCGGTTGCAGGTTGTTCCAGTCCTGTGCCGCTGCTTCACGTGAGTTATATCCAAACTCACGCCACCTTGACACCGGTTTGATTTCATCTATAACAAAAGACAACGGATGTTTGCTATCGCTTGGTTCATTGTAATGTATGGGGCCAAGCCTGCCTTTACATATCCCGCATTCTCCACCTATTGCTTTAAACCTCGCCCGGTGTTTTCTTCTCAGATTCCCGTTGGCGCTTCTTGGGTTCCGTTGTTCCTTCATATCTTTTCCTCTGACGGTTTCTGTATCTGTAATAAGGAGTTCTAAAAAAGTAATTGCAACAACAAATGTACTGAAGTATGAATAAATTCTTTCCAGAGTAAACCGTCAAACCTCTTTCCGGAATTCATGGCAAAGAAAAAGGCAACAATCTTTCGACTGCTGCCCTGTTCATCTCTTTACCTGAATACACTATATCACAGACCGAGTGTACCATTCTATACCATTTTGAATTTTTTTAAAGCTTCTGAATGGTTTCTGTGTACCTGTGTCCATCTGTATCCCGTTTCATCACAGATCCTGTTCCATCCCTCGCAATCTATGTATCGTTTCGTCAGCACATCTTTTTCTTTCTCATTATCCAATTCTTCAATCCTCTCTCTGATTTCTGTGCGAATCTGGACTTTCTTTCTCCTCTGCCTGAGCAGCTTTCTTTCCAGTTCATCAATCTTCGCCATATAATCCGACAGATCGGAAAGGTTGCTGCTTTTTGGCAGTCCATCTGCTGCCAGTGCTCCCGGAAGCATCCTATCCAGCTTTAAGCGTTCCAGCTCTTCCTCGATCCGCTTCTCCTGGCGTAATGCTTTGCCGTACTGTTTCAGGTATTCCTTCTTTCGTTCATTCTCTTCTTTCACTGTTTCCATCGGTATACCCTCCCTGTCTTCCTGTCTCTTAATACTAAGACCTCGAATCCAAGCAGACTTGCTATATCCTTTAATGCTTTATGTGCTTCCTTTACGTGATGTGGGATGCGGCTTGCATCCTGGATGGCTTTGCCTGCTGTCGGATCACGATATCCTTCCTGGTTTTTATACAATGTTTCATCACCTTCTCTGCTACTCTATCATTGCCGGAATGAACAGCGCCCATAAGCACCACGCTGATCCCGTCCATTTCATTGCAATAATTACTGCAACCGTTGTAATTATCCACGCAAGTGTCTTTGTATATTTATCGTCCATCATCCTCTATACCTTTCTGGCAGTGGCATCCATGCCACAACCTTATACGGATTTCCCTGTTCATCGTACCATCTGCCAGTGAGCGAATAGAACAATGTTGTTGCCTTGTCTGCTCCGGCGATTGTTACAAGGAACTCTGCACCGTAGTTACTTGGATCGTATGATTCTACGAACTCTCTGTGTCCAGGGAGTCTTTCTGTTGTTGGAATCCATCCGTTACTCATTATTCTCTGCCTTTCTTCATGAAATCATGATAAATTCGGTCGTTCTCTATATGCATGAAGGCGTCAAAATCCAAATCTTTTTGCCTGACGCTTCCGTTCTCAAATGGATAACTTCCATCCATCATTGCTTTTACATCTTGCAATTCTGCTATGAGCGCATCTATGCTTTCCGTCTTTGTGAATGTCAGGATAACTTCCGCCTGCTCTGTATCCCATGTATCTTCAACTGGAACTTTTTCACCTATCTCATGTGGTTCCTGTGTAATACAGCACAATGCTCCGATGCCACCGCTCAAAGCGCCAGTCATTCTGATATCACCTGTTCCGAACTCCATTTTTGCTTTGCCTTTAATCATTGGTTTTTCCCCTTTTCTTTCATGTACTTCAAAATTTCTTTTTTCACCTTCTTGGCATATTTTGGATACTCACATCCAAACATAGCGCATCCATAAAAAACTGTACCATCGCCCGGATCTTCATGATCTACACTCATTTTGCAAGAAGTGCACTCTTCAGGACTATGCTCTCTGCAATAATCTCCCATTGCCAGTAAGAAGTCTTCGATCTTAACTTTCATCCAGTCCACCTTTCTTCACTATTTCAATTGCCATATTTATAGCGTGCTCTTCACTCATATCTCCATCCCAGCACTCATTGAGACATTCGCAATATCCACAGTACTCACAAGCTCCATCAAGCTTTAGCTGCTCTAAGTTAGAGACAACATTCTCCACGTCAAATGCTGTCTGCTGGTTATCTACCAATTCGCAAAGTGCATTAGCTTTGTTCGGTGGATAATTGTTCAGGATTGCCATTCCTGCTATCTGTTTTTGAAATTCATCCGCATCAATCAGTCTCATCAATTTCACTCCAATCAAATTTACAACCACATTCGCCACAATAGTTGTTTCTGCTTTCCGCATCCGACATTACCTGTTTGCCACACATAGGGCATTCGTAGTCGATATCTCCGTTCAGTTGGTCTAAGATAATCGGCTTTACTGGAATCTGCTTTTCCAACGCAACGAGAGCCATTCGCACAGCTGCATCATGCTTTCTTGCACTGATAGCTGCTTTCGGAACTTCTGTATGTATGTCTTTCTCCAATATCTCCATAGCTTCTTTAATTTCCATCTTTTTCTCCTTTATCTCAACTGATTCTTTTGCATTTCTTCGAAGATTTTCTTGCAACCTTTCTGTTGATCGAGTTCTTTCAGATGCTCAACACGGTTATTCCATATCTCAATAGCTTCCTCTTTGGAATTCGCTCCGTGTACCGCATAGCAATCTTCCTCGGACGTATCTATTGTTGTTCCATGTATTCCATCGTTCCACATCTAGGACATGGTTTTAATTCGCTCATATCATTCTCCTTTATAAGGTTCCGGCAACGGCATCCAGGCAACAATTGTTTTTGCCGTGTGTTCATAGATTCCTTGAAATATTCCATTTCCCCAATATCTCATCTCTGTTACTGTTCCGCTGTAAAAGCATACAATTACATCCGTATTATCCTCCGGCATCTTCTCACTGCATGGAATCCACTGTGTTTCTTTTAGTGCATGTATCCCCATTCCAATGGCTTCTACTGTTTCCTCAGACCAGCCACATTCAAGATGTTCCACTAATCTATCTATTGCTTGTTGATTATTCATATGTCTACACCTCTTCATCTTCCGGAAATTGAAATACCTTGGGCAATACCCAGTAATTAGGTTGCACATAACACCCATTTACAAGGTCATAACCACCATTCAACTCCATTCTGGAAAGATATTTCTCTCTGCACATCTCCATAGCCTTAATTGCTTTCTCTTCGGTGGAATATTCGCCAATTATCTCAAATATAACGTCTGCAACGTCTGCATATATTTTTTCTTTTCTTCTTGTTAGTACTGCCTGCTCATAAGGGATGTCAAAACATCCGTCCTGACTAATTATTCTCATCTTCTACCCCTTCCGGCGCCACGATTCCACGCCTTCCATTCCTTCTTTGCTGGTCAATTGCTGCCACTCCCAGTTTATATAGCTCCTCACAATCCCTTTTTGGTTTCTGACCTGTATATGATGCGGATAGATTCCAAGGATCGTGACTTTTTCCGTGGCAAGTCTGGTCTTGCCTCCCTTCTGGGAGATCCTGCGCCTTAACTGTACTTTATCTCCAACTTTCATTTTTTTGTTCCTTTCCGTCTTACTTTGCGCATTTTCTTGCTTACCGGATAGATGAACGCCCGCATATTGCCTGGTTTAGTCGTCTTCCTCTTCATCTTTCTCACTCTCCCGGTTCTCTAAAATGATTCCGTTTGCATTTATATCTCCGTCCGCTTTTACCAGAATGTACCTTTCTCCGTTAATCACTTCTAAGGTAACAAGGTCCGTTCTGTCTGCGCTTACTGTTACATGTGCATCCGGAAGACCAATCTCAAATGTCTTCGTACTCACTGTGTTGTCCGCATCGATTTCGGCCACGTCACAGTCTTTTGTTTTTTCTGCTGCCAGTTCCGGATCTATCCCGATGCTTTTTAATACGTTTTCCAGCTCCGCGCCTTTTAATATCCTGTTGTTGGATTCTGCTTTTATTTCACGGATTCTGCCAAGGTAATGATAAATATCTTTTGCCTGTTCCAGGCTTACTTTTCCATCTGCTGCATTTAACCCTTCCCAAAAAGCTTCTTTCTGCTCTTTTGGTGTGGATGGCATCCCGCATTGGAGTGTCTGCGTGATCAGACCTGCGTCCGGTTTATCCGGAACTTTGCTGTAGTACCAGATATGTTCCGGATCTTCGTGGCGGTCTGTAAATGCCGGATATAAAAATCCTTGTGTCGGCATACTTACTACCCAGTCTCTTGTACGTTCCTGGATATCTGCCAGTTCTGGTTTATAAGATAATCCTGCTGCCGATAAACTTACCGGGCAGATACATCCGATCATGTACTCATAAACCTCTTCACTTTCATCCAGATCCGCTCCGTCCGTGGCAATTCCCGGAATGTCGTAGATTCCACTGGCAATTAGAATCAAAGAATATCCTTTATTCGATATACCAATAGACTCTGCAATCTCTTCCAGGAAGATCTGGCGTACATCATTGTCTTCTAATCCTGTTTTTACAATCGTGACCAGATGCTGCTTTCTTGTTTTTTCTTTAAAATCCAGCTGAAACATATTTCTTCCAGGCTTTCCGGATAAAACCTTTCTGAAGATATCCAAGTATTTGAATTTTTCCGTCTCTTCGAGGTTTAAAAAGTTTTTGACAAATTCCAGCCTGCAGTTCCGGTCATTATCTACGATATATCCGGTTATCCTTGTGATATTGTACCTGTCTATTGTTAGAGTTCTTTTGATCTCCAGTAACTCTTTCTTCATGTCGCTCCTTTCTGGCTGCCGCACCGGGCAGCCATGCACTCTGCGAAATTGTGATATATTAACTTCCTGTGGTGCCTATAAATAATTCTTTCCGGCGTTTTTCATCCATTCTTCCCTGGTGTGGGTTCTTTCGTACACTTCCTGGGCGTTCGCCATCAGGATCCGCGCGTTCTTGGCATTGTTATGGACTGCTGCCAGTCCGTTCCGGTGATGTTCCAGGCAGAGATTGACTTTTAACCCTTCTGCCTCTGCAAATGCATGGGTATTACCAAACAAAACATGATGCTCTTCCAGATATGGTTTGTATGTAAAATCTCCATCCAGTAACATGCACAGGTAGCACCGGCGGTCGCCTTTTGGCTGCATAATGCTTTTTTTGTGCTTCTTACGCTTCTTCCGTTTTGTCGGTTTCGGAAACATCATATTCACCGATCAACACCTCCCCGCTTTGGTCTACTTCTTCATTCAGGTATAAATACCAGTCCCGTGAACTGTGTACTTTTTGGGTTGTCTCTGCAAGGTACAGAGCCGCATGATACAAGGGAAGTGTCTGCAGATATTCCCGGCGGGTTAATTTGATTTTTGGAAATGTGGCCAGATATTCTTCTACTGTTATATTTTTCGGGCAGGCATCCGGTTTCCAGTCTTCTACACTTAACTGCTCCATCTTAGGACTCCTTTTTGTACAGCTCATGGTTGCCGTAAACCAAATCCGCCTCTTCTCTTTCATAACTCCAGCCATAACGCATTAAGATTTTGAAGCATTCCTGGTATCTCTTTCCGGTGTCCTCTTTGTATTCTCCGGAATACTCTACTAAATCCCCGGTATAATCATCCATCATGTTGTTCATTGCGATCAGGAGTAACACCTGCGTATCCAGTGTTTGTATTTTTTCTTCTGCTTCTTCCTTTTCTTTCTCATCCGCATCATACAGGCTTTTCCCAGTAAAAAATTTTAGAACCATTCCATTTCCTAACCAACAGGACTTCTCCATCATGTTCCGGATCATCTTTTCAATATTTTTCTGGCGTTCCTCATCTTTTAGTAGTTCGATTTTTCCGTCTGCTATTGTCCGGATGAATTCTTTTTTTCTTTCATTCATTTTTTTCTGCAAAGCTTTCAACTGCTTTATCTTTTTTCTCCGCCTGTCCCATTCCGTTTCAACCTTTTCTGGTTTCGGGAGTTTTTCCACTACATCAATCCCGTTCCAACCATCCAGATAATACAGTTCTTTTCCGCGGATATTTATTCTCTTTGGTGGTTCTTTATCCAGTGGAATGCTCTTTTTATTTTTTACCTCTTCGGTATAGCGTTTTCTCTTTATCTCCTTTGTGGCTTTCTTTATTCCTGCTGCCTCCAAGAGCTCGATTATAATCTTTTTATTATTCTCCCTCTCCCTGTTTTTAATCTCTGCTTCTACTTTCCACTGAATCTGTCTGGAGTCTGTTGCATCTTTTAAGATTCGGTTTCTGGTTTCAACATCCTCGATTCTCGACAGTTGGGCAAGGTCTTTTAGATTTAGCTGATATGCCCCGTTCTCATCCGTCTTTTCCTTCACCAGATCCCGGTCAAGCTTCGCAATCTCTAGCCTCCGGTGGACGGTTGTCCTGGAAAATCCGGTCTTCTCTGCAATCTGTTCTTCCGTATCTCCAAGGTCAAGCATCATCTGGAATCCTTCTGCTTGCTCCAAAGGTGTCAGATCGATGCGCTGCATATTCTCTTCCAGCATGGTTCCGACCTGGTCTTTGTAACTCATGTCCTCTACAATCCGGCATGGATACATAGTTACGCCTGCCATTTTTCCGGCGGCGAACCGGCGGTGCCCGATGATCAGCGTGTATCCTTCTTCATGGTGTGTTTTATCTTCATCCCAGTGTCCCGGAATGACCGTAAGATTCTGCATAATTCCTTTCTTCTTGATCGACTCACTCAACTCCGTCAGGTCGCCCAGATCTTTTCGTGGGTTATCCGGATGCTGGTGAATCAGCTTGGCGTTGATATTCGTGATCCCACTGGTTGTCATTTCAAATTCCTCTCTTTCTCGGTATTTTCAAGGTTTTCTCCTGTTTTTATCTCATTTTGGACTGTAGTCTATCGGAATACCGTGTAGACTCGGAAAATTCAAGGGTTACACAGTGTTTTTCCATCTGCTCCGACAGCTCCTGCCAGAGCTCTTTGTTTTTTATCTCTTTTCCATGTGGTCTGCGCCACTCTTCCCGTTTCCATTTGTCCATATTTCCTTCGTTTATGGTAGTGACCAGGAACTGATCCGGCGTGTAGACAGTCACTTCACACGGTCGGAGCATCTTTAGACCGACAAGGATAGCGATCATGCTCATTCTGTGGTAGGTCGTGTTCTGTTCCGTTTCGATCTGTGCTTTCACCGCCGGTCCTTTCTTAGTCTCGCATTCTACCAGAGCGATGCACTTTCCGTTTTTTGCGGTTGGTCCCCGGAAGTTTACTTCCGTGAACAGTTCTATCTTCATCTTCCGTCCTCCTTATCCGGATCATTTCATAATGCCGATATGGAAATCCGGTTGCTTTGTTGATTCCTTCAAAATAGGTGTCCTTTACTATGTAGTATCCTTTTTTCGGTCTCGGTTCTTTTTGCCACCGGTACAGAATATCCGTCTCCGGTTCCGGAAGCGGCATATTTCTGGATCTTGAAAAACTCGCTTCTTTGATCTTGTGATCCAGAACACCGTCCTCCACATATTTTTTCTGTGTTTTCTCATTTTTTGTGATGTACTGGGCGAGTTTCCGGAACTCTCCTTTTTCGTATAGCAACTGCTTATTCCGAACCTTCCCATGCTTCCAAGCTGCAGCTATGATCAGATCGGTATCCTGGATTCGGTTCAGAACTACATGAACATGCCAGTTGCCAGACGGCGTGCATTCAATATTCCGGAGCCACCGGAGTTCCTCGCCACGTTTCCGGTATTCTTTCTTGCAATATTTATAAAAATCTTCAAAATCTTTTACCGCTTGCTTCATGTCCGCCGGACGTTCTTCTTTCGGATATGTGAGAGTGAAGAAGTAATCATTCACCTTGAAGTACATCCGGAGTCTGTGACGTGCTTTCCTTTCCCTGGTCCATTGGTTGACCTGCTCCACTTCCTCCGGTGTGGCTTTCTTCTTTTTGGCTCTCTTCTCTCCCGGTGCTCCATATCTTCCATCCAGATATTCCTGTCTCTCTATTACGTTTCCCAAATCGTATGTCACTCGTCTGATTCTCATAGCGTGTCCTCATAACTTTAATAGTCTTATCAAGTTATTAAAAAGGGCAGTCGCCCTGTAAATACTTGACTTTCCCGCCGCTAAAAGGTACACTATAAGTGCTTAGATTATTCGTGTACCTTTATGGTTGCGGCGCTTGCGATATTTCTTTTCGCAAGCGTTTTTTATTCTTCTTTTAAGTACGAAAAATTCATTTTCAGGAATACCATCAGAGCTTCCGCATCATCCGGTGCTTCAATATCTTCTCCGGCTGCAATTGCAAATACAATATCTCCTAAGATTGGCCATCCGTGCCTGTCTGCATCATAAAAATAGCTTCCAAGGCGGTTGACTTCTTTCTGCTTCATTATTCCATCCTCATCCACTAACATGATCACAGGCATTTTGAATGTCTCATATAATGTTTTCGTGCTTACGATTTCAAAATACCCGCCTACTGCTTTCTGCAGATCACGAAAATCATCAAAGTTTACATCTATTGCTGAAATAATGTTATCCGGTGTTACTTTTACCGTTTTCACTGCTTGTCCTCCAATACTACTGTTTTTCTGCCAGCTTCTTTCAAGCTGTCTACATATTGTTCCAAATATGGGATTGCATTTTGTTTGAAATACTCGGAATCACGGTTGACTCTTTCTATTGATTTCAAAGTCTCAATCCACTCATTCAGCTTCTCCACCCGAATCCGCTTCTTACGCTGCTTCTCTTCCGGCATGTTCCTTCGCCTCCCTTATTTTCCTTTTCCTGTACTGCCATTCCCGTATCCGGAAATATTCCAGTGCAAATGCTCCGGTAGTAAGTGTTGTAATTCCAAGTGCTGCATATAAGTAAAACAGCTCCTGACTTTTCACTGAGCACGCACCAGCCATCATCAAGATTCCGATAATACTTGCCGTTACGCTGAGTGTCTTTGCGATCTTGTAAAACATCTCTTATCCCTCCTTTGCTTGTCCAACCGGTACCGCTTACGCGGTTTTCTCCTGCTGGTACCCAAAATGCTCTACAAACTTTCTGGTCATTTCCATGACTGCCTTTTGCTTTTCCTCCGGCATCATGGCTGCCATGTCAATTTCTTTTCCATCAATTTCTGCAATAAAAATATGTTGCAAATCCACCACCTCTCTTTAAACTATGCGATGCTGGTTGTACTTGTTGATTTGTCCTACGTTTTCTCCTATACTTTTAACTACAGGCACTGCCATGCCGAGTCTGAAAGAAAGGAGATTCTTAATGAAACTTGATATTTCCTGCATTCGCGCTATTCTTTTTACAGTAGAAAAATACGAAACACTCTATGATCCTGTATCTTTTGACGATACCAAATATGATTACTATAGCGATTATCTTTCCGAATACGATACTGAACAAATCCTATATCATGTCCAATACTGTATAAAAGCAAACCTTTTATCAGATGTTTCTGGTACAAAAGCATGGGGACATACTCAATTCGATTGTTGTCTTGAACCTCTTGGTCATGAATTTATTGCCAATACGCGAACTGAAGAAAATTGGAAACATACTCAATCGCTTTTCAATAAAATCGGTGGTGCAAGTCTTAAGGTCGTTTCTGCTATTGCCGAAGGTGTGACGACATCTCTTGCAAACAAATATCTTCCCGAAGAGATCTCTAAATTTAAGCCTTAATCCATTTTTCTACTGTTTTCTGTGTCACTATCTTGATGCACTCCATCATTTCCTGTTCGGTTGGTGGAGTGTATCCTCTGTCAACAATAAAATACATCAGTGCCTTCGTTCTTGTTCTTTCTATTCCCCACTTTGCCATAAACAGAATTATGACTGCAATGCTGATCAGCAATGCCATTCAATCACCTCTTTTCATATCTTAGACATTACATACGTTGTTATTGCCGAATCAATAATGGAACATACAACAATCAATGAATAGTCGACAGGTGGATTCATATTTCTTTGCATCCACCTGATTTCAAATAAGATGTTATCTAACTTCTTTTTAATTTCAT
>ENA-OPDI01000878-OPDI01000878.1-human-gut-metagenome-genome-assembly--contig:-NODE-878-length-27245-cov-12.200772_pt1 | contig 27245 bp, 23 predicted proteins | sample MGYA00241262_ERZ501504 | MGnify/ENA primary metagenome ERZ501504 (study PRJEB25962, sample SAMEA2042570) | human gut metagenome | biome: human gut; feature: human-associated habitat; material: faeces...
GTTGAGTTCAGGCAGGCGTGGAAAAACCGTGCCGCCTCCTTGTTCATGGAGAGGATGCGGCTGCGCATCCGGCCTGTTTTGTCGTCCTCCTGCGGCTCCGGCATACCGGCCCGCGCTGCCAGCAGCTTAACGGCCTCCGGGTAATCGATGCTGTTGATCTTTTTCGTAAAGGTAATGGCATCGCCGCCTGCGCCGCAGCCAAAGCAGTAAAAGCTCTGGGTGTCCGGGTAGACGTAGAATGAAGGCGTTTTTTCGCTGTGAAAGGGGCACAGGCCGCCATACAAACGTCCCTTGCGCTTGAGCTGCACATAGCTGCCCACCAGCTCCACAATGTCGGTGCGGCGGGTCAGTTCTTCAATGTATTCGTGTGGGATCATGGATCTTTCAAACGACCTTTCGGATTTATAGGACATGCCACTTCCGGGGCACAAACAATTCCTCAAAAGTGCGGATGGCAAATTCATCGCTCATGCCGCTGATGTAATCAGTCACTGCGCGTTCTCTGCCCTCCTGATAAGCCAGCTGGATGTAGAAGTTGGACATCCGATCCACATGGTTCAGGTAGTAATCGTACAGTTCCCCGATCACTTTGTCCACCTTCTGCTCTTCCCGCTTGGCGGTCTTGTCCACGTACACGGTGGCGTACATGAAATCCCGCAGCGCAAGGAAGGCTTCGTTTTCCTCTGCGCCCACCTTCACATCCCCATCGCTGTTGGCAAGGATACTGTTGATCATGGTGGTGATGCGGGCAGATTTTGTCTGGCCCAGCACGGCGGTGCATTCCTTCGGCAGGGTGGCTGGGTCCAGCACACCGGCGCGCACCGCGTCCTCAATGTCATGGTTCACATAGGCGATCTGATCCGCCATGCGCACGATGCGCCCTTCCGGCGTTGCCGCCCAGGTGCCCTTTGTGTGGGTCACGATGCCGTTGCGCACCTCCCACGTCAGGTTCAGGCCCCGGCCGTCCTTTTCCAGCTTGTCCACCACACGCAGGCTCTGCATGTAGTGCTTGAAGCCGTCCGGGCACAGCTCATTCAGCGCGCGCTCCCCGGCATGGCCAAACGGCGTGTGGCCCAGATCATGGGCAAGGCTGATTGCTTCGGTCAGATCTTCGTTCAGCCGCAGGGCGCGGGCAATGGTCCGCGCGATCTGCGAGACCTCCAGCGTATGGGTCAGTCGGGTGCGGTACAGGTCTCCCTCCGGCGAGAGGAACACCTGCGTCTTTTGTTTGAGCCGTCGGAACGCCTTGCAGTGCAGCACCCGGTCACGGTCACGCTGGAACACCGGCCGGATCGGGTCCTGCTCTTCCGGCAGCATGCGGCCGCGGCTCTGGTCGCTGAAGGTAGCCCACGGCGCGAAGGTCATATGTTCGATCTCTTCTGTGCGCTGACGTACATCCATACAAAGTCGCCCTCCCTTTTTGTCGCCATTCCCCCTCTCTGTTTCGGCACAGCCGATCCCAATTGCTGCGTCTGCGGCAATTGTAGCACACCCGCTTTGTCGAAGGGGGAAAAAGCCTGTCGGTTCGCAAAATAATGCTTGCTTTTTTATTTTTGCTGCTGCCGGGTTCAGAACGGTGCGTAGAACGGGTCGGATACCGTCACCTGCGCGCTGCCGCGCGTCAGCTCCCGCAGCTGTTCCAGCAGCGGGCCTTCGGTGTGTTCCGGCATCTGCCAGCACAGGGCCACGCGATCCGTGAACTGCGGCGCGGCCTGTTTTGCTCCCGCCGCATCGATCAGCAGCGATGCACGCTCATAAAGGGAGTAATCCACCGTCACGCGCAGCTCCACCACGCTGCGCACCGTGACCACCTCGGCATTTTCCAGTGCACGGGCCGTAGCCGTGGTGTATGCACGCACCAAGCCGCCGGTGCCCAGCAGCACGCCGCCAAAGTAACGGGTCACCACCACGATCAGATCCGTCAGGCCGCTGTGCTGCAGCACCTCCAGCGCTGGTGTGCCCGCCGTCTTGGCCGGTTCACCATCATCTGAATAGCGTTCCCGGTTGCCTTCCCTCAGGCGGTAGGCATACACATTGTGGCGGGCGGTGCGGTTGGCCGCACGCACCTGTTCCAGAAATGCAACGGCAGCTTCCTCGCTGTCCGCAAATGACAACGCCGCAATGAAGCGGCTCTTCTTTTCTTCGTATTCTCCTGTGGCCGTGCCATGGATGGTGCGGTAATCCTCCACTGTGGTTCCTCCTGCATGTTATTCAAAACAAGTATAACATAAATCGTCCGTTGTGCAACCACTGCCGCATACGTTTTTGTATCAAGGCCAGCTCCCGGTACCGCTGCCCGCATGTCCTCTGCCAGAAAAAAGCGCAGCAAAAAATCGGCTGAGCCCTGCGGCCCAGCCGATTTTTCTGAAGAAAGCATATGATTACGATGATTACTTGGTAAAGAGCTGGATCCACTGATGGCCCCAAGTGCTGGAGCTGTTGTAGTAGTAGCCAACACCCATTGCACGAGCTTCGGGATCCAGAATATTTGCGCGATGGCCTTCGGAGTTCATCCAGGCATTCACGACTTCTTCAGGAGAAACGCTGCCCCATGCGGCATTCTCGCCAGCAGCGGCATCCGTCACGCCGTACTCGCTGAGAACAGTGTACCACTTGGTACCATTGGGACGAACGTGAGAATTGACGGTTGCGATCTCTTCGGCGCGCTGCTGAGCAGCTGCGGTGAGCTTTGCATCGCCCATGACCAGGGGCTGCAGGCCGTACTTTGCACGCTCGGCATTGACCAGATTCAGAACTTCCTGACGGTAGTTGCTGGTGTAAGAGTTTTCGGGGCAAGAGAAGATCAGCACCCAGTAGTTGTTGTAAACGCCGCCTTCGTAGTGGCCCACACTCATGGTGGTCACATCCGCATTCAGCATGCGCTCACGTGCGAAATCAATGTTCATCCACTGATCCACCGCTGCATCGGGGGTAGAAACGCCAGCTATGTAGTTTTCGCCAACGGACGCATCGTTGATACCATTCTCGGCGAAGATGGTAAAATCGCGCTGGCCATTGGGACGAACGTAGGAATAAGAAGAGGCCAGTTCCTTAGCGCGCTCCTGAGCGGCACTGTTGTGGTTGCTGTCGCCCAGCTGAACGGGCTTCAGGCCAGCCTTTGCGCGCTCGTTGTTTACGCGGCACAGGAACTCGTTCTGATAAGCTTCGTCCTGAAAGCTGATGTAGGAATTTTCTTCTTCGATGGAGGCAGAAACCGAAGCCTCAGCTGCGTTTGCAGTAACGGGCTTGAGAGATGCAGCACCAAAAACCACAGCCAAAGTCATAGCTGCTGCTGCGATATTCTTCAGGGTGCGCATCTCGAGTTTCATAAGACATCCTCCGTAAGCTTTTGTATATAAAAGCTTTTTTGCATTCATGTGAATGCGTACTGCAACACATTTGCAACTCTTCCGTTTCAAATGTGTTGCTTTTGTGCAACAAAAGTATCACAATAGCATCTCATCATCAAGGGGTTTCTGTCGATTTTTTGAGAGAAAATGCAAAAAATCAAAATTTCCCGTTCCGAAAACGTTTCACAAGCGCAACAGATTCATCCAAGATCCCGTGAATTTGTTACGTCCGTGTTGCGCTTCACCGTTTTCAGGATTGTTTCGTCACACTTAACGTGTTGCATTTTATTTTTCTACACCTTTTCTGCAGTGCTTTTCATGCATTTTTCTGTATGTTTACTCGCTTATATGCATATTTCAAAGTGTAACAGACTTTTGTGTGCGCTTTTCCGTTCCACTCCCCTCCCATCCCGCAGCCCTTTTCTGGGCTGCAGCCGGTCTTTGGCTGTACTTTCTGCAACAAAAAACAGCACAGGCAGCCTTTTCAGGGCCATCTGTGCTGTGCCGTATTCCTTACATAAAAAAGAAGAGCGGCTCCGAAGAGCCGCCCTCCCACAATTCAGGCTATGCTATAAAAAGATCTCGCGTCAGTCGATCACTGAGCAGCCTTTGCTGCCTCGATCTGCTTGATCAGTTCGGGAACTACCTTGAACAGGTCGCCCACGATGCCGTAGTCGGCAACACCGAAGATGGGTGCGCCCTCATTCTTGTTGACAGCGATGATGCACTCGGAGTCCTGCATACCAGCGGTGTGCTGGATAGCGCCGGAGATGCCCAGAGCAACATAGATCTTAGGGTGCACGGTCTTGCCGGTCTGACCAACCTGATGGTCAGCAGTCATCCAGCCTGCATCGGTGACGGCACGGGAAGCGCCCACAACGCCGCCGCCCAAAGCGGCAGCCAGCTGCTCAGCCAGCTCAATGCCCTTGTTGACATCCTTGCTGATGCCGCGGCCAACAGAGACGATCACGTCTGCGCCGATCAGATCGACCAGCTTTTCAGCGGCCTTCTCAACGCTCAGGACCTCGGTCTTGATGTCCTCAGCAGCCAGAGCGAATGCGGGCTTCACAATCTGGCAGGCATCAGCCTTGGCCTGATCGAAGGGAGCCTTCTTCATAACGCCGGGACGCACGGTGGACATCTGCGGACGGAAGCGGGGGCAGATGATGGTAGCCATCAGATGGCCGCCGAATGCAGGACGGGTCATCTTCAGGTTGCGGTCTTCCATATCGAACTTCTGCTTGGACAGGTCGATGGTGGAGCTCTCCTTCAGGAAATCGATGTACTTTGCAGTGTCGATGTCCAGATGGGTAGCATCGGCGGTCAGGCCGGTGTGCAGGCGGGCTGCGCAGCGGGGGCCGAGATCGCGGCCAATGTTGGTTGCACCGATCAGCAGGACTTCGGGCTTATACTCGTTGACCATGTCGCACACGACCTTAGCGTATGCATCGGTGGTGTAATCCTTCAGCAGGGGGCTGTCGCAGACCATGACCTTATCGGCACCATAGCCGCCCAGCTCCTTGGCAATGCCTTCCACGTTGTCGCCCAGCAGCAGACCGGTGACCTCGCAGCCCAGCTCATCAGCCAGCTTGCGGGCCTCGCTGACCAGCTCAAAATCAGTGGACATCAGTGCGCCCTGGCGCTGCTCGCAGAAGACCCAGACGCCCTTGTATTCGTTAAAATCAGCCATTGTAATCCTATGCTCCTTTCATCAGATCAGGTGCTTCTTGGCCAGGATACCAGCCAGCTGTGCGGCAGTATCGTCGCCCTTCAGCATGGTGCCTGCGCCCTTCTGCGGAGGAGTGAAGGACTTAAAGACGTTCGTCGGAGAACCCTTCAGACCGATGGTATCAACCTCGATCAGCGGATCGTCCTTCAGTGCGTTGTAATCAAACACTTCCATCGGCTTGTCGTAGCAGGTGAAGATGCCGTTCACGCTCATGTAACGGGGCTGGTTCAGCTCCTTGATGCAGGTCAGCAGGCAGGGAGTCTGCACCTTGACCATCATGTAGCCGTCCTCCAGCATACGCTTCACGGTCAGGGTGTTGCCATCCTTCTGGATGTCAGCCACATAGGTGACCTGAGGCAGGTGCAGCTTCTCAGCGATCTGAGGACCGACCTGAGCGGTATCACCATCAATTGCCTGACGGCCGCAGAACACAACGTCCTCGGGGCCGACACCGATCTTGTTGACGGCAGCAGCCAGGATCTGGCTGGTTGCGAAGGTATCGGAACCGCCGAACTCACGGCCGGAGACCAGAACAGCCTTATCTGCACCGCGGGCCAGCAGCTCACGCAGCATGCCTTCTGCCGGCGGGGGACCCATGGTAACAACAACGACTTCGCAGCCGGTAGCGTCCTTGAGCTTCAGAGCAGCCTCCAGAGCGTTCAGGTCATCAGGGTTGGTGATGGTAGCCATCGAAGCACGGTCCAGAGTGCCATCGGGCTTGACGGACACCTTGCCGGAGGTATCAGGAACCTGCTTTACACAAACAATTGCTTTCATTGTAACTCTTGCCTCCCTTACTTCAGCAGCGCGCCGGAAATGACCATCATCTGCACTTCGCTGGTGCCCTCGTAGATCTCAGTGATCTTGGCATCACGCATCATGCGCTCGATGGGATAGTCACGGGTGTAGCCGTAACCGCCGAACAGCTGCAGGCAGCGGCGGGTCACGTCGCTTGCGGTGCGGGCTGCGATGAGCTTAGCCTGAGCAGCCTCGACGCTGTAGCGGACCTTTGCACCATTCATAGCTTCCTGCTTCTTCAGAGCGGCAGCGTAGACCAGATACTTTGCAGCCTCGATACGGGCCTTCATCTCGGCCAGCTCGAACTGGGTGTTCTGGAAAGCGGAGATGCTGCGGCCGAACTGCTTGCGCTCCTTGACGTAAGCGACGGTCTCCTGCAGAGCGCCCTCGGCGATGCCCAGAGCCTGGGAAGCGATACCGATACGGCCGCCGTCCAGAGTAGCCATAGCCAGCTGGAAGCCCTTGCCGCGCACGCCCAGCATACGGTCCTTCGGGATGCGGCAGTCCTCAAAGATCAGCTCGCAGGTAGAAGAACCACGGATGCCCATCTTATCCTCAGCCTTACCGACGGAGAAGCCCGGGTCGGTACGCTCCACGATGAAGGCGGAGCACAGCTTGGTGGGACGGCCCTTCTTGTCGAGGACCTTATCGGTAACAGCGATGACGATGAACACGTCAGCGTAGCCTGCGTTGGTGATGAAGATCTTGGAGCCGTTCAGCACCCAGTAATCGCCATCTTCCACAGCAGTGGTCTGCTGGCCCTGAGCATCAGTACCAGCGCCCGGCTCGGTCAGACCGAAAGCACCCAGCCACTCGCCGCTGCACAGCTTGGGCAGATACTTTTCCTTCTGCTCGGGAGTGCCGTTCTCATAAATAGGTGCTGCGCACAGGCTGGTGTGTGCGGAAACGATAACACCAGTGGTGCCGCAGACCTTGCTCAGCTCCTCAACAGCCATGACGTAGGACAGGACGTCGCCGCCTGCACCGCCAACGGAGGTGGGGAAGTAAATGCCCATCATGCCCAGCTTACCCATCTTCTCGACGGTCTCCTTGGGGAAATACTCTTCGGCATCGACTTTCTTTGCCAGAGGCTTGACTTCGTTTTCAGCAAACTCGCGGTACATCTTCTGCACCATCTGCTGCTGCTTGGACAGAGTAAAATCCATCGCTATATCCTCCTAACGGATGTTTTTCTTTCAGCACAGGGCAGCTACACTCATGTCCTGTGCAAACAAATTCCTCCCGGCCGTTTTCTTCGGGACGACCGAGAGAAATTTCAAACTAATTTACAGCTCGTCGACAGGGGTCTTGGTGCGGTCTGCGTTGTAAACGTAGAAGCCCTTGCCAGACTTGCAGCCCAGGTTGCCGCCGCGGACCATCTTACGGATGAGCGGGCATGCACGATACTTGCTGTCGCCGGTCTCCTTGTACAGGACGTCCATAATGGCGAGGCAGATGTCCAGGCCGATGAAGTCGCCCAGCTCCAGGGGTCCCATCGGATGGTTGGCGCCCAGCTTCATAGCGGTGTCGATGCCGGCGATGTTGGAAACGCCCTCCATCTTGATAAAGGCAGCCTCGTTGATCATCGGGATCAGGATGCGGTTGACGACGAAGCCGGCAGCCTCGTTGACCTGAACGGGGTTCTTGCCGATGGCAACGGAGATCTCCTTGATCTTCTCGACAGTCTCAGCGGGAGTGTTGCAGCCTGCGATGACCTCGATGAGCTTCATGCGGTCTGCGGGGTTGAAGAAGTGCATACCGACCAGAGGACGGCTCACGCCCTTGCCGATCTCGGTGATGGACAGAGAAGAGGTGTTGGAAGCGAAGATGCACTCGGGCTTGCAGATCTTATCCAGCTCGCCGAAAGTGGTCTGCTTGACCTTCATATCCTCGAAAGCAGCCTCAACGACCAGGTCGCAGTCAGCGCACAGGTCTTCCTTCAGGCCCGGGGTGATAGCAGCGACGATAGCGTCAGCCTTTTCCTGCGTCATCTTGCCCTTAGCGACCAGCTTCTCATAGCCCTTCTTGATCTTTGCCAGACCATTCTCGGCCCACTCCTGCTTGATGTCACACAGAGCAACCGTGTTGCCCTCGACCTGAGCAAATGCCTTTGCGATGCCCTGGCCCATAGTGCCAGCACCGATAACACCGATCTTCATGGGAAATCTCTCCTTTATTATATCTTCTGAATGTAGTGCCTCTCCGTGCCTCCCCTTTCCGGGGAGGCGCTGCAGAGGCGTTATGGTTTAGTTGTTGGTAAACACTGCCTTGGGCTTCGGTTTCTCACGGGACAGGAAGCAGCTCATGCCCTCCACCTGATCATGGGTCTCGAAGCAGTCGCCGAACAGCTTCTCTTCGACCTCGACAGCCTTCTCGATGGGGAGGCTGATGCCGTCGTTGATCGCCTTCTTGCAGTTGCGCACGGCGATGGGAGCGTTCTTGGCGATCTTGTTGGCCAGCTTCAGGACATTCTCCATCAGCTCAGCCTGCGGATACACTGCGTTGACCAGGCCAATGCGATAAGCCTCGTCAGCCTTGATGTTCAGTGCAGAGTAGACCAGCTGCTTTGCCATGCCCATGCCAACCAGACGTGCCAGACGCTGGGTGCCGCCGAAGCCCGGGGTGATGCCCAGACCGACTTCCGGCTGACCAAACACAGCGTTGTCGGAGCAGATGCGGATGTCGCAGCTCATAGCCAGCTCATTGCCGCCGCCCAGTGCAAAGCCGTTGACGGCTGCGATGACGGGGATGGGGAAGCTCTCGATCATCAGGAACACATCATTGCCCAGTTTGCCGAAAGCCTCGCCCTCGGCCTTGGTCATGGTGCTCATGGAGCCGATGTCAGCTCCTGCCACGAAGCTCTTGTCGCCTTCGCCGGTCAGGACGATGCAGCGGATGGCGGACTGGTCAACTGCCTCAAAAGCAGCCTTCAGGTCTGCCAGGACTTCGGGGTTCAGGGCGTTCAGTGCCTTCGGGCGGTCGATGGTGATGATCTCGACTGCACCCTGCACCTCGGTTTTTACAAATGCCATTGTGAAAACCTCCATTCAGGTTATATCTTATTCAAAACAGCCCCCGGACAAGGGGCAAGTCTCCGGTCTCGCCCATTGTCCGGGCTGTATCAATATCCGGAGTGACCCTTCAGAGGGAAATTAGTCCATCTCGACGATGGTGGCGCAGCCCATGCCGCCGCCGATGCACAGGGTAGCCAGACCCTTGTGAGCACCACGATGCTTCATAGCGTACAGCAGGGTGACGAGGATACGAGCACCGGAAGCGCCGACCGGGTGGCCCAGAGCGATTGCGCCGCCGTTGACGTTCAGCTTGTCCTTATCGAAGCCCAGAGCCTCGCCGACTGCGATGGACTGTGCTGCGAATGCCTCGTTGGCCTCGACCAGGTCCATATCAGCAACGGTCAGGCCGGTCTTAGCCATGACCTTCTTGGTAGCAGCGATGGGGCCAAGGCCCATGACCTCAGGCTCGACGCCTGCCAGAGCACCTGCGACCCAGGTAGCCAGAGGCTTCACGCCCAGCTCCTTGGCCTTCTCTTCGCTCATGATGACCAGAGCAGCTGCGCCATCGTTGATAGCGGAGGAGTTTGCAGCGGTGACGATGCCGTCCTTGGTGAAAGCGGGCTTCAGCTTTGCCAGCACTTCGGGAGCGCTCAGACGGGGGCCTTCATCGGTATCGAACACGGTATCGCCCTTCTTGCCCTTGATGACAACAGGAACGATCTCATCCTTGAAAGCGCCGTCCTTGATGGCCTTGTCAGCCTTCAGCTGGCTGTTGTAAGCGAAATCGTCCAGCATCTCGCGGGTGATGGGGCTGTAGCCGTACTTCTTCTGATAGGTCTCGTTGGTGCAGACATTCTCAGCGGTCATGCCCATGTGCTTGTTGAAGCCGCAGGCATCCCACAGAGCATCGTTGACCATGGTATCCACGATCTCGCTCTTGCCCATGGGTGCGCCCATGCGGTAGCCGTAACGAGCCTTCTGCAGTGCGAAGGGAGCCATGTCCATGTTCTCCATGCCGCCTGCGACCACGATGTCAGCATCGCCGGCCTCGATCATCTGAGCAGCCATGTTCACGCAGTTCAGACCGGAGCCGCAGACCACGTTGACGGTGACGGCAGGAGTCTCGATGGGCAGGCCAGCCTTCAGGGAAGCCTGACGAGCGACGTTCTGGCCCAGACCAGCCTGGATGACGCAGCCCATGTAAACATGATCGACCTGCTCGGGTTTCACGTTAGCACGGTTCAGGGCCTCCTTGATGACGATGGAGCCCAGCTCTGCAGCAGGGACGTTTGCCAGGGTGCCGCCAAACTTACCAATAGCGGTACGGCAAGCAGATGCGATAACGATTTTCTTCATGTTAATAGCCTCCTGAATTTATACGTTTCGGGGTTTCGTAAAACTATTTATCAAAAAGCCCGAGGGCCTTTCTGCATTATAAAAGGTATCAGAACATCTTTCCTTCCGCCCGGAGCTGCTCCACTTTGGCGTGGATGGCATCCTCTACGTTAGGCGTCACGAACTTGGAGATGTTGCTGCCGTAGCGGGCAGCCTCCTTGACGATGGTGGAGGAAAGGTAGCTCCACTTGATGCTGGTGGCAAGGAACATCGTCTCGATGCCGGGCATCAGTGCGTGGTTCGTCTGGGCGAGCTGTATCTCGTTTTCGAAATCCGTCACCGCCCGCAGGCCCCGCACCATCACCGAAGCGTGGCGCTTCTTGGCGAACTCCACGGTCAGGCCGTCGAAGCTCTCCACCGTCACATTCGGGATGTCCTTGCAGCACTCCCGCAGCAGCGCCACCCGTTCTTCTACGGTGAACAGAGGGTTCTTTGCGCTGTTGATGAGCACTGCCACAATGAGCCGATCATTTATCTTTGCAGCTCGCTTGATGATGTCGAGATGTCCTCTCGTGACCGGGTCGAAGGACCCGGGGTAAACTGCTGTTGCCATCAGTATGGTCTCCTTTATTTGCGCGCTTTGGAAAAGCGCATTTGGTGTTGCCATGATAGCACTTTTCAGTTTCTGCTTCAAGTACCAGGCCGCATCGCCATCGCAATATCGTTAATTTTTAGTCAATCAACGTCGCACTGGGGCGCATCATCTTGGTACACCCTTAGTAAACCATATCGTCAAAATTTTATCAAGTACTTTTTCGAAAAAAATTGTTTTTGCTATACCAAACAATCGCCACAAATACCTAAGAAATTTAGTCAAATTGTCCTGCGAGACATTTTTTCGCGGAAGAGGGCTTGATTATCATGTTTGTTAATGTTATAACTAAGCTGTGCAGGTGTGCCGCTGCCGGAGGCTTCTGCCCTGCCGACCCCAAGGATACCGCCGGGGGTGTGATAAGACAGTGTCCGGACTGGAAAGAAACGGTAAATTTCCGGCTAAGATTTTGTCCCGTAGAATTGTAAATAATAAATTTACAATTCTTTTATGTTCTTAAAGGAGAGGATGGTTTATAATGGATTTCATGGAAATGTATGCCCAGAAAAAGATGACTGCCGAGCAGGCTGCTTCTCTGGTCAAGAGCGGCGACTGGGTGGATTACGGCTGGTGCGTCAACACCCCCGTGGCCGTGGACGCCGCCCTTGCCAAGCGCCTGCCCGAACTGGAGAACGTCAATTTCCGCGGCGGCATCCTGATGTGGGTGCCTGAGATCTTCCAGATCGACGACCCCGCTGCCCACATGACCTGGAACAGCTGGCACATGGGCGGCATCGAGCGCAAAGCCATCGCACAGGGCTTCTCGTTCTACTCCCCCATCCGCTATTCGGAGCTGCCCCGCTACTACCGCGAGAGTCCCGACCCGCTGGACATCGCCGTCTTCCAGGTGACTCCGATGGACGAGCACGGCTACTTCAACTTCGGCCCCAGCGCTTCCCATCTGGGTGCCGTCTGTGAGAAGGCCAGGAAGATCATCGTGGAGGTCAACACCAATATGCCCCGCTGCCTCGGCGGTATGGAGAACTGTGTCCATATCTCCCAGGTCACCGGCATCGTGGAGGGCAACAATCCGCCCATCGGCCAGATGGCCGCTGCCGGCCCCGCTTCCGAGGTCGATCTGAAGGTCGCAAACCTCGTCGTGCCGCAGATCCCCGACGGTGCCTGCCTGCAGCTGGGTATCGGCGGTATGCCCAACGCCATCGGCAGCCTCATCGCTCAGAGCGATCTGAAGGACCTGGGCGTCCACACCGAGATGTACGTTGACGCTTTCGTGGACATCGCCAAGGCCGGCAAGATCACCGGCGCACACAAGCAGCTGGACAAGGGCCGTCAGGTCTACGCCTTCGGTGCCGGCACCCAGAAGATGTACGACTACCTCAACAACAACCCCGAGTGCATGTCTGCTCCCGTCGATTACACCAACGACATCCGCAGCATCTCCGCACTGGACAACTTCATCTCCATCAACAATGCGGTGGACATCGACCTGTTCGGCCAGGTGAATGCGGAGAGCGCCGGCGTCAAGCACATTTCCGGTGCAGGCGGCCAGCTGGACTTCGTGCTGGGCGCATACCTTTCCAAGGGCGGCAAGAGCTTCCTCTGCCTGTCTTCTACCTTCTTTAATAAGAAGACCGGTCAGCTCGAGAGCCGCATCCGTCCCACGCTGGAAAACGGCAGCATCATCACCGATACCCGCGCCAATCTGCATTACCTCTGCACGGAATACGGCTGCGTCAACCTCAAGGGTCTGACCACCTGGGAGAAGGCCGAAGCCCTCATCAATGTGGCACACCCCGACTTCCGCGAGGAGCTTATCAAAGAGGCCGAGAAGATGCACATCTGGCGCCGCAGCAACAAAATCTAAACATCGCCGTACCGGCTCCTGCCGTCTGCGGCAGGAATGGAGTCACACATGATGGACAAAAAGCCGCACATCAAGCCCTATCTCTACGGAATGCTCGCGGGCTTTGGTGCGATAAGTCTAAGTATCCTGTTCTTCTTCTTCATCTACCGCTTCGACGGGTTCGGCGACGCGGTCTCCAAGGTGACCGGCATCCTGATGCCCTTCATCTACGGTGCCGTTATCGCCTATCTGCTCAAGCCGGTGTGCAACACCATTGAGGGCTTTCTGCACCGCATCTTCCCCCAAAAGCTCCACAGCATGGCCAATATGCTTGCCATTGCGGCGACGCTGCTGTTCGGTGTGCTGGTGGTCTACGCCCTCGTGATGATGGTGGTGCCGCAGCTCATCACAAGCGTCACCTCCCTCTACTACACCGCGCAGACCAGCATCACCCGGTTCATGCGGTGGGTGAACACACAGGAAGTCTTCTTGGATAATGAGACACTGATGGGCTATTTCAACAATGCCTACGATGCCATTGCTGACAATCTGACCACTCTGCGCACCACCCTGCTCCCCTCGCTGCAGAATATACAAGGCATCCTGAGCGGTGTGGGCGTCGGCGTCATGAGTGTGGTGACCTGGTTCAAGAATCTGCTCATCGGCCTTATCGTCGCTGTTTACCTGCTGGCCAGCCGCAAAAAGTTCGCCAAGCAGGCCAAGATGATCCTCTACAGCGTCGTCAAGCCCCACTGGGCGCAGCTCATCCAGGAGGAAGTCCTCTACGCTGACAAGATGTTCGGCGGCTTCATCAACGGCAAGATCATGGACTCCGCCATCATTGGTGTGCTCTGCTACTTCGCCTGCATCATCTTCAAGTTCCCGAGCGCACTGCTGGTGTCGGTCATCATCGGCGTCACCAACGTCATCCCCTTCTTCGGTCCCTTCATCGGTGCCGTGCCTGCAACGCTGCTCATCCTCATCCAAAGCCCCATCAAGGCCCTCTGGTTCGTGCTCTTCGTTCTGGTGCTCCAGCAGCTGGACGGCAACGTCATCGGCCCGAAGATCCTGGGCAACACCACCGGCCTTTCGAGCTTCTGGGTGCTCTTCTCCATCCTGCTGTTCGGCGGTCTGTGGGGCTTCGTGGGCATGATCGTGGGCGTGCCGCTGTTCGCTGTCATCTATGACGTCATCAAGAAGCTGGTCTTCCACGGCCTGCGCCGCAACGGCCAGCTCGACCAGATGACCGTCTACCACGACGAGTTCGGCGATCCCGGCGACCCGGCTCCCGCGCCTGTAGAAGATGAAGAAACGGAAAACGAAATCGTCATTGATTCCGGCGAAGAATAAAATAACAAGATAAAGCCCCCATCCTCCCGGCTGCCTCAGCCGGTGAAGATGGGGGCTTTTCTGCGCAATTTTATGTTTGAAAGACCGATAAAGTCATTTCGCGTGAGCAGTGGAATGTGCCGGTTCCCAATCCTTGTAATTCTCGTACCGGCTCTCCCTGAGGGTGACGTGCGACCAGATCTCGTCGGCCACAGGCTGCCAGTCGGCAGCATACGCACCGCATTTGTCGCAGAGATGGTCTACGCTCTCGGGCGACTGCAAGTCGGTGCTGTGAGCACCGGTGTCATGCACCATCTGGCGCAGAAGCTCGGGGTTTTCCAGCATCGGGCAGGGACGCAGATGGTTTTTATTGAAGGGCTGGCCGTTGTGGTAGGCCATGAAGAGCGGGCTGCGGAGAATATCGAGGATGCTGCTGTCGTGGATGTTGGCGTTGGAGTAGTGGATGAAGACGCACGGCTCTGCATCGCCCGCCGAGTTGATATGGAAATAGTTGCGTCCGCCTGCGATGCATCCACCCACAAACTCGCCATCGTTCTGGAAGTCCATCGAATAGAACGGAATATCACTCTTTTCGGAGCGAAGATACCGGATGCGCTCGATCATGTACTTGCGCTGAGCAGGCGTGGGCATCAGCTCCGGCGCGGCCTCGTTGCCTACCGGCATATAGTGGAAGTAGAACCCGAAGTGCGCACCCTTGTCGCAGAGCATCCGCATAAAGTGGTCGCTGGTGACGGCTTCAAGATTGTCTCTGGTATAGCAGATGGAGGTGCCAAAAAGGATCCCGTGGGCCTTGAGCAAGTCCATCGCATTCATGACAGCGGCATAGTGGCCGTCGCCCCGCCGGGCATCATTGGTAGCGGGAGTTCCCTCGATCGAGAGCATGAAGGCGATATTGCCCAGTTTTACGACCTCTTCGCAGAACGGCTCATCGATGAGGGTCGAGTTCGTGTAGATCGCAAACTGCACGTCGTTGTGCTTTTTTGCCAGACGGAGAATATCCGCCTTCCGCACCAGAGGCTCGCCGCCGGTGAGCATATAGAGATAGACCCCCAGCTCCTTGCCCTCGGTGATGATCTTGTCCATATCCTCAAAGCTGAGGTTGTTTTTGTGGCCGTACTCGCCCGCCCAGCATCCCACGCAGTGCATATTGCAAGCCGAAGTGGGGTCGAACAGGATCAGCCACGGGATATTGCAGTGGTACTTTGTGCGGTTCTCGCGGATGGTCTTTGTCCCCCGGAAGAACGCCTCATAGCCAAGGTTGAGCGCCGTGGTGCGTGCCACGTTGGGCGCGGTCTGGTCGAGCACACAGTTGATGAGCTTCGACCACTTGCTGTCCGCATCGGTCAGCACTGCGCGGGCGTGCTCATACGTCTCCTCGCTGAACGAGTCGCCATAGAACTGCTTTGCGACGTCCACCATCTCGGCAAACACCTTCTGACGGTCTTTTCTGACATGAGCCAGTGCCACATCCACCATCGTTCCGACAGCGGCACGCTGTACCTTATGGCTCAACGGCTCCAACGCGATACTCATAAAAGTCTGCCTCCTTATGTGGGTCTTTGCCAGCCCTTTGTTTTGACAATACTTTAACATTTTTCCGACAAAGGTTCTATAAACAACAAAAGCAGGGTGATAGTTTTTCTATCATCCTGCTCTGCTTGTTCAAATTTTTATCATTCGTCGATTTTTGATGCTCTGCCGTCGGTGCTGAAGCGCAGCAGCGCCCGCTTCAGATCCCCGTGCATCATGGTGTTGAGCCGTTCGGCCATGATGGCCGGCTCGGTCTTCATATCCCGGCGTATCCATTCCAGCACCATGCCCACAAAGCCATACTTATAAAAATCAATGATGAACTGCTTGTCCTCTTCCTGCACCGGGATGTTTTCACGCTCTATAAACATCCGCAGCAGAGGGTCAAGCATTTTATAGAGGTACTGCTCCACCTGTTCCCGGCTGATGGAGCGGTAGACATTCAGCACCAGCACCCGGTTGGCCTGCACCTTTTCCAGCATATCGCGGAAGGCGTCGCTCCACGTCTCAAAGTCCTGATGGCCTTCCAGTGCCTCTGTGGCATCCTCCACCAGGATCCAGTCCACCAGGTCGTATATATCCTTAAAATGGTAGTAAAAGGTCATGCGGTTCACGCCGCAGTCCTCGGTAATGTCGTTTATCGTGATCTTATTCAGCGGCTTGCGGAGCAGCAGCTTTTTGAGCGATGCTTCCAGCGCGCGTTTTGTCGTCTGTGCCACGAGAATGCCCATCCTTTCGCGTTTGCCCCGTTCTGTGCGGAGTTTCCCGACTTCTATCTATTATGATACCTCATCCGCCCGTACAGGTGCAAGCACCTTTTTCGACTTTTTCATGAACTTTTTATGTTTTCTTAAGATTCGGACAGCAAAAAGCCTGCGCCGCAGCAGCGCGTCGATCAGGAGCTTTCCGAAAAGCTTTGACATTTTCCGGCTCTCCTCTTGATTTCTCCCCCGGCCCTGCTTACAATGGAGACACAGAGGAGGGATCTCCCCTGTCCTTTTGATTGGGAAAGAGGTTTTTTCTTATGCTGAATACCATCGGTTTCTTAGGCTGCGGCAACATGGGCGGAGCCATCGCCCGGGCCGTCTGCAAGGCGACAGACCCGCAGAACGTCTGGCTCGCCAACCGCACCGCCGCCAAGGCAGAGGCTCTGGCCGCTGAGCTGGGCTGCAACACCACCATCAACGACGAGGTGGCAGGCCGCTGCGACCTCATCTTCTTAGCCGTCAAGCCCCAGATGATGGAGGAGCTGCTGGCACCGCTCCGCTTCACGCTGGCCGAACGGCCCAGCCGCTTCGTGCTGTGCAGCATGGCGGCGGGCCTGTCCATCGCCCGCATTCAGGAGATGGCAGGCAGCGACTGCCCCGTCATCCGCATCATGCCCAACACGCCCGCTTCGGTGGGGGCCGGTATGATCCAGTACTGCACCTCCAACGTCACCGCCGAGGAAGAGGCCGAGTTTCTGAAGCTGATGGCCCCCGCCGGGCGGCTGGATGCTGTGCCGGAGAGCCTCATCGACGCGGCCAGCTGCGTGTCCGGCTGCGGCCCGGCCTGGGTGTACCAGTTCATCGAGGCGCTGGCCGACGGCGGCGTGGCCTGCGGCCTGCCCCGTGCCAAGGCGCAGGAGTACGCCGCCCAGATGGTCCTGGGCAGTGCGAAGCTGGTGCTTGAGAGCGGCCAGCACCCCGGCGCACTCAAGGACGCCGTGTGCAGCCCCGGCGGCAGCACCATCCAGGGCGTGCGGGTGCTGGAAGAAAAGGGCCTGCGGGGCGCGGTGATGGACGCCGTCATCGCCTCCTACAACAAGACCAAAGAGATGGGAAAGGGTTGATCTATGCGCATCGTAGTCAAAGTCGGCACCTCCACACTGGCCCACTCCACCGGGCGGCTGAACATCCGCCACACCGAAGAGCTGGTGAAAGTGCTCAGCGATTTGAAGAACGCCGGACATGAGGTCATCCTCGTGTCGTCGGGTGCCATCGGCATGGGCGTGGGCAAGCTGTCGCTTTCCGCCCGCCCTACCGATATGTCCTCCAAGCAGGCTTGTGCCGCTGTAGGTCAGTGTGAGCTGATGTACACCTACGACCGGCTGTTCAGCGCCTACGACCACACGGTGGCGCAGATTTTGCTCACCGGCGTGGACATCGAGCACGCCAGCCGCCGCGAGAACATCCAGAACACCCTCACCCGTCTGCTGGAGCTGGGCGCACTGCCCATCATCAACGAGAACGATACCGTCGCCACCGACGAGATCACCTCCATCGGCGACAATGACACCCTCGCCGCCATCGTCACCTGCTGCATCAAGGCCGATCTTCTGGTGCTGCTGAGCGACATCGACGGCCTCTACACTGCCAACCCCCACACCCACCCGGACGCAAAGCTCATCCCGCTGGTGGAGGACATCACGCCCGAGGTGATGGCGCTGGCCGACGGAGCCGGTTCGGCGCTGGGTACCGGCGGAATGTCCACCAAACTCCGGGCCGCCCGGATGGTGACCTCCAGCGGAGCTGACATGGTCATCGCGAACGGTGCCCACCCCGAGCTGCTCTATGACATCGCCGAGGGCCGTGCCGCAGGCACCCGCTTTGCGGCCCATAGACAGGAGGCATAACATGACCACACAGGAAATTCTGGAAGCCGCCCGCGGGGCCAAGACTGCCGTTGCCCTTTCGGACAGCGGCACCCGTGATTCTGCCCTTCTCGGGATGGCTGATGCCCTCTGCGCACCGGAATCCATGGACGCCATCCTCGCCGCCAACGCCGAGGACATGGCCGCCGCCAAGGGCCGCATCAGCGACGTCATGCTGGACCGCCTCGCCCTGACGCCCCAGCGCATCGAGGCTATGGCCAAGGGCATCCGGGACGTTGCCGCCCTGCCCGACCCGGTGGGCCGGGTGCTGAGCCGCATCGAGCGTCCCAACGGCCTTGTCATCGAGAAGACCGCCGTGCCGATGGGCGTCATCGCCATCATCTACGAGAGCCGCCCCAACGTCACCAGCGACGCAGCCGCCCTCGCCATCAAGAGCGGCAATGCCTGCATCCTCCGCTGCGGCAAAGAGGCGTGGCGCTCGGCCAATGCCATCGTGACCACCCTGCGGCAGGGACTTCGGGCAAATGGTCTGCCTGAAACAGCAGTCTGCCTCATCGAGGACACCACCCATGCCTCGGCCAACGCCCTGATGACTGCCGTCGGCTATGTGGACCTGCTCATCCCGCGCGGCGGGGCCGGACTCATCCGTGCCTGCGTCGAGAACGCGAAAGTCCCCTGCATCCAGACCGGCACCGGCATCTGCCACATCTTCGTAGACGACACCGCCGACCAGACCAAGGCCCTGGACATCATCGAGAACGCCAAGGCCAGCCGCCCCAGCGTCTGCAACGCCGAGGAAGTCTGCCTCGTCCACAGCGCCATTGCGAGCGAGTTCCTGCCCAAGCTGGCCCAGCGCCTCGGCCCCGACCGCACCGCCAAGGGTCTGCACCCGGTGGAGCTGCGGCTGGACGAGCGCGCTGCCGCCCTCATCCCCGGCACCCCCGCCGGGCCGAAGGACTTCGACACGGAGTTCCTCGACTACATCCTTGCGGTGAAAGTCGTGGACAGCGTGGAGGAAGCCATCGCCCACATCGCGGCTCACTCCACCGGCCACAGCGAAGCCATCCTGACCCGGACCGACGCCCACGCCGCCCTCTTCACGGCGGCAGTGGACAGTGCCGCCGTCTACGTCAACTGCTCCACCCGCTTCACCGACGGCGGAGAGTTCGGCCTTGGCTGTGAGATGGGCATCTCCACCCAGAAGCTCCACGCCCGGGGACCCATGGGCCTCGGCGAGCTGTGCAGCTATAAGTACATCATCCACGGCAACGGTCAGACCCGGTAAGTTTCGGGTTTTTCCGGGATGCATCACCCTTTCGGTAAAAATTTTCTCCACAGGCCGGGGCCAAATGCCCCGGCCTGTATTTTTGTTTCATCGAGATGGGCCGTTTTTCTCTCAAGCACACTTTTGGTTGAAAAATTTTTGCAAATACATCCGAGAATAATTTCTTGTATCCAAATTTTCTCCATTCTCCACAAAGCAATAGTCATACTTTTGCCACTTTGTTCTACAAAAATCACAACAAACCTCTTGACAGACGGGCCTTCTGCGGGTTAAATTTAGAATGAGGGTGTGATTCGACACAATCTCACTGGTCTAGTCTGTTTATTGAGAATTGTTCTCCACAAGACTTCAACTTTTCAGACCGTTTTACTGCGGAGAACACTCTTCCGAGCATATCCGCCCACTCACAACACTATACTTGGAATGAAGGAGAGAGCGTTATGACGATTGCTATTCTTGCACATGATTCCCGCAAAGAGCTGGCGCTGCAGTTCTGCACAGCTTACAGCGGCATCCTATCCCGCAACACAGTCATTGCCACCGGCACCACCGGTCGGATGCTGGCGCAGGCCACCGGCCTGCCCGTACACTGCTACCTCTCCGGGAAGCTGGGCGGCATCCAGCAGATCTCGGCCCGGGTGGCCTGCGACGAAGTAGACCTCGTGCTCTTCTTCCGCGACCCGCTCAAGGCCGAGACGGGCAGCAGCAGCGAGCAGAATCTGCTGCGGCTGTGCGATATGCACAGTGTGCCGATCTCCACCAACATCGCCACCGCTGAGGTGTTGCTGCGCGGCCTCGACCAGGGCGACCTCGACTACCGTGAGGGCATCCATCCCGACATCGTGGAGCCGCTGCCCGTCCATCGGGCCGTGTGCTGAGCCTGTTTTTATAGCAGTTTGCGTTTTTAATGCACAAGCAACATCCGCAAACTGCATATCGCAAAGATGCCGTTTTGATAGGCACTATTTTTGAAAATTGCGATAAGACTTTTCCGCCATTTGTGGTTTTGTGTATAGAGGGTTTTCGACAAAGAAAGACACCGCAGAAGCTTTCACACTTCTGCGGTGTCTTTTTATCTTATGCGCTCAGGGTCCACTGAGGGATAACTTATTCCAGACCGCCCATCTGCTTGATCGCCTTGATGGCGTAGGTCAGGGTGCGGCCCATAGCCACGCCTGCCATCAGGCAGGGATAGTTGTTGGCGAAGAAGGAGCCGGACATATCGCCGGTGATATACAGACCCTCCATGGGCTGGTTGTTGGTATCCAGAGCCTGACCCTTGTCGTTGATGGCAATGCCCTGCTCGGTGGTCAGCAGAGAGGCACCCAGCCAGCAGCCGTAGAAGGGAGCGGTGCGGATGGCGCTCAGACGATAAGCGGGCTTGCCGAAGTCCTCGTCGTTCTGCTTGTCGTACAGCTCATTGTAGCGGTCAACGGTAGCGAGGAAGGTGTCCTTGGCCTCACCGGTAAAGCCCAGCTTATCGGCCAGCTCCTCGATGGTGTCGCAGACGAACAGGGTACCGGCTGCAACAGCCTCATCGACCTTGCCCTGGAAATACTTCTCGCCGCCATTGCGGGTCTGGGCAGAGCAGCCGATGGTGTGGAAGCGCTTTGCGTCCTCCAGAATATTGGCGTCGCAGATCTGTGCGTAGACACGACCCGGCTGATGAGCAGCAGCGTAAACAATATCGTTGTAGGGGCTGCTCTCGTTGGCGAAGCGCTCACCGTTGCGGTTGACCTTCAGGAAAGGCTGAGTGCCGGGGTTGTACTGGCGGATGGGGCCGGGGAAGGCCTTGCCGCCGAAAGCGGAGTCGCTTGCCACATAACCGCCGTCCACGCCGGGAGCCACGATGCCGCGGTCGAACAGCATGGGAGCAGCTTCCTTGTCGAGGTTTGCACCGGCCCAGACAGCGGCACGGATGCCGTAGCCCTTATCGGCCGGAGAGTAGGAGCAGGCAGTGGTGACGGAGGTTCCCAGCGGGTCCAGCTTCTCCATCATGTAGGGGTTGCCGGGGAAGCCGCCGCAGGCCAGCAGAACGCCCTTGTTGGCGTTGTAGCGGATGAAGTGGTCATCCTCGGTGCTCTGGGCGATGATGCCGGTGATGCGGCCAGTGGAGTCCTTCTCCAGCTTTGCCAGAGAGGTCTTGAAGTCCACATCGTAGCCCAGCTCACGGATGTAGTCCAGCAGCAGCTCGTTACGGGCTGCGCCGGAGCTGCGGTCATAGGTGTACTCGATCTCGGGGTACATATAGTCGGTGTTGTGCTCGGCGTTCTCGGCAGGCCACTTAGCCTCATCGCCGTAGGTGTAGACCATCTTGACACCGTACTTGTCTTCCATGATGGAGCGGATGAACTCGATCATCTCACCGGACTCGTTGATCCAGGTCTTGACAACGCGCTGGTCGCACTTGCCGGAAGCGTAGCGGGAGATCTCGCTCAGCAGCTTTGCACGGTCCATCTTGATGCCCTGTGCCTGTGCGCCGAAGCCGTCCACAGCGCCGACCCAGTGACGGGTATCCTGCACGTTGCCGTTCTGCTCGATGACGCGGAAGTTCAGGCCATGAGCAGCAGCGTAAGCAGCTGCGCCCATACCGCCGTTGCCAGCGCCGACGATGAGGATGTCGGTGTCCACGGTCTCGGTGATGGCAGCCTCGTCGATGTCAGGCTCCTTGCCCAGCCAATCGGTCTCGTCACCGGTGGGCAGCTGGACGGAGGTCACAGTGGCCTCGCCCTTGGCCTGAGCGTAACAGCTCTTGGCAGCCTTCATGACAGCGTCGGAAGTGATGGTGGAACCGGAAACGCCGTCGATCTCAGCAGAGCCTGCAGCCATCAGCTGCTCACGCAGCTGGTCGGCAGCAGCGGCACCAAAGGAGGCGGTCTCGCCGGAGGTGTCCACCACAACGTCGGTCACAGCGCTGTCGGAGAAGGTCATGGTGACCTTGACGGTAGAAGAGATGCCCTCAGCAGTGCCCTCATAGGTGCCGGGGATGTAGGTGCCGGCTGCACCGGAAGCAGCAGTGGAAGAGCTGGCAGTGTTGCAGGCAGCCAGAGCACCGGCAGTCACACCAGACATGGCAGCTGAGGCAGCGATCTTCAGAAAACCTTTACGGGAGATCTTGTTCATTTTGCGTGGTTCCTTTCTTCGTGTCTTTTTCTTCTTCTCTATTCTTTCTCATAGCTCCGTGCGGCGGCAGACCTTCTTGCACTGCCGCCCACATCGTTCGATAATAATTTAACACAAATTCAAGGGTCTGTCTTTTAAGAATCCTTAAACATCCTGGCCATTTCTTCGTTCAATTCCGGACATTCTCGTTAATTATTTGCTTAACAAGTCCAAAAAGAGCACCGACTGCTTAAGTTTCTTTAAGAAGTCGGTGCTCTCATCAAAACGATTCTTAAACCTTGCCGCCGTCCGGCTGGAAGACATAACCCTTGCCCCAGACATTTTTCAGGTAGACAGGCTTTGCCGGGTCGGGTTCTATCTTGCTGCGAAGGTTGTGGATATGTACCTGTACCGTCCGCACATCGCCGAGGCTTTCCTTGCCCCATATCTTCTGGTAGAGCTCGTTGGCTGTGAAGAAGGTGTTCGGGTAGCGGATGAAGAGGGTGAGGATGCGATATTCCATGTCGGCCAGATGGACGCTGCGGCCATCCTTCTCCACGCTGTGGCTGTTGGCATCCAGCGTGAAGGCCGCGCAGTGGTAGCCGTTGACGCTGGGCTCTGCGCCGTCCATCTGCACCCGGCGGATGTTGGCCATGATGCGGGCCAGCAGGATCTTGTTATGATAGGGCTTTGCCAGAAAGTCGTCGCCGCCCATTTCCAGCGCGTGGACGATGGTATCGGTATCGTCCAGACAGGATGTGAAGATGATGGGGCAGTGGTGCCAGCTGCGCAGACGCTGGCAGAGGTCCACGCCGTTGGTGTCCGGGAGAAGGATGTCCATCAGGATGACATCGAACTTTTCCCGCGCATGGCTCAAAGCGTCGCCGCCCGTCTCTGCACAGACCACCTCAAAATTCTGCTGACTTTTCAGAAAATAGCATGTGGTGTCGCGGATCACGGGGTCATCTTCCACCAACAATACGCGGATCATCCTGTCAGCCCTCCCCTTTTTTCGCACGATTTGATATACTATAGTATACCTTATTTTTTGCACATCTACAAGGGGAGGCATCGCCATGAAGCAAAAATGGCCCATTCTGATTTTCTCTGCCCTGCTCACGGCCTTTATCGTGCTGGCCGGTATCTGGGGCAACGCACAGTTCGAGCATCTGCACAGCGGCAGTGTGCTCACAGCCCAGCACGCCGCCCAGGGTATCGCGCTGGACGGCTGGCGGCAGGAAGCCCCCGGCCAGTGGCGCTTTACTTTCACTGTGGGGGAAGACATCCCGTCCCTCACCCTCTGCGTCACCAACACAGCGGTACCGCTGGCCCATGAGAGCCTCACCAGCCTCGAGCACTCGGGGGATCTGTACGCACTGGACGTCACGCCCGGCGAGACGGTGGAGCTGGTGTTCACCTGCGGCCGCAGCCCCCAGACATGGCTGATGACTTCCGCCTTCGCCTCCCGGGCATTCCGCTTCCGCACCATGACTCAGGTCATCGCCCTGACGGCCTTTGTGACCATGGGGATGGTGCTGCTGGCGCTCTACCACTATAAGCACCTGCCGGAGCTGGGGTACTTCCTGCTCTACCTCGTCATCATGAGCGTCTGGGCGCTGATGGTCTTCTTCTTCCCGGCCATCCGGAACCGTCTGCTCCAGCGCATCCTCCGCTCCTTCTTCTCCCTCACTGTGCTGGCCTCGGCACTGCTGGCGGCAGGGCTGCTGGGGGTAAAACTGCCCCGCTCCGGGCGGGGGCTCCTTGCGCTTGCCGCCGGATGCGTCGTCTTCTTTGCGCTGTCCACGAGCAGCTATCCCCCGCTGCGGGTCGGGATGCTGGTAGCGGGCATGTGCCTCTGCCTCTACTACTTAATGGCCGCCGTAAACGCAGACCATGAGGGTGCCGCTCTGATGCTCCTGCCCGGTGCTGTCACCACCGGCTTCCGGGTCTGGGCGCTGATGCCCGGGCTGGACAGTGCGCTTTTTGTGGAGTCTGTCCCCTTCTACCTGCTGCGCTGTTCCCGCCTCTACGACCTTCCCTTCGCCATCGGCTGCATGGTGTTCGTCTGCCGGCGGTTCGCTCTCCTCTTCGACCGCACCGAGCAGCTGGCCCGGGAGCTGGACGCCCGGGTGGCAGAGCGGACAAAAGAGCTGACCGCCGAGACCGAGGCCCGTAAGAGCATGATGCTCAACATCTTCCACGACCTGCGCAGCCCTCTCTTCGCCGTCAGCGGCGGGCTGGAAACACTGGGATCGGCCCCCGAGGCCCTTCCGGCCTTGCTTCCGGCTCTGCGTCAGCGCATTGAATTCCTGCGGCGGCTGACGGAAGACCTCTTCCTCGCGGCAAAGCTCGAGCAGAAGCAGATCCTGCTCAACGAAGACCGCGCCGCCCTCAACGAAGAAGCCGCCGCCGTCTGCACCGCCTGCCGGAGCGAAGCCAACAAAAAAGGCGTCGAACTCCATGTCAGCGCCGACACGCCTCTGCCCGTCTGGGGCGACAGCGTGCGGTTACAGCAAATTATCCAGAACCTTGTCACCAACGCCATCCACTATACTCCCGCCGGGGGCAGCATCCATGTGGACTGCCGCGCCGAGGGCGAAACGGCCTGTGTCAGCGTACAGGACACCGGCTGCGGCATCGCGCCGGAAGACCAGAGCGCTGTCTTTGACCGATACTTCCATACCACCGCCGACAAAAAGCACGACTCCACCGGCCTCGGCCTGACCATCGCGCAGGAGCTGGCCCACCTCCACCACGGCGAGATCACATTGCAAAGTGAAGTCGGCAAGGGCAGCATTTTCACGCTGCGGCTCCCCTTACTTACAGACTGAGAGGGCAAGGCCGCTGATAAGATTTATCTCTCGATAGAGAAAGAGGACATCACGCAAAAAATCGCATGATGTCCTCTTTCTTTATTATCGCAATTTTCAAAAACAGTGCCAGTCAAAACTGCATCTTTGCGATATGCAGTTTGCGGCTGTTGCTTGTGCATTAAAAACGCAAACTGCTATATTTCAGCAGCTCCGTCAGCTTTGCCAGACGATGCACCGCCTCGTCCAGCACGTCGGTGCTGCGGGCAAAATGCATCCGAATGAGGTGGTTGACCGGCTCTTTGAAGAAGCTCGAACCGGGGACAGCCGCCATCATGGCCTCGGTGCCGCCGCAGGTGACGCAGATTTCCGTGTTGGGGTCCACCTCTTAGTCTCCCCTCGAGAGGGGAGCTGTCACCGAAGGTGACTGAGAGGTTCAGTCCTTAAAATACGCATTCTGCACAGCCAGCAGGACGCCTGCGCGGCTGGCGGCGAAGTTCAGGCCGCCCTGCAGGTAGCAGGTATACGGCTCACGCAGCGGGCCGTCGCAGGAAAGCTCGATGGTGCTGCCCTGGGTAAAGCTGCCGCTGGCCATGATGACCTCGTCGGTGTAGCCCGGTTCCGGAGAGGGTTCCGGGGCGGCGTAGCTGTCCACGGGGCTTGCGGCCTGAACTCCCCGGCAGAAGCCGATGAGGGCGTCCGCCGTACCGGCATCAAAGCAGGTGACGATGTCGTTGTGAGCCTCGCAGTAGCGCGGGATGGGCTTTTTGCCCACCAGTTCCAGCAGGCACTGGGCGTAGATGGCCGTCTTGATGGCCTCGCAGACTACGCCGGGGGCGTAGTAGAAGCCCAGATACATATCGCGGGGCGTCTCGAGGGTGCAGCCCAGCTCCTTGCCGAGGCCGGGAGCGTTCAGACGGTAGGCGCAGAGCTCCACGAGGTCTTTCCGGCCTGCGATATAGCCGCCGGTGGGGGCGATGCCGCCGCCGGGGTTCTTGATGAGGCTGCCCACCACGAGGTCTGCACCGGCCTGGCAGGGTTCTTCCTTCTGGGTGAACTCGCCGTAGCAGTTGTCCACAAAGATGATGATGTCGGGGTTGGCGGCGCGGGCGGTGTCGGCCACCTTGCGGATGGTGTCGAGGTCGAAGGCGTTGCGCTGCAGGTAGCCGCGGCTGCGCTGGATGTGGCAGACCTTCGCGCCCGGGGCCTTCTGGGCGATGAGCTCATAGTCCGGGGTAAAGTCGGCCTTCAGCGGGGCCTCGTCGTACTTGATGCCGTAATCCATCAGGGTTCCGGTGCCTTTGCCCTTGCCATCCAGACCGATGACGCCTTCCAGCGTGTCATACGGGCGGCCCGTGGCAGCCAGCAGGGTATCGCCTGCCCGCAGCAGACCAAAGAGGGCCACGGCCAGCGTGTGGGTGCCGCTCTGGAACTGGCTGCGCACCAGTGCATCTTCGGCGCCCATCACCTCGGCAAAGATCTGCTCGAGCTTGGCGCGGCCGGTGTCCCACAGGCCGTAGCCGGTGGTACCCAGCATATCGGTGGAGGACATCTGGGTGTCCGCAAAGGCTTTCAGCATCTTGAGCTGGTTGTAGTCGCGGATGTCCTCCATCTGCTTGAAGTAGGGCTGGCAGAGCTCGAGAGCTTTTTCATCCAGCGCCAGAACTTCGGGTTTGTAGTCGAAAAAGTGATTTAACATTGACATTATAATGAATCCTTAATTGTTATTGTACTTTGAAAAATTGCGTTCGCGCAGGGAAGCTGTAGTTTTCGTCAGGTCTTTTTGAGCGGCATTTCGCGCCGGTAGCGCGGGGTCCGTTTTCTCTTTCGGTCAAATAGCTTTGCGCTCCGCGCGGGCCAGAGGCGGGGCTGGTTTTTTCTTTGAGCTGGTTC
>ENA-OPDI01000960-OPDI01000960.1-human-gut-metagenome-genome-assembly--contig:-NODE-960-length-25173-cov-7.479099_pt1 | contig 25173 bp, 17 predicted proteins | sample MGYA00241262_ERZ501504 | MGnify/ENA primary metagenome ERZ501504 (study PRJEB25962, sample SAMEA2042570) | human gut metagenome | biome: human gut; feature: human-associated habitat; material: faeces...
ACCATTTAATCTCATTTGCCTCTATTTTCAACGCAAAACTGCTTCCATCGCCGCGATAGATAACCGTATTCTGTGGCTCGTAGGTATTATTTACAACACAGAATTTGCCATTTTTTACATATGCATGTACTTCCACATTGAAATTTGTACTAAACCACTGATGTAATAAACTTTCGCCATGTGTACTCCACAAAATGCTTCGATAAAGAATTCTGCTGTTCTCAAAGCTATATGGCAGTCCACTGATATAGACCGAACGGCCCTCGCCAAATTCATGCACAGCCATCTGAACTTCTTTGTCCCTCTGTACCAGAATTTCTGTTCCCTCATACGCAAACATATTCTTCTTGCCCTCTCCGAAGTCAACAGGCTTTGTTGTATCTGCAAGAATAAAGTGATTTTTGTGTTCTTCCCAGTTATACTTATCGTAGTTTAAGGTAAATCCGGTTTCTTTTTCCACACCAATTAAATCGGCAAGCTGCAGATAATGTCCCTGATACTGGTGTCCTGCCGGTTCCCCGACACCGATAAATCCACCGCCCCGGTAGACAAATTCACGAATGGCTGCGGAAATAACTGCATTCTCCCAGACTGCCCCGCCGGTGTGTGCCGTATCCCCGTCCCCGACATTGATAATGACATCAATATCCTTTAATATATCCTTATCCTTTAAAATATCATCAAAGGAAATAAATTTCACATCAAACGGTGCGCCGCTTAACGCCTCGATAATTCCCGCATAACTGTAATTCTGTTTCTGATATAAGGCATGGTGTACCATATGGCAGCCCCAGCTGCGGATTTTGCCCCAGCTGTTTAAAACAGCAACCTTCTTCACACAGTACGGTGTTGCTCCTTTTGCATTCTCATACAGTTCACGGAATTCATTGCACACGCTCTCCACATAGTCCAAAAACTCCGGGAAATCTAATGCAAGCTTTAAATATCCGCCATATCCGATACGGTCGATTGGTTTTCTTAAGATGGCACGGCGTGCTGTCACCCAGTTTTCCTTTGCTTCCTTGACAGGATCTCCGCCCTCATGGAAGGTGTCCGGGAAAAAGTATGGAAGGAATCTTCCTTCTGTATATTTTACACCTTCAATATCAGAGATCAGACGAAGTGTACTTCCGTTTCCAACGCTTCCTACCACTGCGTCAAGACCGATCGTTGCAAACTCTTCCATGAATGGTTCTGTTCCGATCCAGTGATCCCCCAAAAACATCATTGCCTCTTTGCCGCATTCATGTGTGATGTCAACCATCTCTTTTGCAAGCTTTGCAACTTCCCTGCGCTGGAATGCCTGAAAATCCTTATATTCTTTACCAGGTACACGGTACTGATTGTTATAATATCCCTGGTCAATGATATATTCCGGGCGGAATTTATAACCCATTTCTTTTTCAAACTGCTCTAAAATATAAGGGCTTACTGACGCGGAATAACCATACCAGTCCACATATTTTTCCCGCTTTAACTCGTCAAACATCAATGTAAACTGATGGAAAAACGTCGTATAGCGGATGACATTGACATATGGATGCTCTGCACAGAACTTGCGCAGACGCTCCATGGAATATTTATGTGTTTTCGGCTGTCTTACGTCAAACGTAATCTGATGTTCGAAATCTTTCCAGTCATTTGTCACCGCATTGTACATATGTACCGGATCCCAGATAATATATGCCAGAAAGCTTACTGTATATTCATGAAACGGTTCTGCCTCATGAATACAGACGCACCCTGACTCCTCATTATATTCCCACTGTTTGGTCGATACCACCTGACCTGTGGAACGGTCAACAACCTCCCACCATCGTTTAATATCATCTCTTGTATTGACCTGCATTAACTCATCCGAAATCCCCTTCATCAGAGGAATTTGCAGTTCGCTTTCAACAGCCGTATAAAATCCACTCATAATATAACACTGCTGCACCTCATCCGGGTTTGCCTTCGCCCACTCATTATCTTTTCTCGTGGTGTAGTAAGTTGCATAAATCTTTGCCCCGGTCTTTGTCAGCTCTTCCGGGAATTCTGTTCCGTCACAATCGCGGATTGCATCTGCACCCCAGCGTTTCATTAACTCAATTGTCTCTGGAACCACATCCAGATTTGTAGGAATTGTGACACGGCCTGTATTTTTCTCACTCATTTTTCTTCCTCACTCTATTTCATCCATATAATTACTTTCTTTTCTTCTTTTCTGCAAAAGGGCAATTATAAATCCACAATGCCATTAATAAACAGATAATTCCAATAAGCATAATTCCTAAACCTGTCATTTTTCCTGTCATACCCCATCCAAAAACAGACAGGCTTATTCCGGCAATAAAAAGAGCTGCCATTAAAATTATTCTGCATTTTGTGTGCTTTTTCCAAAATTCCATTTTAATCTCCCTTCTCATCAACCCTTTAAACCACCAACAGTCATTCCCTGTGTCAGTTTATTCTGAACACATATATATAAAATTAATGTAGGAAGCATTACTATTACAAGTCCTGCATACATAATTCCATACTGTGCTGCTGACTGCTGCGCCTGCATCAGATTTAATAATCCTACCGGTAACGTTTTCGGTCCCTTTGCCGAACTCATTAGTGTCATGGAAATGATATATTCATTCCAAAAAGAAAGAAAATTAAACAAGATTACTGTAATAATAGATGGTTTTGCCATTGGGAAAATAATTTTCCACATCGTTGTACTATAACCTGCTCCATCAATATATGCCGCCTCTTCATAATCATGTGCCAATGTTGAAAAATACCCTGACAACAGATAAATTGTAAACGGAAGTGCTGTCGCAGCATATACGATTGCAAGTATGACCAGATTATTTAACAGAAAACTTTTCCCAATTACTGATTTCAGCCAATTGTCTCCATCTCGCAGCATCAGAAAAATTGGAACAACAATATAATTCACGTTAATAAAAAGACCACCCATAAAAGCCGCATTTAAAGATTTGCTTCCTTTAAATTTAAAACGTGACAAACAGTAAGCTGCCGGCAGTGCAACAATTAAAAGAATTACAAGTGCCAAAGCTGTAACCAATACGGAGTTTAACATGTAATCTCCCATTTTTGCTGTATTCCAGGCATCAATAAAGTTCTGAAAATAAAAACCCTTCGGCAAAGTCCACGGATTTCCATAAAACTCTTTATTTTGCTTAATGGATGCCATAAACACCCATGCCACCGGAATAATAATACTGACTGCAAGCATTATTAAAACTAAATAGATAAAAAATTTATACAACCGTTCCGCAGAATTCGGATTATTTTTCTCTCTCATATTTTCTCTCCTTAAAACTCCAGTGGTTCACGCTCTGTAACTTTATTTACAAGTGCAGACAATGCAAACGAGAAAATAAATATTACAACACCTATTGCCATACTGTATCCATATAATCCGGCATCCTTCTGTCCATACATATAGCTTAGTGACACTTCAGAAGCTCCGTTTGGGCCACCTGAAGTCATAGCTTTTACAAAAAGAAATGCCATATTAATAGTAGAAATAATAAAAAATGTTAATGTTGTACGAATATTAGTCCAGATCAACGGAATTGTAATCTGAAAAAACTGAACAAGCCTGCCTGCACCATCTAATCCGGCACTTTCATACAGGCTTTTCGGCACACTCGCCATAGATGCCATGTACATGACCATATAGTAACCAATCGCCTGCCAGATCATTGCAATAATAAGACTGACGATCACAAGCGATTCACCTTTCCACAAAATCGGGTTCTCCATTTTATGAAACAGTCCGATAATACTGTTTAGCATTCCGTTCTCCGGCTTATAAATTGCAGAAAAAATACCTGCAATTACTACAACCGATAAAATATTGGGAATATAAAAAATAATACGGAAAAAATTCTGTCCCCTGATTTTTTCTCTTGACAGAATGCCTGCAAAAACAAGTGCAAATGCAAAGGTAACTATTGTAACAACAACAATAAGTAAAATCATGTTTTGCATGGATCTTATAAAATTAGTATCCGATATTAATGTTTTAAAATTTTTCAGGCCAACAAATGTTTCATTCGGTGAATATGCACCTTTTTCAAATAACGACATCCTGAATACATTTAAGGTAGGCAATATCATAAACACAAAAAATAAAATTACTGCTGGTGCTATGCATACCGCCAAAAAACCGCTTCGTCCTCTGGCTTTTTTCATACTTTCACGTTCCTTTCAAACAAACCGTACTATTTAAAATTCGGCGGACAAAAATCCTGTCCGCCGACTCATTTTTACCACTATAGCATTAAGGAAAACTAAAAACTCTTATTTCAAATTTGCCCGCATCTGGTCACTTGCCGAAATAATTCCATCAATCCACTCCTGCTCTGTCATATCTCCTGATACCAAAGAGTTTACAGGGTCAAAGAATACAGTACGTACTTCAATACCCGGAATTGCTTCAAATGATGCAAAATTGCCCATGGCTGCCTTTGCTCCATTATCATAGATAGAATAAAACATGACATTATCACCTTCTAATTTATCTGCAATTCCTAATACCGGCTGAATAGCTCCTGCTTTTGCAAAAATTTCACATGCTTTATCACTGTATAAATATGAGATAAATAATTTTGCTGCATCCTGATGTTCTGCACCAGAAGGAATCCATGCCTGCTCAAACCATGTATAACTATAACTGTCTCCTCCCGCTTTTACCGCCGGAAGAGCTGTCATACCCCACTTAAATCCATCTGCACGAGGAGCATCTGCCATTTCACCGACAATCCAGGTTCCATTTGGCATGAAAATTGCCTTATTATCAAGTACTAACTGCTGGTTCTGTGTAAAATCCTGATCATTTGCCTGTGCCGGTGTAATAGGATTTGTGTACTCAGCTAACTTTGCAACAATATCAAAACATGTCTGTGCTTCTGGTGTTTCCCAGATACCTTCTTCATAATTTGTAGCCTTATCAAAGAATTCAGGTCCGCCTGCGGCATACATTAATGCATAGAAAAATGCATCAAAATATCCTGTTGTCGGATATGTAAATAAATAAATTCCCTCTTCTTTTGCTTTATCTCCAAGTTCCCACATTTCATCCCAGGTTGTTGGAACATCCCATCCTTTTTCTTCTAAAAGACCTGCATTATAAAACAGACCACATGGGGAATAAAACATTGGTGCAAGATATGTCTTTCCATCACCATAAGGATTCGTCAATGATGTATCTGTAAATCCTCCTGCAATCTTCTCTGAAACAAGTTTATCTTCTCCCGGAACTTTCATAGATAAGACATCTGTAATGTCAGTAATCATATTTCCCTTAATAAACTGTTCCGTTAACGCAGCTTCACGTCCCGTGGCCAGATGAATAACATCCGGGTATTCGCCTCCCTGCATGGATGGTCCTATTACATCCTCCAATTTTTTATCTGTTGTAAGTTCTACCTGAATTCCGGTTTCTTCTGTAAATGCATCTGTCACTTCCTGCCACATTTGCGAACCATAACCTGTCTCAATCGCAGCTACACTGATTGTTGTTCCAGCATAAGCTGCATATGGATCATCTGATGTTGTCTGTCCAGTTTCTTCTGTCTTGCTGTTATCTGACGCAGAATTCTCCGTTCCTGAATCTGTACCGCACCCTGCAAATAAAGATGCTACCATTACCATACTCATCATTGTACATAAAATTTTTTTCTTCATAGTAACCTCCCATTTTTGTTATTTTTTACTATAAGTTCTTATGTTTCCTTCCCTACATTTGTTATTATATAGTACGCCATCTCTTTTTCCTATCCATATATTGCTCTATATTTTATAATTCTTGCTTTATTTTAAAAATCTTGTTATTTTATTTTTTTTATTGTATACTAAGTACAACATCGTTCCATTTTGACCAGGAAATCATTGCAATTATAACATGAAAGGACTGTATTTTCCATGAGCAACCGCAAATTTAATCTGGATAATGAGGTACAGCCGGAAATCCATTTCCGCCTGCTTTCCATATCAGCATCCAAATTTGAAAATGACTGGACTTCGTTTCCCCACAGCCATCATTTTACGGAAATCTTCTTTATTAAAGACGGCACCGGACGCATGCTGATTGAAAATGAATCTCTTCCGGTCTCCTCAAACAGCCTTGTCGTGATCGGTGCACAGGTAACACACACAGAGTTTTCCGATCCGGAAAATCCACTGGATTATTATGTGCTCGGGGTGGAAGGATTAAAACTGAATACTGACAAAGAACCGGAATACATTCATGTCCCGGCTTTTGCAAACTCGCCTTTTATCCGCCAGTGTTTTGAAAATATCCTGCGGGAAATGCATAACAAACAGGACCGCTACGCAGAGATCTGCCAGCATTATCTGGATATTTTAATTTTATATTTCTGCCGGAAAGACCATGTATCCTATGAAGTGGTGGATGCGCAGAACAGCAGCCGCGAATGCCACAAGGTAAAACGCTTTATCGAGCACAATTACCAGAGCATGATCTCTCTGGATTCGCTTGCCGAAAACTGCAGTCTCTCAAAATATTACCTTTCACACCGTTTTGCAGAGCTGTACGGGAAATCTCCCATCGCTTACCTAAACGAAGTTCGGCTGGCGTCTGCGCGTGACCTGCTGCTCACAACCAATCACAGCATCGAAGAGATTGCCGGATGTATCGGGTTTTCCTCTACCAGCTATTTTTCGCAGTCCTTCCAGAAAAAATTTCATGAATCGCCACAGCAGTTCCGCAAATCCCACCGTGTCAGGACATGACCATGTTTCATTTTTTACATAAAAAAATAATTTTCTAAAAATTTCCCCGAAAGAATATCATATCTTTCGGGGAAAGGAAATGGATTTTTATTCTTCCGTTTCTGGAATCCTGGTGGTACATATATCAGATTATTCAGGGAAACTATGCCTATCAGCCGGATTGGAAAGAGAATTTACAATGTTTTGGACTAACCATCGTGCATATTCTGATCACATGTATTATCTATGGCATTATGGGTATGTTTTGTTGTGCAACATCCTTTTATTTCCGCAACCGAAAAACGGTATATTTTGTAAGTATATTTTTCTGGCTGATTGAAATTTTAAAACCTGGCTCCCTGCTTCGCACCAACTCTATTGCTTTTTTATGCAAATATGCTATTGTAAAATTAAATATATATTCTGGAAAATATTATGTTGCCAATTAACTATTTACACGAAAGGAAAACCATGATTAAGAGTAAAAAAAATACTATAGGAATTGTGAAAGATACAATTTGTAAAATCGCCCTGAAAAAAGCAAATACAAACTGTCTTAGCCTTATGTATGAACCCCCAAAACCAAAGTGCACTTGGTATCAACCTCAAGATCAACATTATTTACATTCAAATAAGAAAGGTGGAAATTGATTATAAAAAAATATTAAGTATAATTTTAGTTATGGTATTCATGATTACTTTCAATAACAACGTATATGCTGCAGAATTAGATAATATGCAACATAACGACCAAGCATATGTGTTAAATTCATTTTCAGGAAATAACTTGGAAAGTATTTCAGTGAGATTTTAAAATCACAGAAAATCAAATTGAATTTGAACAGTTTGGAAGAAATTTTTTATTTCCTATACACAAATTAAATATGGATACAAGTGACGGGAAAAACATTCCAGATGCCAATTTTTATACAGGTATATCTTCTGCTATCTTAAAAACAAATATTTTATTTGCCTACAAATACAATTTTATTGTCCTGCCAGAAATTAATATCGTATTCCAGTTCAATATGCTTGGAGCGCCGCATTCTCCTTTGAGGAAACACAAACGCTCTTAAAACAAACCGGATATCCCCACGGAATAAGAGGTTTGCGATGTTCACTATGCTTCCATTCCTTTAAATAATCCATTATTTTTCTATACATCACTGCACCTCCATGAAATGTTTACTTTTGGCATATCAATTATTCATGTAAAAATCAACGTATTTTTCATTTGTTTTTACACTAAATTGCATGAATTATTTCTAAAATTATACATTATTTAACACGATTCCCCGTATTACGATCAAATAATTAAAAAAGAAACCGGGCATCCACGTTGTAAACATGAACTCCCGGTTCCACTTTTTTAGTTAAAATTTAAATACTGCTACTCCGTAAGGCGGCAGCTTATATCCGATCGAATAATCCCGTCCATCACAAGGCTTCTTTTCTGCCTTGTAAGACAGCGGACGCTTCGTATCTTCTGTGTCGGTTCCACCAAACTGCGGATCTGCACTGTTTAATACCAGCTTATAGGTATGTCTGCCCGGCACACCTACCCGATAATCGTCACGCTCTACTGGTGTGAAACTGATCACGAAGAGCAGGTTATTCTTTCCATCCTTACTCTTTCGCACAAAGCTGAAAATACTGCGTTCATAGTCGTTGGCATTCATCCACTCAAATCCTGCCCAGGTCGTATCCTGCTCGTACAGGCATGGATTCTTACGGTACAAATGAAGCAATGCCTTTACCCAGTCCTGCATATGTTTGTGTTTCGGATCATCCAGCAGGAACCAGTCCAGTTCGCGCTTCTCGCTCCACTCACGCTCCTGCGCGAATTCCTGTCCCATAAACAGAAGTTTTTTGCCGGAATGTCCCATCATGAATGCATAGCCAGCCATAAGGTTTTTAAACTTATCCCCTTCGAGTCCGGGCATCTTGTTGAGCATGGAGCATTTCAGATGTACGACCTCATCATGGGATAATACCAGAATGTACTTCTCACTCTCATTGTAACTCATGGCAAAGGTCATCTTGTTGTGATTGTCCTTTCGGAAATACGGGTCAAGCTTCATATAGTCAAGGAAATCATGCATCCAGCCCATGTTCCACTTGTAGCTGAAATTAAGTCCGTCATCCTCTACCGTACCCGTCACTTTCGGCCATGCCGTTGATTCCTCTGCAATCATCACAGAACCCGGATTTCTTCCGAGAATCAGCGTATTGATGTGCTTGAAAAACTCAATGGCTTCCAGATTTTTATTTCCACCATAAATATTCGGAACCCACTGTCCATCTTCCTTCCCGTAATCCAGATACAGCATGGATGCAACTGCATCCACACGAAGTCCGTCTACGTGATAATTCTCAATCCACATCAGCGCACTTCCGATCAGGAAGTTCTTGACCTCATTCTTTCCGTAATCAAAGATTTTGGTTCCCCAGTCCGGATGCTCTCCTTTGCGCGGGTCTGCATATTCATAAGTTGCAGTACCATCAAACTCTGCCAATCCATGTGCATCTTTTGGGAAATGTGCCGGCACCCAGTCAAGGATCACGCCAATCTTGTTCTTATGGCATTCGTTGACCAGATGTGCAAAATCCTCCGGTGTTCCATAACGGGAAGTCGGTGCATAATACCCCGTTACCTGATATCCCCAGGAACCATCGTATGGATACTCGGAAATTCCCATCAGCTCGATATGGGTATATCCCATGTCTTTCACATAAGGAATCAAGGTCTTTGCCAGATCCCGATAAGAATAAAATCCATCATCCTCACGCCCCGGATGCCGCATCCAGGAACCCGGATGTACCTCATAAATTGCCATCGGCTGCTCATATACTTCCTCTTTGGAAAGTTTTTTTCTGGCATTCATCCATTCCGTATCGGACCAGAGAAAATTGGAAATATCCGTGACAATGGAAGCGGTCTCCGGACGGAGCTGTGCATAGTTTGCATAAGGGTCTGCTTTGTACAGCTTTCTTCCATCCTGCGCGATAATCAGGAACTTGTACATACAGCCAATCTGGACACCCGGTACAAACAGTTCGTATACGCCCATCGTCTCCGGTGTCACACGTTTCATCTCGTGGGAAGTTTCATTCCAGCCGTTAAATTCCCCAATCACGTATACACGGTCCGCATGCGGTGCCCAGACATCGAAGCATACTCCCTCTTCTCCTTCAATTGTCATTTTGTGAGCACCCATTTTGCGATAAATATCATAATGTGTTGCCTGTCCAAACAGGTAACAATCCATCTCTGTAAAATTACTCATAAATACCCTCCCTGTCTTCTCTTATCTATCTTACTCGAAATCCTTTTCCGTTAGTACAATTCTGTCATCATCCGTATAACGGCTGGCGGTCAGAATACTGATAGCTTTCTTTAACCCTCCATGTGCCTCCCGATGAATTGCTTCATCCACAATGTCTTTCACCTCTGTCAGGGTTGTAGCCTGATCCAGTCTCTGAATATTGCTGATCCGGTTATACAATGCCAGAACCGCCATATCATCAATTTTGTATCCAAGTTCCCTGGAATAAGAACGTGCAAACGTGACCAGCTCATCATTTGTAAAAATCGGAACTGAGATCTGTTCACTGAATTTTTTGGCAAATGTTTCATTCTGCGCAAATAATCTCTTGATGCCCTTGGATGTATCTTCCAAAATAACGAAGAGACCACTCTCATCGGCATCCAGCAGATTGGATAATTCCGATACAGTTTTTTTCTCCATATCCCCCGCCTGCTCAATAATCAGGCATCCCCCTGACACCTTATCCAGCAGCCCGCTGACATTTTTCTGGTTTAATGCTTCCGCATGGATCTTTCCAATCTTTCCATCCAAAACCCCGGTCTCCTGCTGCAGGACTTTGATCATGCTGGTGGCAAGTGTTGTTTTTCCACTTCCCTGTCCGCCTTTAATTACGAGATTCCCCCTCGATGCAGTTTCCTTATTTTTCAGATGGGACGAAGCAACTGTCAACGCTTTGCAGAGCTGATCCTCCATGCCCTTCACCGGCATAAAATACGAAAAAATCGCTTTCTGTTCATCGGTCAGTTCTACAAGCGGGATATTCTGTTTTTCTTCTTTCGCCAGATCCACCGGTGTATCCACCTGTGGAATATGTACTGTTTTTCCTTTCCAGGAAGAACGATCTGTTTTTCTTCTTACAAAAGCAAACTCTTCTTCCCTCTCCTGTGCAAGTGTTGGTTTCTGTGGCAGATCCTCGATCGGAACCTCCTCAAAATCCTTTTTCTTTGTTGTATCTGATTCTGTCTTTGTTTCCATTTCTTCTACACCACGATTCTCATTTAAGTTTTTATCATCTTCTGTCACATCGGATGTCTCTTCTGCCGGTTTCTGTGCGGCAGCTTCCGTCTTTTTTTTCTGCTGGGAACGTACCATTTCTTCTAAAGATACTCCCTCTGGCCAAAGTTCTTCGCCGTCTGTATCCCTGGCAGGCTGTTCCTCTTTTTTGTTCTCTTCCTCTTCTTCCTTTCGTTCTTTTGGATCATCCGCTTCCGGCGGTGTTTCCCTTTCCGGCGTCTGTGGCGGTGTTTCCGTCGTTTCCTCCACAATATCCGCCTTTTCTGCCAGTACCGCATCCAGTTTTGGCAATACTCCTGTCAGGCGGTCCATAATATCGCCTGCCTCCTGCAGTGCACGCGCTTTGGCGGATTCGAGTTTCCGCTTTCTGGCATCTTCTAATGCAGCTTCCGCAGCCTTGCGCATTTTCTCCCACTCACTCAGCACTTCCTCAATTGTCATCTGGCCTGTGATCTGATGCTCAATCATGTTTTTCTCATTTGTCATCATGCTCATCTGACCATCGGAGTCTTCTCCCAACAACTCTTTGAAATTTGTCTTGAGTGAACCATCAATCTCCTCATCTGTCTCAATGTGCCGTGTATTCTGTTCCGGCTGTGCCTCAGGCTTTTCTTCCTCCATCTGCATTTTCAGATAAGGGACATCTTCCACCATACGATTGATATTGTCCAGCGTATCCGTGACCGTCTCTTTTTCGGTTGCATCCATGATCTGCTGCATACCCTTTGCAATTTCCGCCTGAAGATTGACGGTATTAAACCGTTCTGTGTTTACTTCTACTTTTGGAATTGCGACCGGATCATGCACGGTCTCCCCGGCACGCGCCATCTCATCCACATCAATGTGTGTCAAACCTGCTCTGTCATCTTTTGCCTGACAAAACGACCGATACTTTTCTTCCTGTGTTTTTGTCAACGGCTGATACAGCATTTTCAGTTCCAATGCACGCTCTACATATGGCCCGTCTCCAAACCAGAGAACCAGCTCATCACATGCATCAATACACTTCTCACTCATCCCTGCTTTGTGATACAGATAAGCAAGCTCATATGCCCACTCTTCCGTGTATTCCTGTTCCTTGAGTTCTTCAAGAATCGGTATCAGTTCTTCATAGGAAGCCCCCTGTGCCTTCTGTATATCATAGCGAAGTACATATTTAAGGGTGTCATGAGGCGCAATCTCCACAAACTCATCGTAATAATCCTGTGCCGCCTGAAAATCTTTCATCTTGACCGCCACTTCCGCAAGACGGTAAATAATCATTCTTCCGATCGGCGAGCGATCATATGCCATCAGCAAAACTTCCCGGCTCTCCTCATAACGCTGTACTTTTTCGTACACTTCCCCAGCTTTTACCAGACCATTTACATTTTTAACCTTATTCCAATTGATGGTATCTGCAATATCTGCTGCCTCATCGTATTTCTCTTCCGCATAGCGGGATTTCATCTGATCAAGCTTCAGATTATATTCGTATTTGTCCAATTGTTATCTCCTTAAAGTATCCCCAAACAGGTCTATCTGTCTATTTTCAAGTATACCATAGGCGGCAATTAGTGTCAAAAAATAATCCGAAAAAAAGAGCTGCACACAAACGCGTACAGCCCTTGAAATTACTGGTTTTTCTTTGTTTCGTCTTTCTTCCCGGAATCTTTTAAAGTTCTCTTTTTCTTTTGTTTTTCCCCGTAATATATGATCGCACCGGTTGCCTCATTCACACCGGCCGCCTCCACATATGCCTCCGTTACGGTTGTAAGATTTTTCTTTCGTATACTGTGGTTTACCAGTCTGCGGATAATATAGTAAATCATCGCAAACACCGGAACTCCAAGCAGCATTCCCAGAAATCCAAACAGTCCGCCTCCGATCAGAATCGAAAACATTACCCAGAACGCGGATAATCCGGTGGAATCACCTAAAATCTTCGGTCCGATAATATTTCCATCCACCTGCTGCAGAACGATAATAAATATCAGCAGATACAACGCATGCAGCGGACTCTGGATCACCACCAGAAGAAGTGTCGGAATCGCACCGATAAACGGTCCAAACACCGGAATGACATTGGTTACTCCAATGATAACCGCAACCAGTATCGTATCCGGAATATGCAGGATCAGACATCCAAAATAACAGATTACTCCGATGATGGCAGAATCTATAATCTTTCCAATGATGAAACCACCAAATACTTCATCTGCCTTGTGGAAAACTTCGATAATAATGTTTCCATGTTTCGGTTTAAAGATCGCATACACAATCTTTTTGCTCTGTCCCACCAGGCTTTCTTTAATGGATAAGACATAAACAACGACAATGATCCCAATGATGAAGTTTAATATGGATTTGACCATCGTGATTACGCCGGAAGTAATCTGCAGCAGATATTGCTGCATCTGTGGCAGCAGATCCTTCGTTGCCCAGTTTTCCACCTGATCCGTCAGTTTTGTCAGCATATCACTGATGGTATCTGTCACTCCATAGGCTCCGAGTTTTCCACTTTTCACCATATGGATCAGGCTCTCCACATTACCAGGCAGTGCTTCCACCAGCCCGGTAACACTTGATACCACCGAAGGAACAATTGCCGCAATCAAAAGTACCAGAATCACCAGAAGAAACAGGATTGCCCCGGCAATGGACAATCCACGTGCCACTTTAGCCGCTGATTTTTCTGATTTCATTTTCTTTTTCAGAAACGGCAGCCAGTGCCGCTCCTGAAATTTCATAACCGGGTTAAGCAGATAAGCAAGTCCCAGTCCGATAATAATCGGCTGCAATGCACCTGTAATCAGATGCCAGGTATCTGCAACCCCCTTGTACCGGAGCACCAGGAAGAAAAATACGGTACAACAGGCAAAGGTGAGAAATACCATCAATCCGATTTTAATCAGAAGAACCGTCTGACGCATGCCATCCTCACTCTGTTTGATCTGTTCCATCTGTTTTTGTTTTTCCACGTCTGTCATACAAGATCTCCTATCCGCGGTAATAATTGATCAGGCAGCCTTTGAGAATAATATCTTTCTCATCCGGTGTCAGTTCTCCCATACGCAGGGTAAATGGCTTTAAAGCACCATCCTTTACCACATATGCCTCAAATTCTGTTTTTCCGTCTGCGATCGCCTCACGGATCTTTGGAACAAACAGGTAATCCAGATTGTGGAACGGAAGCTCTCCCTGATCAATAACAAACGGGATCATACCCCAGTTAATCAGGTTGGAACGGTATCTCTTGGTCGCATATTCATTTGCAATGTTTGCCCATCCGCCAAGTACCTTCTGGCAGGAAGCCGCCTGCTCACGCGCAGAACCGTCTCCCGGTTTTACTGCAAAAATCGTACTTCCAAAACCAACGTTTGAGCGGTTGACATCGGAGAACGTTGCACGGATGGTATCCATAACCGGATGAATCTCCGGAAGTGCATCTCCCGGACAGGTATCTGCCTCGACAGCCTTCTGTGCCTTCTGTACTTCCTTGGCACGTCCAACATATTCCGGATCCTTTCTGGAAAGTGCAAACTCTGCCAGTCCCAGTGGGTTGGAACGGAAAGAGGATGTCTCTCCGGAAGGAATCAGCTCGTCCGTTGTGGTCACCGGATCGTGAATCTCGGAAACAACTTTCAGCACAAGATTCTCTGGAAGCGGGCTCATAGCCGGCCAGTCCTTGATATTTGGCCCAAACTGGATCTCTACGTCCGGATCTGCCACACCCTTGCTGTCAAATACACGATTTTCATAAATGGTCTTATCAAAGAAGTATTTCGGCTTGCTGTAGTTTACATCAATATCGGTAGCTGCGGTAAGGAATCCCTTATTTGCAGCGGTTGCAGCGATAGAACGCGCATCCATCAGTGCTACGGAAGCAACCTGTCCGTTCTGTACCTTAGATCCCTCACGATTCGGGAAGTTGCGTGTAGAATGACGGATAGAAAATGCATTATTTGCAGGTGTATCTCCGGCACCAAAGCACGGTCCGCAGAATGCAGTCTTGACAATGGCACCTGTCTCTAACAGATTGGCAACGGCACCGTTCTTAACAAGTTCCATATAAATCGGAGTGGAAGCCGGGTAAACACTCAGCGTAAACTCGTCCGCTCCAATGGAAGAACCCTTTAAGATATCTGCTGCATCGCAGATATTTTCAAATCCACCACCGGCACATCCGGCAATGATACCCTGATCTACATACAGTCTTCCGTTCTTTACTTTGCTCTTTAAGTCAAGGTCTACTTTTCCATCAAAGCTTACCTGTGCACGCTTCTCACAGTCATCAAGAATATCCATCAGGTTTGCATTTAATTCCTCGATCGTGTATGTATTGCTTGGATGGAACGGCATCGCGATCATTGGCTTAATCTCGCTCAAATCAAGTTCGATAAAACTGTCATAGTATGCAGTTTCTCCCGGATTCAGTTCCTCGAAATCTCCGGTTCTTCCGTGGATCTCATAGAATTCCTTCACCTGGTCATCGGTTCTCCAGATAGAGGACAGACAGGTGGTCTCTGTTGTCATAACATCAACACCGATACGGTAATCAACACTCAGATTGGATACGCCCGGTCCGACAAACTCCATCACTTTGTTTTTTACAAATCCGTTGGCAAATACTTCACCGATAATGGCAAGCGCGATATCCTGCGGTCCGACACCCTTCTGCGGGGTACCTGTCAGGTAAATGCCGACAACTCCCGGCATATCAATATCGTAGGTTTTATTCAAAAGCTGCTTTACAAGCTCCGGACCACCTTCTCCAATTGCCATGGTTCCCAGTGCCCCGTAACGGGTATGGGAGTCTGATCCAAGGATCATCTTTCCGCCGCCTGCAAGCATTTCTCTTGCAAACTGGTGAATAACTGCCTGATGAGGAGGAACATAGATTCCACCGTATTTCTTTGCACATGTCAGTCCAAACATATGGTCATCTTCGTTGATGGTTCCACCGACTGCACACAGACTGTTGTGACAGTTGGTGAGTACATAAGGAATCGGGAACTTCTCAAGACCTGATGCCCTGGCGGTCTGGATGATGCCGACAAATGTAATATCGTGGGAAGTCAGCTTATCAAATTTGATCTGCAGTTTTTCCATGTTGCCGGATGTATTGTGACTCTTTAAAATTCCGTATGCAATGGTTTGTTTCTTTGCATCTTCCGGTGTAACAGTCTTTCCTGTCTTTGCATTGACAGCAGATGCCGCTTCCGGTGAATTAATGACAACATCCCTGCCGTTGACCAGGTATGCGCCGTTCTCATATAACTTCATAGTTTCCTCCTTGTTTTCGAAATCATGGTTAATGGTAATTATATAATAAAATGTATTTTTATGCAACGACTGCAAACGTAATGGATGCCGCAAACAGATCGCCATCTACCAGGATTGCAAACTCACCGCCCATCAGCTGTGTAAGATTCTTTGCAATGGACAGTCCAAGACCGCTTCCCTCTGTCGTGCGGGATTCCTCTCCCCTCACAAAACGCTCCGTCAGGTCTTTCCTCGCCGCTCCCTGTTCCGGCAGCGGATTTTTCGAAATATTTTTGATACGGAAAACCGCATTGTTCTCCTCTACTTCCAGATCTACATAAACCCGGGTATTTTCGAGTGCATATTTTGCCGCATTGGTATACAGATTTTCAATTGCACGGTAGAGCTGCCGTCCGTCTGCCCGGATCATCACCGAATTGTGCGGCAGTTTCGTCACAATGGTCAGCCCCCGTGCCTCAAAACGTTCATTGAACTCACCACCCGTCTGGTAAAGCAGTTCTACCAGATCGATGGTCTGCATATCCAGCTGGATATTTCCGGAACTGATCTTTGATGCTTCGACCAGATCCTCCGTCAGCTGTTTCAGCCGCTGGGATTTTTCATCCAGAACCCGGATATAATTACGTGCATTTTCGTTTTCCAGGTTTTCACGTTTGAGCAGATCCACATAATTGACAATGGAAGTAAGCGGTGTTTTGATATCATGGGAAACATTCGTGATCAGGTCTGCCTTCATCCGTTCATTCCGGATCCGCTCCTGAATGGCTTCGCTCAGCCCTGCACGGATATTATTCACAGAAGCTGCAATGCCTCTTTCCTGTCCGTGAAACTGTTCCACATCCAGTGTCGTATCCAGTGCCCCTGCCGCAATTTTTTCAATTGCATGCTGGATCTCATATCTTTCGCGCGCCTTACGCGTACACAGTCTGGGATTCTGTCCGGAGATAAACACCCGTCTCAGGAAGCTTCCTGCCTGATAGATCAGACTGTATGTCAGAAGGGTATTGTTTTTGACCCGCCGGACAATGCTCAAATAAAACAGCAGGAATACAACATCGACCAGATACCCGACTGTTCCGACCGCTACCATCAGTCCGGACAGTTCAAACTGGATGTCATGGAGATTTCTCCCCAAAAAGAGCACAAGATAAATGAATGCCACAAAAAGTGCCATCTGGATATCCGTATAAATTTTATCAATCCAGGTCAGGTAAATGGTTGCATCCTCCTCCGACCGGCGCCCTGCAGCACCTGTCAGATAGGCAAGAAATACAAAGCTTCCGACCATGCCGATCACCATAAACAGGCTGAGAATACCCAGCCCTCCGATATGTCTGCGCAGATTGTATCCAATCCCATAGATTCCGCAAAGCATCATAATCAGGAACATCTGATGCATGACAATGGCTGCGCCCTTTTTTCCGCTGGAGAATTCTTTCATAGACAGCTACGCCCCCGCTTCGATTTTATAGCCGACACCCCAGACCACTTTCAGATACCGCGGTTCTTTCGGATTGATTTCGATTTTTTCCCGAATATGCCGGATGTGGACAGCAACTGTATTGTCTGCGCCAATTGCTTCTTCATTCCAGATTTCCTCATAAATCTGACTGATGGAAAATACTTTTCCTTTATTTTTCATTAAAAGCAGAAGAATGTTGTATTCGATCGGGGTCAGTTTGACCTCTTCCCCATCTACCGTAACTTTTTTTAATTCATCGTTAATAACCAGGCCGCCGGCTTCATAAACGGCATCACCGGAAGGGGTGCTCGAAAGTGTGGTATAACGCCGCAGCTGTGACTTCACACGGGCAACCAGTTCCAGCGGATTAAACGGCTTGGTCACATAATCGTCCGCCCCCACGTTCAGCCCCAGAATCTTATCCGCATCTTCTGTCTTGGCAGACAGGATGATAATGGGAATGCTGCTTGTTTTACGTGCCTGGAATGTCGCACGGATTCCATCCAGTTTCGGCATCATCACGTCGATCACCATCAGATCAATTTTCTTTGTGCGAAGCATCTCCAGAGCCTGTTCCCCGTCATATGCTTTTACTACCTGGTATCCTTCCTGAATCAGGTAAATCTCAATTGCGTCTACAATTTCCTTGTCATCATCACACACCAGAATCGTCATGCGGATGTCCTCCTATCAGGTTCTTGATCTTGTTCTGAAAGCCGGCGGATTTTTCTTTTTCTTCTGCTGCTTCCTGTTCTTCCTGTTCATCTTTCCACTTAAAATAATCAGCATCCAGATTCACACGCAGTTGTTCTTCCAGCTGCTTTAACTCTTCATCGTCATCTTCTACCGTAACCGGTGCCGGAATCTCCGGCTTCGGCGACAGCTTCTTTGGTTTTTCCACCGGCTTTTCCACTGGCTTTTCTACTGGTTCTTCCGCAAGGTCTTCTACCGGTTCTTCCGGTACGGAAAGTCCCAGCTTATCCAGATATTCCTGGTTAATCTTAATATCGGTCTGCCGGTTTGCGTAAATTGCTTTTTCTTCCCGCTTCTCCTGCTCGTACTCCGGTCTTTCTTCCATCTTTTCCTTCTCAATCTCGCGGTTCCGTTCCTCGATGATCTTTAAGTACTTTTCGGTATCAACCAGATCCTGCAGCTGTCCTTTGAGTTCGGATTTGTTGGTTCTTAATTCCTGTTCTTCTTTTTCCATCTGTTCTTTAATTTCCTGATAGATGGCACCGACCTTTTTGTCTGCCTCCTGCATGATATCCTGCATACGGTTTAACGTTTCATCCATATACATGACAGATGCCGCATAAATGTCCTCTGCCTTACGGCTTGCATCCCAGATGATCTGATCTCCCTTTTTATGGAAATCGCGCTCTGCCTTGTCACGGCTTCGAATGGTCAGCTCGTATTCATCCATAATCTGATAAATACAGGTATTTAATTCTGCCAGCAGATCAATCACCTGCTGCTTATCTATGATAACTTTACTCGGCTCTTTCGGATACGGCTCACTCTTCGACAGCAAAACGTGAAGACTGCGCAGTACCTTTTCCGTATTGTCCTGTGCTCCCATGTGTCCTGATTCCTTCCATAATAGATAATTCCGTACTTTCTATTATAATCAATCCCCCTATAATACGCAATATTTTAGATTCTTAGGTTTTTCTAAATTTTATTACACAAAACTTTATTTTTTACAGACACAAGGTTATAATAATTTTTTGAAAATGAACCTGTTTAATAAAGGATATATACTATGAATATCGTCAAAACTTACGGAAATTATATTAAAAAATATGCCGGCACCCACCCGGCAGTTTCCCGCAAAATGATTGACATCGGATTACATCTCGAACAGTTCCGGACTGAACATTTTGTAGAAAAAACAATGCCGAAAGCATATCAGAAGCTGAATACGCTCGGCGTAAAAAATACGCTTCATGCGCTGGAATACCCGGAATCCACGGTCTGGTGCAATCTGTTTGCACCCGTGGAAATTTTCCAGTGCTTCGGACTCAGTGCGCTTTCCATGGAATGTCTTTCCTCGTTTCTCTCAGGATTTACGTGTGAAGACTATTTTATCGACCGCGCAGAAAGCCGTGGAATTGCCTCCACGCTCTGTTCCTATCACAAAGATTTTATCGGTGCCGTAGACTCCGGAATTATTTCACCTGCCAGACTCGGTGTGACAACTTCCATGATTTGTGACGGCAATATTAACACATTCCGCTATGTCAGCCGGCACACGGATCTTGACACTTATGTGATCGATGTGCCGGACAGCTGTTCTCCGGAAGCCGTGGAATATGTGACCATTCAGCTGAAAGAACTGATTCAGAAACTGGAAGCACTGACCGGAAAACGTCTGTCCATGGATGACCTGTCGGAAACACTTGCCCGCGAAAACCAGTCGAAAGCTTATTACAAAGAGTTTTTAAAACTGCAGGCAGAGCGCTATTATCCATCGACACTGACTCTGCAGATGTACATGCTTTTTGCCACCCACTTAAACATCGGAACACCGGAAACCCTTGATCTGTTCCGCAGTTTTGCCGAGGATATCAAACAATATCCGAAATATGACGGCACCCGGATTGTGTGGGTACATCTGCTTCCTTTTTATCAGGAAACACTCAAACACTATTTTAACCTGAACAGAGATTACCAGATCCAGTGTACCGAAATGAACCTGGATTACATGGACGAACTGGATACCACCCACCCACTGGAAGCACTTGCCACTAAAATGCTAAACAATCTCTATAACGGTCCATACGAAAAAAAAGCAAATATGGTCGTAAAACTGGCAAAAGAAATGCATGCCGATGGCGTAATTAACTTCTGCCACTGGGGCTGTAAGCAATCTGCCGGCGGAGTATTCCAGCTGCGCGAAGCGCTCAAGGCGGCGGATATTCCACTGCTCGTTCTGGATGGCGATGCCATGGACCGCCGGAACAGCCATGACGGACAGATCAAAACCCGTCTGGAAGCTTTTCTGGAAATTCTGGATAAAGAGAGGAATTCATCATGTTAGGTTATGTATGTAAATATACCCCCATGGAATTATTTGAAGCCATGGACACGGAAATCACGTCTGGAACCATCCGTTACGGATTTTAACCACGCGGACACCCTGATGCACGCCAACATCTGTTCCTATACCAAGGCCGTGCTGGAAGATGTGATGGAACATGACTATGAGGGTGTCATTCTGACTACCTGCTGCGACAGTATCCGGCGTCTGTATGACACATTAAAAAGCCAGTTCCCGGATAAATTTTTCTTTTTGCTGGATATTCCCCGCAAATTTAATGATTTCGCAGTAGCACTCTATGAGCGCCAGTTAAAACAAATGCTCACCGAGTACGAGGCTTTCTCCGGAAAAACACTGGATCTGAAACGTTTTGTTTCCATGATGCAGAACAAAGCAGCTCTGAAAAAACAGGAAAACACCCGCATGTCTTCCAGTGCAGTGTCCGAAAAAGGAAACGGACAGAAACTCAATATTGGTATCATGGGTGCTCGATGCAACAATGAGATCCGTCAGCTGCTTGTCGACCGCGGTGCCAATCTGCTGTTTGATTTAACATGCACCGGACTTGCACGTGATTTTTCCATTACAGAGGATCAGGCCCTGCATTCTTATGCTGCCGCGCTGCTAAACCAGATTCCATGCATGCGCATGTTAAAAGCAGCGAACCGTGAACATTTTCTTGACGGTTTTACCGACCGCCTGGATGGAATTATATATCATACCGTCAAATTCTGTGACTCTTATTCTTATGAGTATGCAGATTTCCGCCAGCGGCTGGATCTGCCGATTCTACTGGTAGAAACCGATTCCACCAGACAATGTGCCGGACAGGTCCGGACCCGTGTGGAAGCCTTTATGGAAGAATTGAAAGTGAAAAAAGGATTGTCCCTGACCGGGGAAAAACAAATGATAAAAAGAAAGGGTGATACTGTGTATACATTAGGAATTGACAGCGGCTCTACCTCTACAAACGCCGTAATCTTAGACGAAAACAGACAGATCAAAGCATTTTCAGTTGTCCGCACCGGAGCCAAATCTTCCCAGAGTGCAGATGCCGCACTGGCAGACGTTCTGAAAAAGGCCGGACTTGACCGGGAAGATATTTCCCTGATTGTATCCACCGGTTATGGTCGTGTCAGCATTCCATTTGCGGACAAAAATGTAACCGAAATCAGCTGCCACGGAAAAGGTGCGCATCTTCTCTTCCCGGACGTTCACACGATCCTCGATATCGGCGGTCAGGATAGCAAAGCTATCCGGCTGAATGACAATGGAGAAGTTGCCGATTTTGTCATGAATGATAAATGTGCCGCCGGAACCGGCCGCTTTCTGGAAATGATGGCGCGCTCCCTGGAAATCAGTATCGACGAACTTGGTCCGGTATCCCTGCAGTCCAAAGAAAATATTGAAATCAGCAGCATGTGCAGTGTTTTTGCTGAATCGGAAGTTATCTCCCTGATCGCACAGAACAAAGAGATTGCCGATATTGCACATGGAATTCACAAGGCAATTGCCGGGAAAGCAATGTCCCTCCTGAAACGTGTCGGTCTGAATCCGGGATATATGATGACTGGCGGTGTTGCCAAGAATCCGGGTGTCGTTGCCGTGCTGGAGGAGCAGCTTGGAGAAAAACTGCATATCTATGAGGAACCAGAGATTGTCGGTGCACTGGGTGCGGCATTGTATGGGCTTGAGGAGATCCTATAAACCAGAAAATAATTTTACAACAACAATCGTGATACGATTTATTTTCCAATCGTATCGCAATTGTTGTTTTTCTGTTCATTTTTCTGTTACTGTTATAAATCATTTGACTTCTGTCCGAAAATACGATATTCTGTTTTTACTGGGTTTATAAAATTATATACCACAATTACTTATGCGATACATCGCCATTGTACCGCAATCACCACTCATGGAGAGCATTTCGCTCATAAATTTCCATTAGAACCACAATTTCATAGAACTGGTCATAACAGCTCTGTTTTTTATACTTTCTATATTGTAAAAGCAGATGCTTATGATATATACTAAAGGAAAGGTAGGACACTACATGGGGAACACTGACATTTTGACAACTTCGTTGCCAGATGCCGACACAGAAAACACAACAGAACACAGCACGATTTTCGACGATGTATTCCGAACCATTGCGCAAAAAATGCCGCAACTTCTCATTCCGCTGATCAACGAAGTTTTCCATACTTCTTACAGCGAAGAGGAACAGTTTGAACAATTGCGAAACGAACATTACGAAAAGTACGGAACCGTGATCACGGACTCCATTATCCGGATTGGTGGACATATATACCATCTGGAATGCCAGTCCTCTAAGGACAGGGCAATGGTTATCCGGATGTTCGAGTACGACATTTCGATTGCACTTGAACATGCTTCTTTGGGGGAACATGCAATTTGGGAGATTGCGTTTCCTCAATCGTGCGTGCTTTACATCCGCAATCACCGTTCGCTTCCGGATTATCACGAGGCAATCGTAACGTTTGCAGATGGTCAGAAAGTACGTTACCGCGTTCCGGTTTTGCAGGCGAAAAGATACACGGTGGATCGGATTTTTGAAAAACGGCTGCTGATTCTGCTTCCGTATCATATCTTACGGTATGAACATTTTTTGAAGCACAATGGAACGAATTCGAAAAAAGTGAAGCATCTGCTGGACGATTTCCGGGAGATCAACCGAAGGTTAGAGGACGCGTCCGAAAAAGAACAAAAGTCACATCTTTATATGGATATGATTGTTTTAATTGAGAAAATCGCAGATTATATTATCCCAGAGGATAATGCTATCAGGAAAGGATTGGGTGAGATTATGGGTGGTAAGATTTTGAAGTTACGATCCGAGGAATTACTGGAACAGGGCGAAGCCAGAGGAGAAGCCAGAGGCAGAATCGATGCAATTCAAAATATGATTGATCTTGGTTTAACCAAAGAACAAATTTTAAAAAAATATTCTCCAGAAGAATATGAAAAAGCATTAAATTCTATGCCAGTGAAAGCATAAACACACCAAAAGGGATTCCGAGGAATCCCTTTTGATGTGTAATGACCATATTTGCTTTTACTGTAACAGAGAAAGTACACCCTGATTAGACTGATTAGCCTGTGCGAGCATAGACTGTCCAGCCTGTGCAAGAATGTTGTTCTTGCTGTAGTTTACCATCTCTTTTGCCATATCTGTATCACGGATACGAGACTCAGCAGAAGATGTATTCTCGGAAATGTTATCCAGGTTGTCGATGGTGTGCTCTAATCTGTTCTGTACAGCACCGAGTGCAGATCTCTGGGAAGAAACCTTAGAGATAGCATCGGAAATAGCATCGATTGCGTAGGTTGCTGCTGTACCGTTCTTGTCCGTTACGTTTAAGCCCTTGATTCCAAGGTTTGCAGAGTTCATGGTGTCAATATCAACTGTGATCTTGTTTGTCATGTCAGCATCTGCACCTACATGAAGGCTGAAACTTAATGTGTTGGCAACTTTTGCAGTTCCTGTATGAATTTCAATTGTATTAGTTGCATTTGCAAGTGTCATTGCAGTATAGTTTTTATCAATACCCACTTTTGCCTGATTCTGAGTATCACCAATCTGGTTTGCTTTCAATAATTCAGCTGCTGCAAGACTATATGCTTTTTCTTTACTGATTACATTTTTGTTGTTATCATCAACTCCATCACCATCATTATCTGCAATAAGGGACAGTTCCTTTGTACCTACTTTAACAGTTCCAGATGTTACTTTTGTACTAAATGCAGCTGCATCCGCATAATCTGCATCTGCTACAATTCCGGCACCAGTATCCGCTGGTACAATTCCGTCTTTATACCATCCAGCTGCATTTCCATCTACCTTTGTACCAGCTGTAACTGCTGCTTTTGCAGCCACATATTTATAAGTATCTCCATTTACCACAACATCCTGATGCTGTGTATCAATATCAGCAGTTTTCAACATGTCCGTTAATTCCTGTTTAGATGCTCCAATGGAAAACGTCTGGCCTCCGATTGAAACTTTATCTCCAGCCTTCAATGCATCCATTTTGAATGTAGCTGTTCCATCACCATTATCAGTCAGAGTTCCCTTTAACCCGGCATCATGTGCCTTAAGATTAATTGTCTTCTCACCGTCATCACCCTTTAACAGGTAAATCTCATTGAATTTGGTTGTCTCAGCAACACGGTCGATCTCTGTATTTAACTGATCAATCTCGTCCTGGATAGCCTTACGGTCTGTATCCTTGGAATTTGTACCGTTTGCTGCCTGAACTGCAAGCTCATTCATACGCTGTAACATGCTGTGAACTTCTGTTAAAGCA
>ENA-OPDI01000988-OPDI01000988.1-human-gut-metagenome-genome-assembly--contig:-NODE-988-length-24605-cov-12.576049_pt1 | contig 24605 bp, 20 predicted proteins | sample MGYA00241262_ERZ501504 | MGnify/ENA primary metagenome ERZ501504 (study PRJEB25962, sample SAMEA2042570) | human gut metagenome | biome: human gut; feature: human-associated habitat; material: faeces...
TTTCTGGTTCTCTTTTGACATCAAAAGAGAACATTAGCCTTAATGAAAAAGCGCTCTGCCCCGCGCACAGGCGCGAGAAGCGGGTGCTTTTCTGGTTCTCTTTTGGCACACAAAAGAGAACTTAGCCCCAATGCAAAAGCGCTCTACCCCCGCGCCACCGGCGCGACAACCAGTTCAAAGTTCCTTAAAGTTCCTTCAAGAACCCATCCAGCTCCCGCTGGTTCCGGGCCAATACATATTTCTCCGGGTACTTTTCCCCGATCCTCTCCATCTTCGCCCGCTTTTTGGCGGTACGCCCATCGTGGAGGATCCAGCGGACAAATTCGGCATCTATCTTCTCTTCGCACCCGGGCGCAGACGACTCCCTCACACGGCCTTTGTTCTGCTGCCAGCGCCGTACCGCCCGCCAGAGGCAGACCAGCGGTGAAAACCAGAGCACGATGATTTTATCCGCTTCTTTCAGCCGCCGGGCATAGCAGGTCTTTGTATAATTGCCGTCGATGACCCAGCCGCCTGCGTTCTCGTCGAGAAACTGCCGGACAATGGCTTCTTCCTCGGCGAAGGGCCGCTCCACCCAGCCGGGCAGGAAATGCACGGTATCCATATGGAGCACCGGCAGGCCGTATCTCTCTCCCAGGCGCTTTGCCAGCGTGGATTTTCCGCTGCCGCTGGTGCCAAGTATCGCTATTTTCATCTCTGCCTCCCCTTACCTTATATAAGATGTATCAGACAGTATACGCTGACCGTCTGATAACGTCAAGTTCCGGCTTGACATTTCGTCTGCCTGCTCGTATGCTATAATCATAGAGTCTATGACAGGAGGTCTTGCAGATGGCATCTCCAAAAAAACGTGTCAATCCGCTGTTTGTTGCTTTAGCGGTCGTGTTGGTGGCCGTAGTGGCCGCTGTGGGCGTGGTCTTTTTCCAGCTGCACAGCAAAATCTCGGCTCTGCAAACCGGTGCATCCTTCACCTTCCGGTATGAGATAGCGCCCAACAGCCCGGATAAGCCGCCGCTGCTGAACATCCTCGAGCGGGTGAACGCTTCCAGCGGAAGCGTCAGCGGGCAGTATGCGCCCGGAAAGCTGCAGCTTTCCTTCTACCAGCTCAACGAAGACGACTCCGTCAAGACGTCTCCCTTTACCCGGGTCTATATCGACTCGGAAGAGACGCTCTTCGACATCGGGCAGCTCTACACCGTTCTGCGTCAGGCTGTCACCGATAAACTCTCCCTCGCAAGCGTTCTTCTGCCCGAGTGGAGTCTGGGAGACTACATCTCCCAGACGCAGGCTGCCGCCGTACTGGGCGTCGAGACGAACAAGGTCGAGCTGCAGGAGCTTTCCGGCTTCACCCTCTCGCTCAAGGGGCTGAAAAAAGTCTCTCCTTCTGCCGCGCGAGACGGCTACCGCTACTATCAGTTCCCCGCCGCAGCCGACGGCACGACCCTCGTGCTCGGCTTTTCGACGGACGCTCTCTTCTCGAAGACCACGCCCATCCATGTGCTGCTGACCATCCCGGACCACAACGTCCACATCCAGCTCACCGGCACGGTGACTTCTGCCAAGACGGTGCTCTCTCCCCCGGCTTCCCGGATGAGTGACGAGGACATCGCCACGCTGGCTCAGATACGCCAGAGCATCGAGTCTGTCTGGAAGATGATACAGTCCGCCGCCCAGACCACAAACTGAATGATACCAAAAAAGCAGACGCTTTGTGCAGCGTCTGCTTTTTTGGTTTGCGCTTTTCGTTGTCATGACCACAAAGAGAGAGGAAGTTCTTCTCAGTAATGCACGACATTGCCCGCATTGCGGATGCGTGCCAGCACCGGCTCTGCCTCCGGGCTGCGGAAATAGTCGAGGCTGGTCTTGGGCAGCAGCGTCTCGAGGGTATCCCAGTCGCCGCTCTGCAGGCACTGGCGGACGGTGGAAGCACTGATGGCCTTGCCGTTTGCTTCTTTGCGGGGTACAACGACACACTCAATGCCCGCTTTGGGCAGCTGCTCGCACATGATCTGGTTGTAAAGCCCCGTCACCTGACTGGCAGGCTCCTCGCCCACATAGCGGGCAGTGATGTTCAGCGCCGCCGCGATTTTCGTAAAGACGGCGAGGTCCAGCCGGGCGTGGCCGTCGATGACAGCGGCCTCATCCTTCAGGAAGTAGCTGGGGAAGGTGGCATTCGAGATGATGTAGGGGCCGCTGTCGTGGAGCACGACGTTGGGCAGATGGGCCACGCCCGCCTCCACCAGCTTCCTGCGCACGGCGAAAGGCACGAGGCTGGCGTCCTCACTGACCACGAACAGGTGGAGCGTGTCGCAGGCGGCAGCGGCTTTTTCCACAAGATACTGATGACCGAGGGTAAAAGGGTTCGCGTTCATGACGAGGGCCGCACTTTTGCCCTCGGTTTTGGTCTTTTCCAGATCGCGCAGATAGGCCCCGAAGCCGTCGCGGCGGTTCTCCATGAAGACAAGGGTATCCTCCACCCGGGCGATCTCGTAGAAGCCGAGGTCGCCGAAAAACTTGGAGCTTTTTACCTTGGTGTAGAGAAACAGGTGCATATTCCCCCGCGCACACTGCACTTCGATGAGGTGGGTGATGATCTGGTTCAGCAGACCCTCGCCCTGATGGGCGCTGCTGACGGCGAAGCACCGCAGGGTGTTGCCGAAGCAGCTGCCGGTGCCGATGACGTTGTATTCCTCGTCGAACATGGCGCAGATGTAGTCCAGATTGCCGTCGCGGCGGATGCCCTCCTGACCCAGCAGTGTGTCGATTTGGGCCAGAACGGTTTTATCGGTCGGATAGACCTGCGAAATGGTATATTCACTCATCGATATTCCCCTCAGTAGTAACAAAATGGAGCAGCCAGGTCAGCGCCAGCAGGTCGGCACTGCCGCCGGGCGAGAGATTTTCCGCAATGAACCGGTCATCCAGCGCCGCGAGCGCATCTTTATCCGGGTAAGGTGTCTGGGCCAGAAGGGCTTTCAGTTCTTCGGTGAGGGCCAGCTGACGCTCCCGGCTCGAGCGGGCAATGATGTTGGTATCGGTGCTGTTGGCCAGGATGGCCAGCAGTGCGCCGCCGCCGACGCGGTCGAAGTCGTAACCCTTGGCAAGGCCCTCTTCCAGCACCGGCAGACCGACATTCAGCACCGTGGGAAGTCCGGCTTCCACCTGCCCGCGCACACCGGTGATGCCGTACTGGATATAGAGCTTCTGGCCCACGGTGGCGGCGTTCTCGGCGGTGACGCCTGCAAAATCCTTCTCGGTCAGGCCCGCCGTCATGGCGGATGCTTCCGCCAGCACCCGGGCTGCATCCACCCAAAGGGAGCGATCGAGGCGTCCCAGCGCTGCGCAGACGATGCCCACCGAAAAGACAGCACCCTTATGGGTGTTGACGCCGCCGGTGGCATCCAGCATCTCGCCCTCGGCCTCACAACCCAGAGGCCGCAGGGCCGCGAAGGTCTCGGGCGCGGGCTGTTCCGCCGTCTCGCGGCCCGTCCGGGCGCAGGCTTCAAAATAGGGGTAGAGCGCCGCAGCGCTGTCCATGAAGGTGAACACATCCATGTCCCTGTGGCTTCCGCTGTTGCGCCGGTCCACAAGGCCGGGCTTTGGGGTGGTGGTCACTTCGTAGAGCAGGGCGCGGACGGCCAGACGGGCCGCGTCGGCGATGTCCTGCGCGTCCCGGGCCTCGGTCAGGATCTCCGTCGTCTTTTCCTGCAGTTCGGCCACGGTATGGATGCGGCGGCTGCTGCACACCTTAGCAGGCCCGCCGCAGATGAGACAGCGGCGGCCTTCGAGGTTTAGCTCTTCTCTGTCCACTTTGAGGCCGTCCGGGCGAATGACGTCCATGTCGAACAGTCGCCCCAGCGGGGTGGCGTCCTCGATGTCGGTGGTGAATTTCTTGATGGTCAGCGGGTCGGCGTCCAGCACATAGAATGCCTCGCAGCCGGTCACTTCCCGGACGGCGTCCTGATACAGCGGCGTCAGCTTTGCCCGCAGAAACTGCTGGCGCAGCAGCTGACGCCCCCGCGCAAAGCCCCGCCGGATGAGGGGCGAATCCTTTATCGGGCCGCAGATATTCATGGTAAAGCAGATGAGGGGCTTGTGGTACCGGGCCAGCAGCTCCTGCTGGTGCTGCACCCGGCGCTCCCGTGCATCCAGCATCTGGACCAGCGAAACAGTCGTTTCCATGTTTTTCTCCTCTCAGCGGTGCTTTTTGAGCATGTCCATAAAGAGCTTCACCTGCGGCAGGGCGGCTGCGTCTCTCTGGCAGAAAATATAGGTGCGCCGGACGAAGGGCTCGCCGTTCTCGAAGGTACAGGGCTTGACATAGCCCTTGAAGTTATCCAGCGCCACTTCCGGTATCAGCGCCCAGCCAAGGCCCCGCTCCACCATCTCGCGGCAGACCATGATGTTGTCCACCACAAAATTGCCCGCATCGTTGGTCACGCCGTTCTCGTAGCGCCAGCGGGCCATCTGGGCGCTGATGGTGGCGTCGCTGCTGTGGTCGATATAAAGGTAATCGGAGATGGGCCTGTCCTTGTTCTCCTCACTGCAGATCAGGCAGATATTCTCCTGCGAGAGCAGGAACTGGGTACCGTCCCACGGATACTCACCCCGCAGCACTGCCACGTCCAGCGAAGAGTCCAGCATCTGCTGGTAGATGTTCCGGCTGTGGCCGGTGGCGATGTCGAGGCGTACCTTCGGGTAGGCTTTATGGTACTCGGTCAGCACCTCGGGCAGACGGTAGTAGGAGAAGTTCACCGAGATGCCGGCCCGCAGGGTGCCGCAGGCTTCGCCCTGGATGGAAGCCAGCTGGCGGCGCATCTTTTCCATCTCGCGGGCGGCGGCAGCGCTGTGGAGCAGCACCTGTTCACCTGCCGGCGTGAAGCGGATGCCCTGCCGCGAGCGCAGGACGATCTCCACCCCCAGCTCCTGTTCCAGCGCCTTGATGCGCTTGGACAGTGCCGACTGGGTCATGTACAGTTTGTCCGCTGCGTGGGTGATGTTGCGCGTCTCGTCCAGTGCGTGCAGCAGCTCGTAATCTTTTTCGTCCATCGTAGCTCTCCCCCTATTGCCCTTTATTTTTCTTATCATTCCTGTTTGCGCTTCATCCAGGCGCTTTTTCTCTGATTCCATATCTGTTATTCATAATACAACAGATTTCAGCAAATGAAAAGGGGGATATTCGCCTTGATTTTCCCGAAAGTTCATTCCAAGATGGAATAACTCAGCACTTTTCTTGCAGTTTTCTTAACCCTGCCTTAATTCCATCTTAATGCGGTGTTGTTGTACACAACATCTTCATTTTTTCGCTGCCGACGGGCGGTCTTCCTCCCGCAGTACAGAAAACGCAGCTCTCTTTTCATTTTTGCCTGAAAAATAAGAAAAAGTCCAGTTTATTGGACAGTATTTGCATTATCATAAAAACAAGAAAAAACTCGTTTCTTTCGTCTTTGGCACATTGCAGATTTTTCCGTCTGCTTTTTGTGCAAAGTCCCAGAATTTTTCATCGAAAAGCGCGTTTTGTTGACAGCCGCTTTTTGAAAAGCGTATCCTTATTGCAAACCAGAGTCAGGAGGTCATTTTATGGAGCACTCCACACGTCTTGCCCACATCAGCGAGGATGGCACCCGCACCCAGACCGTCTATGACCATCTCGCCGGCACTGCCAGGCTGGCCGGTTCCTTCGCAGCCCCCTTCGGGGCGCAGAGCGAGGCCGAATTTGCCGCGTGGCTCCACGACGTCGGCAAATACAGCGACGCCTTCCAGCTGCGGCTCAAAGGCGGCCCCAAGGTGGACCACTCCACCGCCGGGGCGCAGGAGGCCTGGGTTCGCCAGCATCTCCACACCGCCTTTGCCGTGGCCGGGCACCACAGCGGCCTGCCCGACGGCGGGAGCCCCGCCGATGACCCGGGCGACGCCACCTTGTTTGGCCGGAGCAAGAAGCCGGTAGCCCCCTACGACGGCTGGCAGGAAGTAACGCTCCCCGCCTCGACGCCGCCCGCGTGGGCCTGCGCCGACCCGCTGAGCCTCGCGTTCTTCACCCGGATGCTCTACTCCTGCCTCGTGGACGCCGACTTCATCGACACCGAGACCTTCATGGACGGCAAGGCCGCACCCCGGGGCAGCGGCACGGACATCGCCGCGCTGCGGGACATCGTCTCGGCACAGGCGCAGCGCTATCTCAGGGCCGAGTCGCCCTCGCCCGTCAGCATCCAGCGCAACACCGTCCTCCGCGCCTGCCTCGAGAAAGGCGCGCACGGCCCACAGGGGCTCTACACCCTCACCGTACCCACCGGCGGCGGCAAGACCTTCGCCTCCCTCGCCTTTGCGCTGGAGCACGCCGCCGCCCAGAAGATGAAGCGGGTCATCTATGTCATCCCTTATATGTCCATCATCGACCAGACCGCCGCCGTCTTCTCGGGCCTGCTGGGCGCAGAAAATGTTCTGGCCGACTTCTCCAACGCCGAGTACAAGACTGTTGAGCAGGACGACCTGACCCCCGCCCAGTACCGCCAGATGCTGGCCAGCGAAAACTGGGACGCCCCCGTCGTGGTGACGACTGCAGTGCAGTTCTTCGAGTCGCTCTACGCCAACCGCAGCAGCCGCTGCCGCAAGCTCCACAACCTCGCCGACAGCGTCATCATCTTCGACGAGGCGCAGACCCTCCCGGGCGACTACCTTGCCCCCTGCGTCAGCGCCATCGCCCAGCTCATCCAGCATTACCACTCCACGGCTGTCCTCTGCACGGCCACCCAGCCTGCCCTTGAGCCGCTGTTCCGGCGCTTTGCGCCGGAACTCCACCCGCAGGAGATCACGCCCGACGCGCCCCGCCTCTACGAAGTGCTCCGGCGCACTACACTGCAAGACCTCGGCACCCTGCCGCAGGAGGAGTTCGCCGCCCGGCTGGCAAATCATCCGCAGGTGCTCTGCGTGGTCAACCGCCGCAAGACGGCCCAGCAGCTCTATGAGTCCCTGCCCGCCGAGGGCAGCTACTGCCTGACCACCCTGCTCTGCGCCGCCGACCGCCGCCGTCAGCTGGACGACATCCGCCAGCGGCTGAAAGAGGGTCTGCCCTGCCGGGTGGTGTCCACCTCTCTCATCGAGGCGGGCGTGGACGTGGATTTTCCCGTCGCTTACCGGGAGCAGTGCGGTCTTGACTCGCTCTTACAGACTGCCGGGCGCTGCAACCGCGAGGGGCGACGGAGCGCAGAGGAAAGCATCGTCTACCGGTTCCGGCTGGACGAGTGTTCCACGCCCCAGATGCTCAGGCAGAACGTCAGCGCGCTGGACTACACCGCCCGGCATCAGGACACACTGGACACGCCCCGGGCCATTCAGCTCTACTTCAACGAGCTTTCCGAACTGCGCGGCCCCGACGCCGTGGACAAGCACGGCATTCTGGATGCCTTTCTCCGGGGCATCCGGGGCTGCCAGTTCCCCTTTGCACAGGTGGCGGAGGAATTCCGCCTCATCGAGAACGCTGCCCGCACGGTCTATCTGCCCGTCGGCGAGGGCGCGGCCCTCTGTGAACAGCTGCGCAGCGGTCATGTTACCCGGACGCTGCTGCGGAAGCTGGGCGTTTACAGCGTCTCCTGCTATAAGGACCAGTTCGACAAGCTCGACGCCGCCGGGGCGCTGGAACTGCGGCCCGATGGTTCCGCCATCCTCACCGACACCGGCTGCTACAGCGAAAAGACCGGCCTTGCCATGGATGTGGAGACCGGCATCGGCCTTTACTTCTAAAAAGAGAGAAGCGGCAAAGCATACGCCGCCTTGCCGCTTCTCTCTCAACGCATTTGACACTAATCAAATATTTCAACCCGCATCGGCGGCATAAATACCGCCAACGACACAACTAGTATAGGTCAGAACCGACCTGTCCGCAACATTTTTTTGCACATTTTATTGACAAGCCCTCTACAAAGTGCTATATTGAAGTCAAGGAGACATGTCAAACGCATTTGAACTAAACAAATGAAATAATTTTTGAAAGAGGTGGTTGCAATGGCTGACATTTATCTTAGTCTGAAAATTCAACTTCACCCGGAAAGGAGGCAATGCTGATGTCCATGCTCATTGAAGTATGGGGCAGCTACGGGTGCTTTACCCGCCCCGAGATGAAGACCGAGCGCGTGAGCTACGACATGCCCACCCCGTCCGCTGCGCGGGGCCTTGTGGAAGCCATCTACTGGCACCCCGGGCTGCGTTATACGGTTGACCGCATCTATCTGCTCAAGCCCTTCGGCCTTGACCCCGTGGATGAAGTGTCCACGGAGGAATACACCCAGCGGCCCATCCGGTTCACCAACATCCGGCGCAACGAGGTCAAGTCCACCCTGCTGTCCTCCGCCGCCCTCAGTGCGGCCAAAGGCGGCACGCCGCCGGTGCTCTACACCCCGGAGGACATCCAGCAGCGGGCCGCGATGGTCCTGCAGGACGTCCACTACGTCATCGAGTGTCACTTTGATTTGACGGACAAGGCCGCCCCCAGCGACAATCCCGGCAAGTTCCAGGACATCCTGCGCCGACGCCTGCGCAAAGGCCAGTGCTATCATCAGCCCTGTTTCGGGTGCCGGGAGTTCCCGGCCAACTTCCGGGAGTGGCCGGGCGGCAGCATTCCGGCGCTGAAGGTCACGCAGGACCTCGGCTTCATGCTCCACAGCCTCGATTACTCTGATCCGGCCAACATCCGCAGCCAGTTCTTCCGCGCAAAGCTGGTGGACGGCGTGATGGAATGCCGGGACGTGGAGGTGTTTACATGATACTCCAAGCACTCACCGCCTATTATGAACAGCTCTTGAAGCAGGGCAAGGTGGAGGCCCCTGGCTGGGACAGCAAGTTCAAGGTCAGCTATGAACTGCGCCTCGGCCCCGACGGCCAGCTTCTCGCCCTCAATGACCTGCGGCAGGAAGTCCCCAAGGGCAAAAAGACCGTCATCGCCCCCCGTGAGCTTCCTGTCCCCCACCGGGTCAAGCGCGCCTCCGGCGTCGCCGCGAACTTTTTGTGCGACAATACGTCCTATCTGCTGGGCGCAGACGAGAAGGGCAAGCCCGAGCGCTCCCGCCAGTGCTTCGAAGCCTGTGCCGCCCTTCACCACAAGGTTCTCGACGGAGTAGACTCCCCTGCCGCCAAAGCCATCCTCGCCTTTTTTGACAGCTGGGAGCCGGATACAGCCCCCACCCACCCGCTGCTGGCAGAGCAGTGGGCCGACCTGAACAACAACGCGAACCTTGTGTTCGGCTACGAATCCCCCGACAGTGCCCACTGGCTGGCCACCACAGATGACGCCATCCGGACCGCATGGCAGTCCGCCTTTGACACCTCCGATGCCGACGCCGAGACGGCCCGCTGCCTCATCACCGGCAAAGAGGCCGGCATCGCCCGCATCCACCCCGCCATCAAAGGTGTGATGGGCGCACAGGCCGCCGGTGCGGCACTGGTCTCCTTCAACGCACCCGCTTTCTGCTCCTATGGCCATGAGCAGGGCGCCAACGCCCCCGTCAGCGAGTACGCGGCTTTCGCCTACACCACGGCCCTCAATCTGCTGCTGGCTGACCGGAACTGCTGTCAGCGCATCGGCGACACCACCATCGTCTGCTGGGCCGAAAACGCCGCTCCCGCCTACTCAAACGCCATGCTGATGTTTTTCTGCGGCGGTTCCGAGGCGCGCGGCGTCTCGGAAAGCGACCTTGCCGCCGCACTGAAAGCCCTTTCTCAGGGACGTCCCGTCTCCTTCCTCGACGACAAGCTGGACCCGAACCAGAACTTCTATGTGCTGGGCATCTCGCCCAACGCGGCCCGGCTCTCCGTCCGGTTCTTCCTGCACAGCAGCTTCGGACAGTTTGCCAAAAATCTGCAGGACCACGCCGACCGGCTCGAAATCACCCGCCCTGCCTTCGACAAGCGGGAAAACCTGTCGGTCTGGGCGCTGGCGCAGGAGACGGTCAACCAGAGATCCCGGGACAAAAATCCATCGCCCCAGCTGGTGGGCGATCTGCTCCGGGCCATCCTCACCGGCGGACCCTATCCCGCCACCCTGCTCAACGGCGTGACCCTCCGCATCCGGGCCGAACGGGAAGTCACCCGGGGCCGCGCCGCCATCCTGAAAGCCTACTATCTCCGCAACTACCCCACCGAGCTCAACAAGGAGGTATTTACCGTGAGCCTGAACGAAAGCAGCCATGTCCCCTATGTTCTGGGGCGTCTCTTCTCTGTGCTGGAGACGATCCAGAGCGTCGCCAATCCCGGCATCAACGCCACCATCAAAGACCGGTACTTCAACTCGGCCTGTGCCACCCCGGCAACGGCTTTCCCCACGCTGGTCAAGCTGGCTCAGAAGCATCTGCAGAAGATGAGCACCCCCAACGAGGTGCATTTCAGCAAACAGCTCACCGAGCTGATGGCCCAGCTGCCCGAGACAGGCTTCCCGGCGCGGCTCAGCCTGCCGGAGCAGGGTGCCTTTGAGATCGGCTACTACCACCAGACCCAGAAACGCTACGCCAAAAAGAATGAGGAGGAATAAACCATGTCTGAGCCCATCAAGAACCGCTATGATTTCGTCATCCTGTTCGACGTCGAGAACGGCAACCCCAACGGCGACCCCGACGCAGGCAATATGCCCCGTATCGACCCCGAGACGGGCTACGGTCTGGTGACCGACGTCTGCCTTAAGCGGAAGATCCGCAACTATGTCGAGACCCTGAAAGAGGACGAAAAAGGCTACCGCATCTACATCAAGGACGGCGTTCCCCTCAACCGCAGCGACGCTGAGGCCATCAAAACTCTGGGCATCAACCCTGACCTGAAAGCCGCCAAAAAGGCCGACCCCGACATCGATGCCAAGCTGCGGGACTATATGTGTGAGAACTACTTCGACATCCGCACCTTCGGTGCTGTCATGACCACCTTCGTCAAGGGTGCGCTGAACTGCGGTCAGGTGCGCGGCCCCGTCCAGCTGAGCTTTGCCCGCTCGGTAGACCCCATCGTCCCGCAGGAAGTCACCATCACCCGCGTGGCCATCACCACCGAGGCCGATGCCGAGAAGAAGGGTACCGAGATGGGCCGCAAGCACATCGTGCCTTACGCCCTCTACCGCGCCGAGGGCTATGTCTCGGCCAACCTCGCCCGGAAGACCACCGGCTTCTCCGAGGATGATCTGAAACTTCTGTGGACTGCCATCCTGAATATGTTCGAGAACGACCACAGCGCCGCCCGCGGCAAGATGGCCGTGCGGGAGCTCATCGTGTTCAAGCACGATTCTGAGCTGGGCAATGCCTCGGCCTATAAGCTCTTCGACTCCGTCACCGTCCAGCGCAAGCCCGATGTGGACGCCGCCCGCAGCTACCGCGACTACACCGTCACGGTGGCAGACACTCTGCCGGGAGGAGTCACCTGCGAGAGGCTGTCCTGATGGGCGGCCCGGACGACTTGCTGCCCCTGTCGGGCATCCAGCACTTCTGCTTCTGCCGCCGCCAGTGGGCGCTCATCCATCTGGAACAGCAGTGGGCGGAGAACCGCCGCACCGTCGAAGGCCAGCTCGACCACGCCCGCTGCCATGACGCAAACCAGACCGAACGGCGCGGCGGCCTGCTCATCACCCGAGGGATGCAGGTAGTCAGCCGTCGGCTGGGCCTGAGCGGAAACTGCGACGTCGTCGAGTTCCGGGCCGACCCGGAGGGCATCCCCCTGCAAAGCACGGAAGGGCTCTGGAAGCCCATGCCTGTCGAGTACAAGCATGGCCGCGCCAAGGCCAGCGACGCCGACCGGCTGCAGCTCTGCGCACAGGCCATGGCGCTGGAAGAGATGCTGGTGTGCAGCATCCCGGAGGGTGCGCTCTTCTACGAGGAAACGCGGCGGCGGGAGGTCGTGCCGCTGACCGAAGAACTGCGCCAGGCCACCCAGAAGATGGCCGATGAGATGCACGCCTATTTTGCCCGGGGCTATACCCCCAAATCAAAGCCCGGCATCCACTGCAGCGCCTGCTCCCTCAAAGAGCTCTGCCTCCCCGTGCTGTATCAGCGTGCCGACCCAAAAGCCTATCTCCGCGCCCATCTGGACGAGATACAGGAGGCCGCGCCATGAGAAAGTTTTTGAACACGCTCTATGTCCTCAACAAGGACGCCTACCTTTCCCTCGAGGGGGAGAACATCGTCCTGCTCTGCAACAAGGCTGAAATTGGCCGGGTCCCGCTCCACAGGCTGGAAGGCATCGTCTGCTTCAGCTATCCCGGCGCAAGCCCTGCCCTGATGGGCAAATGCGCCCGCCTCGGGGTCGATTTGAGCTTTTTCAGCCCGCAGGGACGCTTTCTGGCCCGGGCTGTAGGCGAAGAGCGGGGCAACGTCCTGCTGCGGCAGACCCAGTACCGCATCGCAGACAGCGAGGCAGAAAGCTGTCTCTATGCGCGCAATTTCATCCTGGGCAAAGTCTATAACGCCCGCTGGGTGCTGGAACGGGCCACCCGCGACCACCCTCAGCGGGTGCCGGTGGAACAGCTCAAGCGCACCAGCGCTCAGCTGGCGGCAGCGCTGCCCCTCATCGAGCAGTGCGACGACCTCGACCAGCTTCGCGGCCTGGAGGGCGAGGCGGCACAGCGGTATTTCGACTGCTTTGATTCGCTCATCCTGCAGCAGCACGATGATTTTTCTTTCGCAGGCCGGAGCCGCCGCCCGCCACTGGACAACACCAATGCCCTGCTCTCCTTCGCTTATTCGCTTCTGGCCTCCGACTGCACAGCGGCTCTTCAGAGTGTGGGCCTCGACCCCTACGTCGGCTTTCTCCACCGCGCCCGGCCCGGGCGCAGGAGCCTCGCCCTCGACCTCATGGAAGAACTGCGCACTGTTTACGCCGACCGCTTCGTGCTCTCCTGCATCAACCAGAAGATCATGACGCCGAAGCATTTCCAGAAGCAGGAAAACGGGGCTGTCCTTCTCACCGATGAGGGCCGCCGCGCCTTTCTGGGCGGGTGGCAGACCCGCAAGCAGGAGACCATCACCCACCCGTTCCTGAACGAAAAACTTCCGTGGGGCCTCGTGCCTTATGTGCAGGCTCTGCTTCTGGCCCGCACCCTGCGGGACGATATGGAGCTTTACCCGCCATTTTTCTGGAAGTGAGGGATGTGTATGCTGGTCCTTATCACCTACGACGTCAACACCGAAACTTCTGCCGGGCGCAGACGTCTGCGCAAAGTCGCCAAGCGCTGTGTGGACCACGGCCAGCGGGTGCAGAACTCCGTGTTCGAGTGTCTGCTGGATGCCGCGCAGTATGCCGTTCTCAAGGCGGAGCTGACGGCCCTCATCGACCCCGCGCTGGACAGCCTGCGCTTCTACCAGCTGGGCAACAACTATAAGAGCAAGGTGGAGCATATCGGCGTTCATCCGCCCTTCGAGCAGGACGGCCTGCTGTTGTTCTGAGTTTTGCGCCCCGGTGCGAAGGGCGAGTTCTCAGCATTTTTCCGGCACCTTCGCACCGGATTTTTGAGTCGTTTTGCATGATTTGGATCGTTCTTTGACCCGTTGTAAATCAAAGCTCTTCTAAATTCGTGCAGAATGTTGTATAATTTATAAGAAAATAGAGATTTTGTCTCTGTTTTTGCTGTCGCCCTCCTCGCGGAGGGCGTGGATAGAAATAGAAGCAATGCAACGGGGACGCTGGACAGTTGGCAGTCGCCCTCCTCGCGGAGGGCGTGGATAGAAATCACACCAAGATTTCGGACAAGACTGTGCAGATTCCGGGTCGCCCTCCTCGCGGAGGGCGTGGATAGAAATAGCAAGGCGTATACAATCACATCGAGCAGCAAGCAGGTCGCCCTCCTCGCGGAGGGCGTGGATAGAAATGTCTTTGTATAGGTGGATTTTTGCTGTACCGGCCGTCGCCCTCCTCGCGGAGGGCGTGGATAGAAATACTGTTGCGGTTCATTCTTTCACCTCACTTTTTTCGTCGCCCTCCTCGCGGAGGGCGTGGATAGAAATTGCACTACCCACGCAGTCCTAGCGGCCCGCCAGAAGTCGCCCTCCTCGCGGAGGGCGTGGATAGAAATAAAAGCCGGTAGTTTTTCAGCAGGAGCCGGGTGTGTCGCCCTCCTCGCGGAGGGCGTGGATAGAAATAAAATTGCGCTCACCGACGAACACAACATCATGAGGTCGCCCTCCTCGCGGAGGGCGTGGATAGAAATATTCTGCATCGTCCTTTCTTCTCGGGCACCAGTCGTCGCCCTCCTCGCGGAGGGCGTGGATAGAAATTACAGCACCATCCGATAAACAAAAAATCCCCCTCCGTCGCCCTCCTCGCGGAGGGCGTGGATAGAAATCGACCAAACAGGTGGTACGGAGTGCCGGCATAAGGTCGCCCTCCTCGCGGAGGGCGTGGATAGAAATATGGTCGGCTTGTCTGCATTTTGGCAAGAAACCCGTCGCCCTCCTCGCGGAGGGCGTGGATAGAAATTCGACACCCTGGACGACCCGGAGGAAACGCTGACGGTCGCCCTCCTCGCGGAGGGCGTGGATAGAAATCGCATATGGGAAGGGACTGGGTGTTGTCGCCGGAGGTCGCCCTCCTCGCGGAGGGCGTGGATAGAAATACGATAGCAACGTCGAAAACTGGGTGCGTGCAGGCGTCGCCCTCCTCGCGGAGGGCGTGGATAGAAATTACGGTCTTTTCGCCGCTGAGAATCTTCTCGCACGTCGCCCTCCTCGCGGAGGGCGTGGATAGAAATTTTTCGGGCCGTTTCGTTTCGCCCGAGCGGCAGGTCGCCCTCCTCGCGGAGGGCGTGGATAGAAATAGAAAACCGGCGAGGCCACTGTACGGGTTGACGCCGTCGCCCTCCTCGCGGAGGGCGTGGATAGAAATTTCGCAGATCCGGCGATCCGCGCCGCATACCTCGTCGCCCTCCTCGCGGAGGGCGTGGATAGAAATTCAAAAAGGAACTGTACCTCACCGGAACGGACACAGGTCGCCCTCCTCGCGGAGGGCGTGGATAGAAATTGATGATCGTGTACGGCATCACCGCCGAACAGGCGTCGCCCTCCTCGCGGAGGGCGTGGATAGAAATAAGGCGGTATAACCCGTCATGTGTTCCGCGCCCGGTCGCCCTCCTCGCGGAGGGCGTGGATAGAAATAACACGCTTCACGCCCGTTTGCATCAACAGGGCGTGGATAGAAATGTCTCTGAACCATTCGTTCCAGACTTTGGCATACGTCGCCCTCCTCGCGGAGGGCGTGGATAGAAATATGCGCAAGCTCACGCGAGAGCACTGGCGCACAGCGGTCGCCCTCCTCGCGGAGGGCGTGGATAGAAATATGCTGCGCCAGACCGTCCACGGGATTCTGTATAGTCGCCCTCCTCGCGGAGGGCGTGGATAGAAATACCGCGACTTTGGCGGCTAACCCTTACGTCCTCGCGTCGCCCTCCTCGCGGAGGGCGTGGATAGAAATACCCTCGACATCTCCACCACCGACGGGCGGGTGGGTCGCCCTCCTCGCGGAGGGCGTGGATAGAAATAACTTCCGCATTTCCGTCAGCCGTGGTGCATCCGGGTCGCCCTCCTCGCGGAGGGCGTGGATAGAAATAGAGTGCCATCGGCGCGGACGAGGCGGGCGAGTGGTCGCCCTCCTCGCGGAGGGCGTGGATAGAAATTTGATGATCCTGAAACCATTTGTCTCCGAGTCCTGTCGCCCTCCTCGCGGAGGGCGTGGATAGAAATTGTATGACAACGTAGCAAAACCGGGAGTGCTGGGTCGCCCTCCTCGCGGAGGGCGTGGATAGAAATCGTATCCGCCCGACGGTGTCTGTGCTCCAAAGCCGGTCGCCCTCCTCGCGGAGGGCGTGGATAGAAATTCGAAGTGCTCCCAGAGTAGACGCGAAGGCACGAAGGTCGCCCTCCTCGCGGAGGGCGTGGATAGAAATACGGACGTGATCGTCAAGAGGTACATCAGAATAACGTCGCCCTCCTCGCGGAGGGCGTGGATAGAAATTGGAACGTCGCCAGCATCGGCGACGACGAGGGCGAGGTCGCCCTCCTCGCGGAGGGCGTGGATAGAAATTGCGCGTGTTTGATTTTGGCAGCGTAGTCGAGGGCGTCGCCCTCCTCGCGGAGGGCGTGGATAGAAATAAGCGTGACCCTCTCTTGATACCGATGCTGGAATGTCGCCCTCCTCGCGGAGGGCGTGGATAGAAATTATGGTCGGAGACCGCGTGGCAAAGCTCCAGGCGGTCGCCCTCCTCGCGGAGGGCGTGGATAGAAATCTGTATTTTTCGTCATAGGCACGCCGCATCACAGGTCGCCCTCCTCGCGGAGGGCGTGGATAGAAATCATACTCTCTCGTCTTCCCACCCAAAAAATACAGTCGCCCTCCTCGCGGAGGGCGTGGATAGAAATTCGGTAACGGTCAGAGTATCGCCGTCGGCATCGGTGGTCGCCCTCCTCGCGGAGGGCGTGGATAGAAATCACACACCGGTCACGGTCAGGCCGTCCAGACTGCGTCGCCCTCCTCGCGGAGGGCGTGGATAGAAATAACCTGTCCGCCAAACAGAACAGCAGCTTTTCCAGGTCGCCCTCCTCGCGGAGGGCGTGGATAGAAATGGATTCAGGACATCATTGCAGCCTACAAGGATGCGTCGCCCTCCTCGCGGAGGGCGTGGATAGAAATCGAGATGTTCCGGCGCAGCACCCGCAAGCGGCGTGGTCGCCCTCCTCGCGGAGGGCGTGGATAGAAATTACTTGCAGCAGCGTCCGCAGCCTACCGCATCAAGTCGCCCTCCTCGCGGAGGGCGTGGATAGAAATTGAAATGCAGGGCGCCCGCATTGAAAGCTGTGAGGTCGCCCTCCTCGCGGAGGGCGTGGATAGAAATAAGCTCACCTACGGCACGGTGGAAGATCTGCCGTGTCGCCCTCCTCGCGGAGGGCGTGGATAGAAATCTATATCGCTCTCGCCGGTTTACCATATCTCAGGTCGCCCTCCTCGCGGAGGGCGTGGATAGAAATACTGGCTCTCTGGCGGGACTTGCTGGCCCGCTGACGTCGCCCTCCTCGCGGAGGGCGTGGATAGAAATGTCCTCCTCCTAGTCGATAGTCTCCCGTGTTGCGCTCGTCGCCCTCCTCGCGGAGGGCGTGGATAGAAATCGAATAGCCGTTCTGTTGACTTCGATTGTAAAGTGTCGCCCTCCTCGCGGAGGGCGTGGATAGAAATATCACGGAAATGGAACGTGACGACAAGACAAAGCGTCGCCCTCCTCGCGGAGGGCGTGGATAGAAATATCCGGCGCTTCGTGCAGCAGCACTGCAGTTCCGGACGTCGCCCTCCTCGCGGAGGGCGTGGATAGAAATTTCTACAACCCCGCCCTCGTGACCAGCGACTTCGTCGCCCTCCTCGCGGAGGGCGTGGATAGAAATAAAACGCCGGAAAAATATGTCGCTTCCTGTTCATCGGTCGCCCTCCTCGCGGAGGGCGTGGCTAGAAATAACGAGCGCGACGACAAGGTCGCCGAGCGTAATTTGTCACCCTCCCCGCGGAGGGTACGGATAGAAATCAGTTTCCACCGCGAATCGGGCATCGCCACAATTTTTCCAAAAAGGAGTTTTCCATGCATACAGTTTCCCTCACCCATCAGCTCGTCGCCATCCAGGACGACTTTGACCTCGACAAGATCATCGAAAGCGGCCAGTGCTTCCGGCCACAAAAGCTGTCCGACGGGCGCTACCGTTTTCTTTCCGGCGGCGCACTTCTTTATCTGACTCCGCTGGGCGATGGTCAATACGACGCCGCATGGTATGGCTCAGATCGGGAGTACTGGGCCGACTACTTTGATTTGGGCCGGAACTATGCCGCGCTGCGGTGCAGCTTGGCGGGACAGAGCAGCTATCTGGACAAATCGCTCGATTTCGGGCAGGGCATCCGAGTCCTGCATCAGGATCCATGGGAAATGCTCATCACCTTTCTCATCTCCCAGCGCAAGAGCATTCCGGCCATCCGCACCGCCGTGGAACACCTTGCCCGGTGCTGCGGCGAACCTCTCAGTGCCGAAGGCGATGAAGTTTTCCTCTTCCCTACCCCGCAGCAGCTCTGCGGCCTCTCTGAGGCGCAGCTGATGGGCTGTGGTCTGGGCTACCGCACCCGTTACATCCAGAACGCTGCCGCTCAGGCTTCCAGCGGCACACTCGACCTCGGTGCTCTGGCGGCGCTGCCCGACGACGCGCTCTTTTCCCGCCTCCTCGAGCTGGACGGCGTCGGCAAAAAGGTAGCAAACTGCGTCTGCCTCTTTGGCTATGGCCGTACCGCGATGGCTCCTATTGATGTCTGGATACAGCGACTCATTGATGAGGAATTCGGCGGCCACGACCCTTTTCCTTCCTATGATCAGCAGGCTGGCATCGTACAGCAGTACTTGTTCTACTACAAACGCAGCACCAGCCGCAGCGTCGTTCACAAAAAATAAAAAAAGTTGTTGACAACTCTCCTTTCAGCTGGTATAATAACACACGTCGTCAGGGACGACACAGGCTATGGGGGATTAGCTCAGCTGGGAGAGCGCTTGCATGGCATGCAAGAGGTCAGCGGTTCGATCCCGCTATTCTCCACCAAAAAAGCACTGTACTTCGTTTGAAGTATGGTGCTTTTCTTTTTGCTTTCTTAGAGGTTGCATCGAGAATCAGCCAAATGCCTGATTTTGCAGGCGCATGGACGGCAACCCCCAATTCTTGCTATTTCGTTGCTTTTGAAAATGCTTGTTCGATGTCCGACTGTTTTGCAGGTGGACGCATCACTCCCCCTCAATGTAAGGAGTGAGAGCGAAGCTGTTTGAGAATCTTCGTGGTCTCCACTTTCACATAGGCATCATCAGGCACCTTGGGGAGATACTTCATCAGGAAATCAACATCCTGTTGGATTCGCCGGACGGCAGCTTCCAGTGCAGAATAGTTGATTCCGTAGAATAGAAATTCTGCTTGCTTTCATAATCTGCTAAAAGTACGCAAGTATGAAGGAAAAGCAAGAAATACGCAATGTACCCTCTTTTAAAAAGAGGGTACAAAGAAAGGAAATTCAAAAAACTGTAGTTTGAGTTATAAATACTGGATAAAGAATTTCTGCGCGGCCTGCACTCGTTCCTTTTCACCAGCCTCATGGGCGAAGCCCGGAAGGATCGTCAGCTCCGTATGGACGCCGTGCTCCTGGAAATTTTTCTGCAGGCTCTTCATACGGGCTACGCGGTTATCGCCATACGGGGAGTCGCCGATAAACTTGTTGTCGAGCTCGCCGACACTGATGAGGACGGGTACCTTCTTTACGGCTTCGAGGTCGACATCATAACCGAAGTAATCCTTGAAATCACGGATACCCCAGAAGTAGTCCTCGTCTGGATTCAGGAAGGTCGGACGGCCAGGTGCACCGATGGAGCAGGCCTTCAGACGATCAGGGTGAGCGAGCAGGAAGCGGTTTACGAACTGCCCGCCACCAGAGTGTCCGAACATGAAAAACTGATCTGTGTGAACGCCTGGATAGCGCTTCGCCATATCCTCGATCATATCGAGGAGAATCAGATCATAGCGGATGCCGTCGCAGGAGAGGAGCTTATAGCTGTTGAAGTCATCGCGCTGAATGAGTCCACCCGGGAACATAGGTGCAAGCACAGCCATATGATATTTGTCGGCGAGTTCCTTCGCCTGCTTGATGTACTCTTCGATTGCACAGCCGGTTCCATGGATGATGACGAGGAGAGAGTACTCATGCTCCTCTTCGTCGTAGTAGTAGTCTGGGAGATGCACCCAGTAGTGGAAACGCGGGTCGGTCGGACAGTGCCAGAGCATATTTAAGTAAGCATTGCCGAACAGATTTTTCTGCTGCTCAAGCGTGAGATTCGTAGCCAAAGGATTCTGATTTGCCATACTGTACCTCCAGGATTACAGGAATTTACCGAAGACGAAGCTTGCGATGACGAGCATGATGGCACCACCGATTCTGGAAGAAATCTGAGCATAGGACATCAGCTCCATGCGGTGTGCAGCGCCGAGACACTGTACGTCGCCGGCACCACCGCCGTTTGCCATACAGAGTCCGGCAGTCAGCATTCCTTCTACAGGATAGAAGTGGAACAGCTTACCGACGATGAAGGTTCCGATCATCGCACCGATGACAGTCGCCATGATGATGACGATATACGCTGGGTTTGTGAAGACCTTCGCGTAGTCTGTGAGGTTCGTACCGATACCAACGGTAATCATCAGTGGGAAGGACATATACTTTACGAAGAATTGCTGCATGCCCCTTGCGCCGGCCTTCACGTTTTCCGGCAGGATATTCGTCATATTCAGAATCGCCATCAGGATGACCATGAAAGCGAAGGTATGAATACTGAAGCCGAGGTTTGCATGGTTGATGATGGAGATGTGCTTTGCGTAGAGGTTAGCTACATTGAAGCATACGACACCGAGTGCGAGACCGGTTGCGTAGTCGGCTGCGGTCGGCTTCACGTCACTGGACTTCGTGCTGACATTTTCTTCACCGACCATGAGACGACCATTACCCGTCATGGATGGCTTGATCTGGCCGAGCTTGTTCAGCAGTGCAGACATGAAGACGGCGCAGAGATTGCCAATGCTGATGATTGCAAAGGCAGATGCATACCAGGAGGAGGCATCACCGCCGGTTGCAGCAGCCCACATCTTGCTCATCGGTGTGATACCGGCACCATTGCCACCGCCCATGACTGGAATTGCATAGGTGGCGATCGCCTCGATTGCGCCGACGCCAGTGATGGCACCTACGAGACCAGCGAGGCCGAGTGCACCTGCAATACCTGCAAGAATCGTCGGAATGAATCCGGCGAAGGATTTGATGAGCATCTTACGATCAACCGAGAGCACAGAGCCGGTGATCAGGACGAGAATGTAGAGATCGAGGAAACCGGTGGAGCCGTTGAAGGTATTCAGGGCTTCCATCGAGCCTTCACCAATCAGGTGGAAGGTGTTCATCGCGCCGGCTACGAGGCAGGAGAAGAGCATGCCGCCGCCGAACCAGGTCTTCCAGACCGGGATATGGTCACCGACCCAGCCGAGCAGTGTGCCGATGATCATCGCGAAGGCGAGTGCGCCGACCATGTTGGTCAGCATCCAATCATTGGCTGCCATCACCATCATCAGTATACTGAATATAAGGTACATCCACAGAGGGAACCCAAGGATCTTCGTTTCTTTTAACTTATTCACAGTAAATCCTCCCAAAAAGTGATACCGAATTTTTAAAGCACTTTTATTTGCCGGCAAATTTGATAAATGTATTGTACAAAATTGGGAGTAATTGTGCAAGATTGTGACGATGGCGATTCCTCTATGGGACGATAACCATTTGGAATGGACATAGCGCCATAAAACAGAAAAAGAAGCACTCGCTCTGTACTGCAAATTGAATGACGAATGCTTCTCCTTTTTCTGTTATGAACCTGATTCCAAAATGTTATCGGTTTTTAGCAGATGCGCTGATCATGTAGCGCCAGACGATTTCTGCAGAAGGGGATAGGTTGCGGCCCTTCTTTCGGGCGACGATGACATAACGATACAGAGTATCGCCTTTTATCGTGCCATAGACCGGGTTTTGACCAGTAGATGAATTACGAATCGTCATGTGCGGCAACAGGGCGATGCCACAGCCGCTGCAGGCAACGAGATATCGTGTGTCAACATAATCAATGCGCTGCGGATGAATCGGTGTGATGTGATATTTTCTGAAAAAAGATTTTTCGGCATCATACAGCCCCTGACCTGGCGTCGCCAGAATATATCGGAGCGACGGATTACGGAAACGGCTGATGTCGATTTCAACCGGATGCTCGAGTGAATTATCGGAGATATCTAGGTCCTCCAGAATCGGTGATTCCTGTGGAATGACAAATACGAGCGGATCCTCCTGTACTGGCATATACTCGATATTTTCGGAGTGTACAGGTTCAGTATAGATGGCTAAGTCGATGGATTCGCTTTCCAGCTCTTCTTCGCACTGCTGAGAGTTGCGATTCAGGTAACTGAGATGTATCTCTGGATGTGTCATCATGAAAGGTGCTGCCTGAACAGCAGCGTAGGCGCCACCACGATGCGTTGTGGCGATCAGTACAGGCTCTGCTGGAATCTGATTAAACTGTCGAAGACTATCCATCATCTCGCTTTCGAGCTGCACATAGCGCCGAGCAAAATCGAGAAAAATCTCGCCCTGTGGTGTAACGCTGATCGGGCTGTGCGTGCGGTCAAAAGGCGAAAAGCCCAACTCTTTTTCGAGCTTATTCAGCTGTTTGGTCAGTGCCGGTTGCGAGATAAACAGTCGCTTCGCCGCCTGGGTAATGTTTCTGTATTTTTCTACCTCGAGCACATAACGGAAAATACTTGTATCCATGTGGACCTCCGAAATCGATGTCTTAACGATAGTATATCAGAATCAGAGCGAAAAATAATTAAAATTTCGGGTGATGCGCTGTTTCTGCAAAGCAATAAGGTCTAGCTTATCCATGCCGTTGAAAGAAAACAGCTATCGAAACTATAGATTCCAATTGCAAAAACATTGAAGAAAATGCCAAAAAAGAGACTCCGGATACTGAAATGAACCCCAAAAGTTAGACAAAAATGGGTCTTTCCCAAATTTTGTGTAAAGTCCAGACAGCTATAAAATAAGAGCGATTTTAATATGAGGCGAAAGACGGCGAAACCGGCTGTCGCCTTAACAATAACATAACGCCGGCAAGGGGGAATGTCAAGGGCGGCAGTGGCATTCATGCCGGGCATGAGGCTGCCGGTGTCGTCGATGCGGATGGTGACGGGGTAAGTGGTGGTGCCGCCGCTGGTGGTGCCTGCAGAGGAGATGCTGGTGACGACGCCCTCAAAGGTGCGGTCGCTGATGGCGTCGGCGGTGATCTCGGCCTTCTGGCCCACCGCGATGTCGAGGATGTCCAGCTCGTCTACGTCCAGGGTCATCTCGAGGTAGCTCAAATCGTAGATGACGCACATGGTCTCGGTGGTGGAAGAACTGCTGCCCACGGTGTCGCCGACCTTCGACCTTTTTTGTCAAACCATTCATTTTTAACAGAAAGGCTCATACGGTCAAGCAGGATGCCGTACAGAGTTTTTGCATCGGTTGACAGATCTTGAAACCGCTGTTCCTGAAAAAGAGCCTTTGGAATGCGGAAGAACGAAAATAGTTCTCCGGCCTGTCCGTAAAAGTAGTCAAGGGTCATACGGTTGTGTCAAGGGCTGAAAGCAACAATGAGATAAAAACATTGTATAAACCTCCGGTGAAAAAATTATTGAGGAATGAAAAAAGCGCAACTTCGATTTTTGGGGTCGAATTGCGCTATGTAATTTGAAATAGAAGGATATTGACTCGCTTTAGCGGCATGAATGACATGAAACATCTTGACAGCAGGTAAATCCGACTGTAGAATACAGCCAAATGAATTCTGTACCTAAATTGTTCTCATGCTACTATGCTGATTGTTGGACAGAAAATCACTTTTCAACCGAATTTGGCGTATCAACGCTAAATCGCACCCATTCGCACACGCTTTTCTGGGGGTGCGTTTCAAGGTGGTTCGGGAGAGCGCTTGCATGGCATGCAAGAGGTCAGCGGTTCGATCCCGCTATTCTCCACCAAAAAAGCACTGTACTTCGCAGGAAGCACAGTGCTTTTCTTTTTACTGAAGCCGATTTTTGAGGCTGCATTGCTTCGCCTGCATATCTTTTGGGCTTTTTGCGGAAAACCGAGATGTTCCCGCAGATAAGCGGTTCCCCATAACAAAAGAGACCGCCGTCCAGCAAGCTGCTGTACGGCGGTCTCTTCTTCTTTTTTCAGTTCCGCGGGATGGCCATTCGGCGCTCTGCTTTCTTTACGAGCCATGCTCCCGCCCATCCGCAGGCGGCTCCCAAAATGGCACCACCCAGAATATCCGTCGGGTAATGGACACAGAGGTACATCCGCGAGAATGCGATGAGAACGCCTACCGGCAGAGCCGCCATCGCCCACTGCTTTTTCCCGGCCAGCCAGAGGGCTGTCACCGAGGCGAAGGACGCCGCCGTATGGCCCGAAGGAAAGGAGAAATCGTCCGGGTACGGGATAAGTAGCTGTACCTCCGTAAGGATGCCGCATGGACGGACGCGGGCCACCAGCGGCTTGAGAAGAAGATTGCAGAGGACAGCGTCGATGAGGAGCGCCGCTGCCAGCACACATCCGACCCGCCGCGTTTTGCGGAACACCAGCAGCACCGCTGTCAGCGTCACCCAGAGAATACCGGAGTCTCCCAGACGGGTAATAAAACACATGCTTCCATCCAGCATGGGGCTGTGCAGGGATTGCAGGAATTGCAGGAAAGTGAGTTCGGCGTTCATAAAGCTCCCTCTTTCTCGTTTCGTTATGTACAGGATACCAGAAGTTTATGAACAGAAAACCACAAAGTCTTAAACAGTAGTTAAAACAGCCGGCTCCGCCGCTGAGTTTTGCAGCATTTCAGTTCCCGGCGTTCCTGATGGACAAGGGAAAAATTAAAAAGAAAAGCCGACTGAGAATACCTCTCAGTCGGCTTTTCTATGCCGGTGGTGGGGGTCGAACCCACACGTGTTATTAGCACAAGGGATTTTGAG
>ENA-OPDI01001130-OPDI01001130.1-human-gut-metagenome-genome-assembly--contig:-NODE-1130-length-21790-cov-3.323579_pt1 | contig 21790 bp, 26 predicted proteins | sample MGYA00241262_ERZ501504 | MGnify/ENA primary metagenome ERZ501504 (study PRJEB25962, sample SAMEA2042570) | human gut metagenome | biome: human gut; feature: human-associated habitat; material: faeces...
CGATTCTCTTGCTAAGAGTCCGAGGAAATTGAGCCTCCGAGGAAAAGAATAGAATTTAGTTGCCCAACTCAAATCGCTAATCAATTCCCGGAGGGATGAAGGATGAAACAGGGTATTTTTCAAAACATTTTTATCTTTGCTGCTTTGTTTTTTGTTCTTGTCTTGTCCCTTGTACCGATAGCTATCCTTTACGGCAACGAGGATCAAAGGAACATAGTGTTGTTTCTTTGTTCGCTTGGTTCTTGTGTTGCCGGTTTCGTTGCTATTTATGTATCCGCGGAGAACAGTAAGAATCAACAGCGGCTTATTAAAGCTATTGTTGACGCAACCGAAGAGCTTCAGAAACTTAGAATTGCAATAACTGACAGTGGTATGACCACAAACACCAAAAAGTAACCGGAAAACAGCAAAAGAAATGTTTCTGCATCCGTTGGAAACAAACTGGAAAGGAAGTCTCCTTGAAAAACCTTCGGCATTTTTGATTTCACTTTCAGGATGTAAACAAGGCAAATTAAGTCGAAGTGAGTGGTAATGATCACCCAACCATACGTTAAGTAATTCCACCAAAACTGAACGCTTTGGAATTCCTCCCAAGGATGAAGAAGTTTTTCCAACATTTAGAAGTTGTTTTGATAAAAAACAGAAAATCGTTTTCATATCAGCCCCCGTAACTGTCCAGTCCCACAAAACCCCAGCCGATAAGGACAAACGCAATGCCGATAAGCATCAGTCCGGGGGCGGTAAAAGACACAGAGTTCCTTTCGCTGTTTTGGAACAGGAATAAAGGTGCAATTGCCAGACAGCAAAGGCCGGAAAGAAGAAGGATGAAGAAGAATTTCTGCTCGGCCATCATCCCATCCTCACGAAATTGGTCTCCGGTGTACTGGGTAAAATTTGAGCTGTCAGACAAAAATCCAAACCCAATACCCGGAGGAAAAAGTGAAAATTACTTCTGCTGATAAATTTATGTGCTGGCTGGCAGTCAGCCTTTTCGCACTGATTTTTTGTTGGTACAAAGAACCCAACCTTACAGATTTCTTGTGTACTGCAATGTCTATGTTTTGCGCTTTTTTTTCGGCTCTTACTGTTGCTGAAGTGAGAGACACGAAGATTCAAATTGAACAAAAGAGCTTCGAACCGGATTCCAGCACTTTGAAAATAATAAAAGCAATCCCTAAAAGAAGAATTAGCAGAAGAGAATATAGAAAAAACTCTTTGTCTGTCCATTCTCGGACCTTGCGCATAAAAGGCGGCCGGAGAAAAAAACACGAATAAACTGTCAGAGCACAGAAGAGAACAGCAACAATGATTTTCGGCGCGTAATCTTTTAACTCTAGGTAAAACTCGCATGAAATCATAATGATCTCTTCTATTTCCAATTAGAGACATTCTGTCGGATGTACTTGGCTTACCCTTTCCATTTTTCAAAAAGGCAATATTCCTAATTTCCAACAACAAAGCTGCGAAATGAGAAAAAACAGGAGAAACCATTTGAGAAGCGAAAGGTCTTTGAAGAAACAAGCGTTCAGTACGCAGATAATCAGAAGAGCAAGCGTTAAAAAAAGAAGCAGGAAGGTAAACACACCTAACGGTGATTGAAGATTGGCTTCCATCTTTTCCCCTCAAATTTAAGCAGCCTGTGTTTGTCATTGCTTTTCCTTCTTCTTGTTTTTCAGAACCTCAAGCGGTTAATGCTTCTGCTCCGGGGGAACTCAAATACTGCTTAATCTCTTTTTTTAATCTGCCGTTTTCAACGTTACTTCTATCTAATTGAGCGAACTTCCAAGGGATATCCGGACGCAACTCTTCACAAGTTAAGTGTCCGCGGGAAAGGTTGACCAATGTCAGGCAATTCTCGGGTGAAATTAAACGACGCCCGCAGATGTAAGAGTTAATCGTCGCTTTAGAAAGCCCCAGCTCGGTTGCTAAATACCGTCTAGGATCAGCAACCCCAGCTTCTTTTAGAAACGAACAATAGTCTTTCAAATTCATTGCTACACCTTATTTTTGTTGTTTTTATTTTACCTGAATTTGTACAATAATGTACAAATAATATACAAAAAGTACAAATTTTATTAGCTTATCTAAGAATAAACAAAAAAGTAGCTTCTGTTATATCTTTCTAAGAGGTGAAGAAATGACAGATGTGCATGAAATCCGTCGGAAAAATTTAATAGAGCTGATCTCTATGTATAAGTCCGTCGCTAATCTCAATTCTGCTTTGGGAAGAAAACGGTATGACGGAACCTTTAACCAAATAAAAAACAAATCTCAACCGCCTAGTGCCAAAACTCCAAGAGTTATGGGAGCGGAGGTTGCGCGAGAAATTGAAATGAAACTACACCTTCAACCGGGTTGGATGGATGTAGTTCACGATAAACCTCAAACTGAACTAATTAAGGAATCTGAAAATTTTTTGAAATCTTCTTTCAATAGGATAAGAAGCTATCGTTTAAACAGCGTCACTCCATCGAATCTAACTTTTACACTTTTCGATGGAGAAATGAAATTGAGTGATTATTTTATCAAGTCAGTTTTAAAAGCCACTTCTGAAGAAAATTTGCGATTTGTAGTCGTTGAAGATAACTCTTTGAAATCAAAATGTAAGATTGGCGATGCTTTGATCCTTGATTTTGGAGTTAATACTTTTACACGCGAGGGTATTTACCTGATAGAAGTCAACGGAGAACAGTTGCTTCGTCTGATCTCCATTGACTATGAAGGGGGCTATCAAATTCGGACCGATGATTTTTCTCAACGTTTGACGGATTTATCAAAAATAAAAATATTAGCTAAGGCGTTATACGTTTGCTCAGGAACAAGCCTGTAAGCCGTACTCCAACTCCTCAAACCACCCAGACTTTTATTTGTAGAGTTTGGCATCAACACATTTTTTGAGATGTTTCTCTACCAAGCGATCCACTGAGTACTTGGTTTTAAAGTCAATCACTTTTTGAAATTGCAACTCCGTTAGTCTGTTTCGAAATTCCCAAAGGTAATCTTTATTGCATTGCCGTTCGTTTAACTCCAACGAGGACGCCTCTAACTTTAATTGTTGAAAGTTAGCAGACTTCAGGTCCGTTGTGGAAGAATCGGCTGCTTGAACGCAACCGCAGGCAAGAGCAACCAAAATACAACAAAAAGTAGTTTTAGCCATAAAAATATCTCCGGGGAATCACTATACCAATATTTTACAACATAAAAAAAATAAATTTGTACGTAGTGTACAAATTTGGTTTTTACTATTATGATTTACTCATATCGAGGCAGATGATTTTTATAGGCAACGGGTAGTGCAATATGAGTAAATCCAATCAATTTGAAAGTCCTTGTTACTTTCTATCAGCAGAAGAATATACACAGGACTATTTATCGCTTCCGGAACCTCAACTTGCTTGCCTCTTTAAGTTGCGTTCAGCTTACGCATTAAAAGGAAGTCCATTATCAGAAGATGATATCGAAGGGCTCTACCCAGTTTATACCCCTGTTCATGAAAAGACGTTAGGCAAAGTGCTTAATAAATTTTTCACGAAGAAAGGCGATGTTTTCATTGACATACGGATAGAGAGTCAAATCGAGAAGAGAAAAGAACATCAATTAAACATAGAGAACTTAATCGAAAAAGAAGTTCAAAAACGAGTCGCCCGAGCTCTGGCCGGAATGAAAGGCGGCTTAACGAAAGCCCGAAACCGAAAAAATCAAAATTCTCCCGTTTTTGATGAAGAAATCTCTGTCAACGAAGTTCCGGAAGAGCAGCAAACAATTGGCGAAGAACCGGAAGAGATCAAGCAAACCTCTGGCAAACCTTTAGCAAACGGCTACCAAACTCCTAGCAAAACTGTAGCAAACGGCTGGCAAAGTTCTAGCAAAGTTGTAGCAAATGCCAAGCAAACTGCTGGCAAAAATCTAGCAAACGAAAATTTTGCTACAACTGATAAAGCCCAATCCTTTGATTTTCAAGAAAAAATAGAAAATTTGCCCAATACAGCCGAGTTCGAGTCGGAAGCCGGTCCGTCCCTCGCGTGTGCGCACGTATGCGCGTCGGATAATCCGATTAATCCGATATCTGATGTTTTTTTAATTAATAAAAAAAATAAATCGGAATCGGTATCGGAATCAGTTAAAGAAAAAACTGAAAATTTAAAAAATCAAAATTCGCGCGAAATTGAAAAATTCTCTACCGGAAAAAAATGGACGCTTCAGGAAGCCAAAACGCTTCTGGTTGATTCCGGGTTAGACCAAAAGTTTCTCGAAGCGTGGGTTTCGCGCTCAGACAGAAATCAAACCCGCTTCAATGCGCTTTTTTCCGAGGTTCTTCCACGGTTCGATCAAGAGGCTTTTGACCAGCTGATTGCCAGATGCAAAGAACAAAAACGTTCTGAAGGGGCCATGTTTGCGGGGTCAATCGCTTACGTTATCTCCGCACTTGAACGCGAACCCGTGACGGTAAAAAAACGATCGAAGAAAAGAAGTTCTGAACGCGATTACACGGAAGGACTGATTCAAAACCCCGATGGATCTTGGAGCCCCGACCCGAATTACGTTCCGAAGAAAAAGAAGTATTCGGACAGAGACTGGACGGAAGGGTTAATCAAGAATCCCGACGGCTCCTACAGCCTTGATCCGAATTACGAACGCTAACCCCAACGATTACTAACCCAAGGAACGCCATGTCATCCGATACCGATAATGTCCAAAAGACTTTTAAAACTTGTCCGATTCACGGTACATCTTACGTGTACTCCATAACGGATGCTTCAGGGACGCGCTACACAAACGGCTGTCCGATTTGCGAAGCAGAAAAACGCTGTCAGGCCGCGTTCGGCCAAGCGCTGATACCTGCCAGATTCACAGATCAAACCTTTGAAACCTATGAAGTGACGAACGACGGGCAAAAGGCCGCAGTAACCCTTTGCCGAGACTTTGTGAAGCGTTTCGGGGATTACCGTAAAACGGGGCACGGACTGCTTTTGACCGGTCGCCCCGGAACCGGAAAAACGCATTTAGCTTGTTCTTTGCTGAAAGAGATTATTGCCAGAAAGAAAGCAGCGCTTTACACGTCTTTGGATCAAGTCTTTACGGCTGTGAAAGCAACATGGAACTCGACGGATGATTCTCAGAAAAAGTACCTTAAGAAGCTTGCCGGGTTGGACTGTTTGGTTATCGACGAAATCGGTACGAATCGCGAGATTTCTCCGAGAGAAAAAGATCTGTTTTTCGCGATCATCAATGACCGTTACGAACAATTAAAGCCTACCATCCTCATTTCCAACCTTTCCATGCGCGGGGAGGATTCCTTGGAAGAGTTCATGGACGAACGCACTGTAGATCGGATTTTTGAGACAAACACTTTTGTCGTTTTCAACTGGGAAAGTTACAGGGGGACAAAATGAAATCAGGACAGCAGAAAAAGTCTTTGGACAGGTTCATTTATGAATCAATGGGAGAGAAGCAGTATTTGATTTCCTGTCTGGACGACGAACTCTTTAAAAAAGCGCTCAAAAGATTCCGAAAAGAATGCCCGGAAATAGATTCAAAAACAAACGGATTCCGTATGTGCCTCGAAGCGCTTCAGGCATCTGAATTATTCACAGAGATTTCTTTTATCGACCTGCACGGAACGAAATTTCCGTTATTCCGCAAGAAACAGTAACCGAGACAGTCATGCCGAACAACCTCAGACAAAAAATAGTCGGAAGCCCCGAACCGGGACTTCCTGCGTTAAACCTCAACGCAGCTGACGGTTATGAAAATCTTTCTGCCTGTGTTATTATTTCCCCCGTTAATATCCCTACGGAAATTAGCGAGTTCTTCGACTGCATCGCTAGTGCTCCCTTGATTGACTTCGGCTCGACTGTTCTCAGCAGTTGGGCCGTTGCCGTTTTACGGTTTCGAAATGAACAACAGGAAGGATTCCTAAAAGAACAGCACGCCGCAAAAAAAATGCCGGAACAAAACAACCGTCCCGGCATCCAGCACTATTCCTTAATTAAGAATAATAGCGCTGCTGCTCCAATTACCGCCAAGGAAACAGAGCCTTCAAAGTTGACAACAAAGTCAGCTCTGACGGATAATTCCCTCAACACGATAAGGAGCAGAAATAGTCGTATAGTTTCACGAGCTTTCACGACTAATCTCCTTATTACTCAGGGATTCCTCCCGCACCGGCCAGTGCGGGTCGAATCCCGTGTTTTTCTTCCCTTAAGAAAATTAGAAGATTTCATTTCAAAAGGGGCCTCTGCCTTCCTTTCGGAAAGCATTCTCCATCGAAAAACAAAAGCGCTTAATCCTACACTTTTTTCCCTTTCCAAGGAGGAAAAACCGTGCGCTGCGTAATCCATCACCTTAATAAATATTGGAAAAAAATTGACTGGGATCAGATTCAGTCCGGTCAGATCAATCCATTGCCGGAACAATTTGAAGTCGTTTTGCTTGCTTACCGTCCGGAAGGCAGTAATCAGCTCTTTAAAACCCGCGGCTACTGGAACGAAACATTTTTCAATGATGTGACATTCACCCTTGATTTTCAGGATGCTTTACTTCACCCGGTCACAAGAGAAGTTGTGGCTTGGCGTCCATTAAAAAACACTCTCTAGGAGAAATACATGGATTTCAATAATGTTAAGCCTGAAAAGCTTTGTGATCCGATACTGATTGGATACATCACGAAACTGCTGAAGAACGAAGAGGCATTTCCGGAAATATTCGCTGCTGCGTATGAAAATCGAAATGCCAATAACTTGGTATTCAGTATCCCTTCAGATTTAAGCATCACGGGCAAACAGATAGATGTGATTGCAGATAGAGCGCACCTTCTTAAAGAGTCACAGTACCGGCCTCACGAATGGAATGCATGGCCTGATGTCATACCGCCCAGACTGGATACTGAGCCGGCCATTAACGGTGAAACCAGAGAGTGCGATTATTGGTTGGGCAAACTGAAAAGCGGGTCATACCGTACCGGAAAAATTACCAAAGATAAATACTGGGTTCGGTTTGAAAATCAAATTGCTGCGTACAGAGAGTTTTCACCGCGCCCGGCTGAAGCGGTTTTGGAGAATCAAACGGAGCTCGATCCCGGCGGCTGGAATGCATACCCGAAATTTAAACCCGACTCGGAAGAGGTTTATGAAGTCATGCTAAAAGGCGGCTTGCAAAGAAGCGCCGGATGGAAAAAGGGAAATTGGACATTTTGGTCTGAAGAAATCACAGCTTTTAAAAAGATCAATGATTAACAAAAGGGGGTACCATGAAAACATTAGCAATCATCAATGAGAAAGGCGGCGTAGGCAAGTCATTTATCGCGACACAATTTGCGCTTTTCTGTCGTTTCAAACTCGGCAACCGGGTTCTTGTTGTTGACTTAGACCAGCAAAGAAACACAAGCGATATTCTGATTAACTCAGGTTTATGCGTTCCGACCGACACAACCGCCGGTTTAATCATGAAAAACGGTGGATTAGTGAAGGCAGAAGAGCCCTTCATGGTCATTCCCGGAGACGACAATCTGCTTGAGCTGGAAAGTATGAGGGATGCCGCAGGAATCACACAAAATCTTTATTCGGCATTGGACGCCGTGAGTGACAATTTTGACCTATGCATTATTGATTGCTCACCGAGCGCCGATGTTCGTCAGCTGATTGCACTAAGCCTGAGCACGCATTACCTAATCCCCTTTCAGGTCAAATCAGAATCTATCAGTGGGGTCGAAAAAACTTTAGCGCGTGCAAAGGTTATTCAGGAGAACGTGAACAATTCCTTGGAATTTTTGGGGCTGCTGATGAGCATGGTGAAGATGCAGGGCATTCAAAAGAAAAACTTTGAGTGGGTTATCGAGCAAACCCAAAATCTGCTTCTGAAGAAATACGAGCCGAAAACCGGAAAGTTTGAAGGCGTGTGCTGCATCTATGACAGAAGCGAATACACAGCTGCGCAGCAGTTTTGCCGTCCCGTATTTTTCAGTGAAAACGGCAAACCAAGACGCGAAGCGCTCGAACTGGCAAGAGTTTGGGTATCAATATTCAAGCAGCTCGGATTAACGCCCCAGAAACAAATTCAAATTAAGAAATCCGAAGACAGTGACAAATTGATAGCAGTTGATGTTCAGCCTGTTGCTGAACCTTAATAAGGGAAACGAAAATGGGATTAAATCTGAACTTAGGCAATATCAATAAAGCAGCTAAAGACTTTACGCACAGACGCTCAGACGTACCTGAAGAGACAATGCGGGATGTCGAAGTCGAAGTCATTAAAGCCGATCCTCAGCAGCCGCGTAAAGAGTTTGACGAGGATGCATTAAAGGAACTGGCAGAAAGCATTAAAGCACACGGCCTTATCCATCCGATTGTTCTGCGCCCTTCGCCGGACAAAGATGGCGAGTATTACATCATTGCCGGAGAAAGACGGTTCCGGGCTGTAAAGCTGAACGGAGCCAAAACAATCCGCGCAATTGTCAAAAAGACGCTCAGACCGGAAGAAATCGGTTATGTCCAAATGGCCGAGAACATTAAAAGAGCCAATCTGACTGTGGTCGAAATCGCAGAGTTTATATGCCGACAGTTGGAGGCCGGTGATAAACAAGCTGAAGTAGTCGAAAAATTGGGTTTGAATAAGGCTATCGTTTCTCAATATGCCGTATGGCCGGAATTGCCGGAATGCATTAAAGAAGCGTTAACCTCAAAAAAAATCGGTAGTATTCAGTCTGCTTATGCCCTTTTCAAAACTTGGCAGGAATATCCCGAGGAGACAGCGAAATTTGTAGCCGAAAACGAAAAAATCAGTCAAGCTGAAGCCCGAAAGTTTGAACCAAAATGTTTGTACGTACAAACTTTTCAAGACCAAGAAGATATATCTCAGCCTTCAGACCAAGTGTCGGATGAACCTGTTTTAGATACATCAGTCTCACCAGCAACGAAAGATATAGTTGCCTCTGAAGAGTCAGAGAATAAGCCGGAAGAGGCTGACAGCGAATCTGAAGAAGCCGAAACAGTTAACTCAGAAGAGGGTCTGAAAGAAGAGATTGAAACGCCGGAAGATTGCGGTTCAATCGACAACTATGAGGAAAAGACCACAACTGACGAGGAAGAGCGTCTTGACGTATCTGAAGAACTTGAAACGGCTGGGGATGATTTTTTGCAGGAGCAATCTGAAGAATCTACTTATAAAAAACCCTTGATTCTTTGCCTGATCGAAGGCAGGGAATGCGAGCTGCTTTATAAGAAAAAATCTTTAGACGGTTTCGTTGTTGTGAAATATGAGGACGGTACGGAAGAAGAAGTTCCGGCTGAAGATGTGACGTTAAATCGAATCATAGAAGCTTGATAAAAAGGGGCATAGTTCCCCTCAGTCTTGGTATGAATAAAGATAAAACATCAATGAGTGTATGGCTGACGCAGGAAGAAAAGGACATCTGGAAGCAGCTTGCCCGGCTAAACAATATGAATCTTTCCGCCTACACCCACTTCGTCATAAAAGAAGTCATAAAGGAATCTCTTAACTTGCCGGAGTTAAAAGTATCGCTTGATGTTGATAGGGAAAGCAGCGAAGAAGATAAGTTCCCAATCAAGCTCCGAATGACAAAAAGCGAGCTGGAAGCCATAAGGAAATTAGCGGCAGTCAGAGGACAAACCCGTCAGGCACTAGTCGTATCAGCTGTCAGAGAATTGCTTTTGAATAAATCCCAGATTGATCCTAAACAGTATCAGCTTATATCCGATTCAACTCTTTCACTGAATCGGATCGGCGTGAACTTGAACCAGATAGCCAGAGTTTTGAATGAACAGAATAAATCGGGAGAATTAAATCCGTCAGACATTGCTGCGATACCGGCAGTCCTCAAACAGCTGGATCAAAAAATAGGTCTGCATATCAAAGAGATTGACGAATTTCTTTTGCAGCATAAAGATAGGTTAAAAATAAAATCAGCGGTAAAGAAAACGGAGAAGGAAAATGAATGAGTCAGTCAAGAAGTGGCTTGAAGAAAAGCGAGCCGAGCTTGCCGGGCGCCGAGATGTCGCTATTTTCATAGAAGCCAAGGACGTTTTGGACGCCATAGAGCAGCTGAGCAAACCTCGTTTATTTTCCGACTCTCGTTTGGTAGAGAGTCTGCGCTGGCAGTATTCAGAATGCGAAACCCGAAAGCAATTTTTGAGGAAAGTGCTCACCGAACAATTCAAATTTGTCGGGCCGAATGCGAATTGCCCGGAGCCGCAAAATACGGACCCTCAAGTTGAAAGAAGAAGAGCCCAAGAAACAAGATAAAATTATCCCCAAAACCCGAGATATTACTAACTAGGTTCAATTTTTTAAGGAGAAACGAAATGAACAAAACTGAATTGGTTGCTGCCGTTTCCGAAGAAACCGGAAAAAACAAGGCCGATGTCAAAGAAATTTTGGAAGCGCTTATCGCTCAAGTGGTCAAAACGGTAAAGGCCGGAGATGAAATCGCTTTGATCGGTTTCGGAACTTTTAAGTCTGCCGAACGTGCCGCCAGAACCGGACGCAATCCGGCCACCGGTAAAGAAATCAAAATTCCGGCTTCTATACAGCCGAAATTTGTTGCCGGGAAAATGTTCAAGGACGCACTTAACGGGAAATAATTCATAGAAAGTATCATATTCAAAAGGCCTCTTCGGAGGCCTTTTGACTTCTAAGGTATTTTCAAAAAGTTGGTTTGAACCAACTTTTAAATCAAAAGTCCGGCGACTCACTGACATGCCAAAAAACTTAGTAGTGTTCTTTGCACTGAGCAATTTCAATGTTTCCGTTCACAACCCGATAGACCAACTGATGCTCCTCGTCAATGCTTGAGGGAAGTACTCAAGTTGAACGGCAGAAAAACTACACTTATGAACAAAGAATAGAATCAAAAAAAGTGACCGGCTGTAATTGTTAATGAGTGCGAGCCAAAAGGTAGAAAGGGGGTAATAATTCAATAGGAGAAAACATGGATGAAATAGTTAAATTAACAGCGACACATTTCAATTTGTTTTTCGCGATGCTTGTGGGTACTGTAACTCTCATGTCTTTTGTGTGCATTGGACTATTAATGTGGCTGCGATCCAAAGGCTATTATTTATCATCATTTCTTTGGATGGATTTCGTTTGTTGTATTATTTTCGGTACCTCAATTTGTGCGCTTATTTTAAACAACTACTTAGGGGTATTCTGGGCATTTTTGAGTCTAACCCTCTTAGTTTTGGCGTTTGCTCGTGGATGCTGGCTTTTTAAGCAACTTTTGCCAAGGTAATACAGTAACTATTACACGATATTTCAGAAAAGCGAAAGGGGCCGAAGGCCCCTTTCATCCCCGCTGACGCGAGGAACTGTACGTAGTAGCGTCGCAAATTGAACATCTACTCGGATCATCCCCGCTTGCGCGGGGAACTTATCGATAGGCAGTCTCGATCAACTAACTGCCAAACGGTTCTAGAACAGCGTCAGAATAGCACGATAATTTAAAAAAGTCTCATCCGTTACAATTTATTTAATTATGTATTGACACAATACATAATTAGGGATAGAATACAAACATACTCATTAAGGAGATTGCAAATGACAAACGACAAATATTTAAACGACGAAACACCGTTAATAGTTTTGAAAATGTTTGGGAAATTTATCGCTAAAGAAAAACCCGAACTGCTTGATGCACTTCGCTCCTGCCTTGGGAAAACTGCATTCACTCCTGTTAATAAAGAAGACAGGCCGAAACTTAAGGAAGCATTTCAGGAATTTTTGCCCTATCAACGCAGACTTCTAGAAGAAGATAATGCAATTCTGTCTGAAACCGTAAAAAATTATTTTTTCGATGAAGAAACGGTTGAGTCAGTTGAAGAAGAAAAGCTCAATGAACAAAAAAATGAAATGAATTTCGGTAAATACGACGAATCCAAAATCCGTGAGCTTGGAAAGCTTTGGGAAAAAGGGGACAAAATCCGTTTCTATTTCAAGTTTGAGGACGTTCAGAGAATGCTCGACATCACAGTTTCTGCCTATGGCCAGAACGGCATGAGCCATAGTGACGTTAGAAAAAACGAAATGGCGTTCTGGTCTAGCTATTTTGATGCTGTAAAAGGGCGTTTTGTTTTTGGCTCTGCCGAAGGAATGCCAGCAGCATACGATCTCGAACAGTTTTGCAGAAAGGGCGAGTAATGACAGAGAAAAAACCAGTTGGAGCCCCAAAAAAAACACCTGAAGGCGGTCAGCGAGTAACGTTCTATCTACCGAGGGACGTTGCCGCATGGATTAGAGGACATGGCGGAGCGCGCTGGATACGTCAGCAGGCGTACAAAGTGATGGAAAAGAAAGAGGAAACTAAAAATGAATAAAGAAATTGAAAAACGCATAAGTGAAAATATCGGTAAGGACAGGTATGACGAACTTGTACAAGAATTGAACAAGTTGAAAATCTAATAAGTGAAATTACTTCATAGGGCGCAGTTAGCGCTCTTTTGCTTTATCTGCGACAGCATTTTTTCTCGTCGAAACACTCCTCAGACATATCAGGCGCGGAGTAAAAACACAATTACGCCATCAGCAGCCGGTGAAACAACCTCTTTTTGGCCCTTGCAGTAGCCCACAACAAAACCCGGTCGCTACAGCCAGTGCCGGAGCCAAGCGCTCTCTTAGGGAAAGTTATGGACAACTGCAAGCAGAGAGGAAGTTTCCCACAAGCCGCTGTAAGCGGCTATGGAAAACTTGAGACCAACTTGGAAAATCAGAGCCCGTTTGCAGCCTCACTTTGAAAAAGCGAGATAGGGGTTGAGGGGAGCGCTTAGCGTCCCCTCTAAAAACAAATTAAAGGTAAAAAAGAACTAAGGCAGGATCGCATTTTGGTGTCTAGTCTAAAGACCTAGACGCCAAAATGCATCAGCACCTCGCTATCGCTCGGTCGAAAATTGGAAATTTTCGGCTGTCCTGCCCACCGCTGTCGCGGTCGAAACCTCCGGTTTCGGGGATCGTCACAAAGTCACTAAATTTTTAGTTCTGTTGTTTTATAAGTTACGAAATCATCGACAGTTTTCAAAACTAGTTTTTTCAATGCAGACGTCAGGTTGCCTAACAATTCAAAATCAGGCCGACCGTTTTCTAAAGGTAAGGTTACAAAGTCATGCTTTATTTTTTGCAAACTAATACTATTGCCCCAAGAGTACTTATGCCTCAAGCTCAGGTTGATACAGGTTGCCAACCCGAGGAGGACGTTCTGATGAGAGTATTTTTTTTCTTTAAGGTACAAGGCTAAATTGTGGCTGTCGTTCGAGAAAAAATCTTTTTCTTGAAACGAAATAACAAATGTCTTGCCACCAATAAATACGCAGTTGCCTCTATTTAAAAAGGAGGGATCGTCGTAAGAAATATAACCACTAACTCCATTGTTTTCTGCGCTTGCGCAAAGATAGGGGGTCGAACCTGAGTTCTCAGTAATATCTCTGGAAAGGAGGTTACTAGTGTTTTTAACGGTAAAAATATCAGTAACTTTGAATTTTTTAAAAGTTTTTGTATTTAAGTTATCAATCGCAAGTGTTTCCTCTTTCGTTAATCTAAAATTTGCAATCCTAGAATCTGAAAGAAAATTATTCAACTCTTCTAAGTGATCTTCTGGAAGGTTTTCTACAGCGAGTTGCTTTTTAATAAGCGAAGAAACTTCCCAAGCGAGATAATTTGCGACTGTTTTTTTGAAATCATCTAACTTTGGCCGAGTATCAACGGGAGCAGCCTGATTCCAATCTGCTCCGTTTTTAGGGTCAATTTTTCCCTCGTAATACTCTTTCTCGGTAAGAAGCTGCAACTTGTCTTTTCCAAATCTCACAAGTTGGACAACTTCCTCATACCTTTCTTTGGCGTGGCTGGTATCTTTGAGGTTGACGCTGGCTTTTTTACGGTTTGTTCGAGTGTATCCGTCGTTAGAAAAATCAATGAACTTAACAGTGTCATCCGCTTGATGGGGTTCATTGACTCGGAAAACATAGACGTAAGTCTGCACGTTCGATTTTCCGATAAACAGGTCAATTGGCATCTTGATACTAGCCAGTAAAGTATGTTTTTTTAAGATCCTACGGTTGTAGTCGGTGGCTTTCCCGCTGCCAGATGAACCCTGAATAATGATGGCTGCGTATCCTTTTTCCATCATTCCAAGAGCTTTTTCTAAAAAAATCATTCCGTTTCCGGCGGCAGAATAAGGGGGATTGAGGACAAATGCGCTGGCTGGGAATTTTTCAGTTATTTTTCCGAAGCCATATTTCCCGTCAAAATCGTGCAATGAATCTTTATTAAGAATGTTAGAGCTGCCGTCCCCCATGAGAATCATGTTGAGAATAGCCAACATATAAATGCTCGGAAGCACCTCTAAACCGAGTAGCTGTTCGGCCCTAATAGCTGCTTCCTTCCGGGCCAATTCGTCAGGGGAAGTAATATGGTTTTTTGCATCTATCAACATCTCGTTCATAGCCGCAACCAATAATCCGGCAGAACCGGTGGCAAAGTCCCAAACATAGGAATTCCTATCCACTCTGGCTAACTTAACTAGAAGTTTTGCAACGTAGGAAGGTGTTAGAACGACATCGTTTAATTTGTCTTGAGAAAAACCAAGCCAACCATACATTTCATTAAAGAGTTTGCCGGTAAAGTCTGTTGTCAATCCGATTTTGTAATAACGGCCAAGGTCATCGACGATTTTATTAAAGACTCTTTTAAGCTGGGTTTCCCCAGCAGTGATTTTGTTTAAGTTATCACTGGTTAAAGTATTTTGAAGAGTTCTGATGATCAGTTCTTTTTTTGTTTCCGGCAGAGCCTTTTCTGTCAAAAATGCCTTAATTTTCCTGAGAATAATTTCTCCGTCAGTTTCACCGGATTCCGGGGAGGATTTAAGATCTTCTTTCTCTAAAGGTTTAACTTTTCCGGGAACTCCAAGAGTGGCAATGATGGAGGAGGCAACGAGATAAACCCGGTCATTTTCAGACAAGTTTTTTTCGTTCTGATAAATGTCGTTGTTTAACTTTACTAAGCTGGCTTTAATTTCTTGTTCTTTTCGCTCTCTTAATTGCTCTAGTTGTTCAGCGCTGATATTTAAGGTTTTAACTTTCTCAATAAACTTGTCAAATTCGGGGGGGGGTAAGAATGATAGATCTGTGTACTCCCCGACTTTTTGTCCTACACCCAAATTATTTTTAGAGACGTAATAAACCGCAATTGAGTGCTTTAGTTTGCCTAGCTCGTCTTTGTAACCCGTCATCCCAATGGCAATGATATCGGTGTAGCTCGTATGGTGGAGCAGAGCGTTTGCATAGTGGACAGCACCGTTTACCGCAAAAGATTTGATGTTTGAATAGTTTGGTTCATTCCGAGCTGTTAAGTTGTCAATGTTCCCGCAAGAGTCGAGTTTTTCAAGCTTACCCTTATAGCCTTTGTATTCGATAAGAACGGGCCAATAGTTGAGGTTTTTATCTTGTAGCAGCAGTTTTGCGTCAGGTCTATTTCCTCCTTTTCCTCCGCTTTTGGATAAATATTCGTCCAGTGCTTTGTCGATTTCTGTGTTTAACGGCTCTTGTTCAAGTTTGTAGTCTAAGTTATAAGATTTCATCCACCCGTTAGCCAGATCGGCAATAAGCGGTTCTACAGATCGAATTTTATTTTTGGTAACTGTTTTAGTCATGCGAAAAGGAAGATTTCATTTTTTAGTCAATGGTCCTAAGAAAAGACCGCCCCGTTACCATTCTAAAGAATTGTGTATTTGCTTTTCACTGCTATAGGAGCTGGGTACAAAACTTTCCCCATTCCTCCATCATATTCCTGCGTTCCAGCTCCATTTTGCTTCTGTCGTAAGCTCCCTTATAAGGATCATTACGTTCGTGCAACATGTTGAGATTTATGGCCTCTTTATCGAATCGTTTGTTATTCCCGAGCACGTCATCCTTTGCCCAAGTTTCAAAACAGCTGCGAGCTGTTGCGTGCTGAGTAGCGATACATTCCTTTCCAATTCTTTTTGATTTTTCCTTGTCGATCCAGCCGATTCCGTCCAGAAGTTTCTTTCTTGCGTGGGCTTTCCGAATGAGTTGATTCATAGCCATATCGGAATAGGGCCTTCCGTAGGAATTACAAAAAACATATGGACTTTCACTGAACCGAACTACGTTCTTGAGTAGCGTAACGGCTGCTTCGTTTAAGAAGATAGTCCGGGAACGTTTTGAGCCTTTAACCTTGTCATCCTCCGGCGGCACATTCCAGATTTTTTTCTCAATATCAATATCCGACCACTTGGCATTTCTAACGGGCTTAGATCTGGCAGCTAGATAAATCGAAAATAGAAGCATCTGGGCGGTTCTGCCTCTCAGAGTACTAACGTCTTTTACAAACTCAGGAATTTCGTGAAAATCTAACCCGGAATAATTTTCCTCTTCCTTTCTGTTTTTATTGTATGGCTCCATTAAGACCCCAAGAGCTCCGGAAAGATCAGCCGGGTTCTCGCGGTTTTTTCTGATTCGAAGAGCTATCGCCCATCGTAAAATAGCTCTAACGTCAGCGAGAATTTTTGAAGATGTAGAGGGACTCCTGTTCCAAACAGGGAGCAAAAGATCCTTAATATCTTCCGGTTCGATACTCTCGATTGCCTTTTCACCGATTTTTGGGAAAACATGGTTCGATAATCTGCTTAATGTATTAGCTTCTCCTTTGACATTGTTTTTCCAGAAATTATTGGTAGCTCTTTCTTTAATCCAATCAAGTGCACATTCTTTAAATGTCTTACGTTTAACTTCTACGGTGCATTCTTCCTTTCCAGCGGTCTTTTGTTCTTTTGGGTTTGTTCCTTTACGGAGCAGTTCAGAGAGCTCGATAGCTTTTTTTCTAGCATCCGAAAGAGTAACCGAGTCGGATGTGCCTATCTTGAAGAGATGTCTTTTCCCTTTCCATGAATAGCGGAAATAAAACTCCTTGTCGTATTTGGTGACACGCAATTGAAGGCCTCGACTTCCGGTAATTGAATAATATCCTTCCGCCGTTAGATTTTTGATTTCTAAGACCGTTGAAACTTGCATCCAAAAACTCCAAATTCAAAGTGGTCACTAAGAAGAAAAAACTCAAAATTTAGTGACCAGTTTAGTGACCATTTAGCTGCGGCTGCATGTGAACTCATGCGAACTTATACGAACAACGCTTGTTACAATTGTTTCGCAACTTTCTGAATTTTAGAGGATTTTTGAACGCATACGAACTTATGCGAACTAATGAATGGCGGAGAGGGGGGGATTCGAACCCCCGAAACCTTTAAAGGGTTTACACGCTTTCCAGGCGTGCGCCTTAAACCACTCGGCCACCTCTCCAAAAGAGGATTGAATTCTATAGGAAAAAAAAATCCTTGTCATCTCGATTGAATGTAAAAATTTTGAATATTTCTTCTCAAATTGCCCAACGCCCTGATTGCAATAGAAAAGATTTTGAAAATTATTTGTCTTTTAATTTTTTCCCATTGTGGGAGAAGTGCAAAATTAAGGGTTATCCCGAGAAATACAATCCAAAATAACTCGAGAATGAGGAGATTAAAAATGAGAATGTTGCGTAGGAACGCATTGTCGTTCTTAACTTGTATGCCTATCGCAGCAGCCGCCGGTGCATCCGTCGCGACTGCGGCAGTTCCTGAGGAAAAGCCCAAGACTTCCGGAAAAATTCTTTTCGTGGTAACTAGTCATGGAGAACTTGGAAACACAGGTAGGAAGACCGGTTACTGGCTCTCAGAAGTGACACACCCTTGGAAAGTTCTTAAAGACGCAGGATACGAAATTGATTTTGTCAGTCCCTTAGGCGGGGAATGTCCGTCAGAGGGAATTGATGCTTCCGATCCGATTAATAAAGAATTCTCACAGGATTTATCGGCCCAGAAAAAGATCAATTTCACGATGAAGCCCTCAGACGTGAAGCCGGATGAATATAAAGCCATCTTTTTTGCCGGCGGCCACGGCGTTATGTGGGATTTTCCTGACAACAAAGAACTGGCCGCCATAACGTCTAAGATTTACGAAAACGGCGGCGTGGTGGCAGCCGTTTGCCACGGGCCGGCAGGTTTAGTCAACGTGAAACTTTCGAATGGAAAGTACCTCGTGGAGGGGAAAAAGATTAACAGCTTTACAAACTCAGAAGAAAAGGGTATTGGTTTAGACAAGGTTGTGCCGTTTGCACTTGAAACTGCTTTAGTAAAACATGGAGCAAAATTTCAGTGTTCGGATAGCTTCCAGTCACACGTCGTTGTCAATGACAGAGTGATTACAGGGCAGAATCCGATGTCGGCGATGGCCGTAGGCGCTGCTATTCGCACCGCCCTTCAAAATTAAACTGTAAATTAAGAGAGGATAGGTCGTGGAAGGAAAGATTATCCCCAGCATTATCCTGGCCGCCGGGTTCATAGGCGGCGTTGCCCTCTTCGGAAATCAAGTCGGCAACGGTGTAAATGCGCTCTTGAATAAAGACCGCATCGTGACGGTGAAAGGTCTTTGCGAAAAAGAAGTAAAAGCGAACCATGTTATTTGGCCTCTGAGCTTCAATGAGATGGGCAATGACCTGGCTACGGTTTATGACAACCTTGAAAAGAAGCAGGCCACCGTTTTTGAGTTTTTGAAGAAAGGAGGGATTGAACCTTCTGAAATCTCATTAGCGGCACCGAAGGTTAACGATACGTTGGCAAATAATTATGGTCCTAACCGCCCGCCGTTCCGTTACATCATCACTCAGGTCATCACGATTGCGACGGATAAAGTAGACACGGTCCGCAAGCTTATGGAAGCTCAGAGGGAACTTCTGAAACAAGGCGTTGCTCTGACGAACGATTACAGCTACATGACGAATTATTCGTTTACCGGGTTGAATGAAATCAAGCCAAAGATGATCGAGATTGCGACAAAGAATGCGAAAGAAGCAGCTAAGAAGTTCGCAGAAGATTCCGGCTCAAAACTCGGAAAGATCAGAAGAGCTAACCAAGGCGTTTTCTCTATTACCGATAGAGATGACAACACACCTTTTATCAAGAATGTTCGTGTCGTAACGACAGTTGAATATTTCTTGAACGACTAAACGAAAGAGCGGCGCTTCAAGCGCCGCTCTTTCGTCTCTAAACTTTAGTTATTTAGCCTTGCGGGAAGAGAAGAAACTCTTCTTAGGCTTTGTCACTTTAATACCTGCTTCGGAAGCAACGAGAAGCACATCAGCGCCTCTATTTCCAAAAATGCCGCAGGTCACAACGCCCGGGATCTTATTAATGGCGTTTTCTAACAGCTGAGGTTCTTTAATTTGAAGACCATGGACATCGATGATGTTATTGCCGTTGTCCGTGATGAAATCACGAACGACAGGATGACCGCCTAAATCTTCCATTGCTCTGGAGACAGAGCTCACAGCCATCGGAATGACTTCCAGAGGCAGAGGGAATGCACCGAGTTGTTTGACAACTTTGCTTTCGTCAGCGATACAGACAAATTTTTCAGATGCCTGAGCGACAATCTTCTCGCGGGTCAGCGCTCCGCCGCCGCCCTTGATCATGCAGAAATTGCCGTCAATTTCATCGCATCCGTCAATGTAAACAGGAAGGTAATCAACGATGTCATTCAAATCGCAGACAGGGATACCATAGGCGAGAAGCTGTCGGGTCGTGGCCTCTGAGCTGGAAACGCAGCCTTTTACTTTTTTACCGGAAGTAGCCAATTCAGTGATGAAAAATCCTACTGTTGTTCCGGTGCCTACGCCAAGATATTCTCCTTCGACAACATATTCGAGGGCAGCTTTGGCAGCCATCTGCTTAAGTTGATTCTGTAATTCCATTGTTTTTCCCGAAATAAAAAGAGGCGCTTTAAAGCGCATGTCGAGGATATTTTAGCGATGGGAAAGGCCCTATCTGATGAACACGGCTACATTTTGAGAAGCGAATAACGGTTGATGCTTTTTTGAGAGGATGGCTGAAAAAGATGCGGAGTGGGGGACTTGAAAATTAGTAAAATAAAAGAATCACAATTAGACGAACTATAGAATAAATTTCAAAGACTGATCCTGCTTTCAGAAAATCCTAAAAATCCAATAGTTATGGCAATTTTTCTAACGAAAAATTGCCATTATTTTTGATTAATTGCTTGATTATATAGTTTAATTTTAGTATAATAATAAGACTATATTAAAATGATTTAAAGGCAAAAAAATGGCTGTTCCTGAAGAAGTCAAAAAGGTTCCGCGTCCGGTTAACACTACTGTCTATGACGCCGGCAGAGACGGACCGAAGCGATTCTTTGTTCGGGAACGGATTGGGTGTAAGTACATCAAAGGCCATAATCCGCAGCCCGTTTACGGGAAGGTTATTGGCTATATCTACGAAGGGAAGTTCATTCCTAAGGGGCTGGAATTGAGAACTGATAAGCCCGACAGTCTTTCCTTTGGCAGCGCTGCCTTTGCTTATTCTGTCTGCCAAACCCTTAAGCAGGAACTCTTCGAGAGCTTCGAAATCAAAACTGCTCTTACCTTACTGACAATCGCTCTTTTGAGAGTTCTTAAACCCCGGGTTCCCAACAGCCGGCTAAATTCTCTTTACGAACGCAGCTGGATATCGATGTTCATTCCCGGAATACAGCTGTCCGGTAATACGGTCTCAAAACTGCTCAACAATCTTGGGAAAGACGCCGAGAAAAGGAGACATTTCTTTGCACGACGCCTCAGTAACGTAAGCGGCTTTGAGCACATCGCGATTGACGGGACTCTCAAACAGGACAGCAGTATTGTCAACGATCTTTCCGGCTTCTCCTATAAGTCCCGTCTGAAAGGATGCCGCGATATCAGCGTGATCTATGCCTACGATATTGAAAGGATGGAGCCGCTCTGCGCTCAAGTCTTTCCCGGCCATTGCATCGATGCAAGCGCTTATCGGGAATTCATTCGCGAAAATAAAATCGAAAAGGGAATCATTGTTGCTGACAAGGGCTTTCCGTCTTCAAAGTTGGCCGATGAACTTAAGCAGCATCCGGGACTCCACTTCCTAACTCCGGTCCGACGCAACGATGTAAATATCGAAAAGCTGGAACTTCTCAAATTTGACGGAGTTCTGGCCGGCACGAAACAACAAGTTCTTTATGCCAAACGCAAAAGCGTTTCCGGAAGATTCTTTTACTCATTTAAAGACACCGGTTTAGAGAGCTCCGAGCAGAAAGACTACTTGAATCACAGGCTCAGACATAACGACTTTAATAATGAAAATTATCTGGGAAAGAAAGAAAAGTTCGGTCTCATTGTCTTTGAATCAGACCAAGATCTATCTCCAAAGAGCGCCTACCTTTGCTATCAGGACCGATGGCTGTTGGAACTCATGTTTAAAAAATACAAATCTAATGAGCAGCTTGTAGATTCCAGAGTGCAGAGTGACTTCTCTGTTTGGGGCTCGGAGTTTGTCAATTTCTTAGCAACAGTCATTACTGCAAAGATGGTGAAAAAGGCCGATGAGAAGAAGTTATTGGACAAGTTCACTTATGGTGAACTCCTCGATGAACTTGAGCACATTTGGAGAAAAACTGCTGCTAAAGGGCCGGTTCAATCTTCTGATCCTTATTGGGTGCATCCCTTCAAAGACGGAATGCAAATCCTAGAAGAGCTGGGATTATCCGAACCTATTGCAACCCTGGATGGGGAACCTAAGCCTAAAGGCAGGCCTAAAAGGAAACCTGTCTTTGTCGGTCCTAAGAGACCTAGAGGAAGGCCGAAAAAGACAGAAACCGACTAGTACCTTGTAACAATAATATTTTCGCTTAAAGCTCCGGATACAAATGTCGGA
>ENA-OPDI01001187-OPDI01001187.1-human-gut-metagenome-genome-assembly--contig:-NODE-1187-length-20995-cov-3.522779_pt1 | contig 20995 bp, 19 predicted proteins | sample MGYA00241262_ERZ501504 | MGnify/ENA primary metagenome ERZ501504 (study PRJEB25962, sample SAMEA2042570) | human gut metagenome | biome: human gut; feature: human-associated habitat; material: faeces...
GGCTTCTTATCTTTTACGAAAGGAGTCTGACTTATGAAAGTTACTTATCCAACTTGTTGTGGTGTTGATGTCCACAAATCTTTTCTCATCGCCACAATTATTAAAACTACCAATGGTTTTGAACCTTCTTATCAAAAGAAACGCTTCTCTACCTTCAACAACTCTATTTTTCAATTCAAGAACTGGCTTCTTGAAAACAACTGTTATGATGTCTGCATGGAATCTACTGGTAAATACTGGATTCCTGTTTTTAATCTTTTGGAAGACGACATCAATGTTACAATCGCTAACCCTAAATGGGTAAAAGCCGTCAAAGGTAATAAAGACGATACGAAAGATTCTAAATGGATTGGGGATTTATTCCGTCTTGGACTTGTTCGCGGCAGTTATATTCCTTGTAAAAAGATTCGTATTCTCAGAGAATACACAAGGTATCGTTATAAACTCATTTCCTGCCGTTCAAGTGAAAAGAATCGATATCAGAATGCACTTACTGTTTGCAATGTTGCGTTAGATTCTGTTGTTTCTGATATCTTTGGGAAGTCATCCACATCCATTATTGACTATCTGCTTGAACAATCAGGTTCGTCTATCAACCACGAAGAAATCGCTTCTAAACTTCTTAAGAGCCTCAAATCGAAAGAAGATGCAGTGATTCAATCCATTGAGGGATATCAGATGACTGATGCCCCAAAATATCGTATGCGCCTCGTCCGCGCACATATGGATTATATCACAGCTGAAATCAATGATGTAGACTCTATGATAGAAAAACTGATTTCTTCTAATCCTGATTATGAAAATGCTGTTCAGTTACTTTGTACGATTCCGGGTGTTAAACATGATAGTGCTGTCACTGTCATCTCCGAAATCGGTATTGACATGACTCAATTCTGTAGTCCCAAACGCTTATGCTGCTGGGCTGGTCTAACACCTGGCAGCAATGAATCTGGTGGTAAGAAAAAATCTGTTCGGATCACACGTGCCGGTGTCTACCTCAAACCTGCATTGGTTCAATGTGCCCATGCAGCCGTAAAATCTGACAAGTCTCCTTACTACAAAAAGAAATATGAATCTCTTGTTAAACGTCGTGGCAAGAAAAGAGCCATTATAGCGATTGCCCGGATGATTCTCACTGCTATCTACCAGATGTTGTCTACTGGTGAAACATGGAATCCGAGCGATTTATACAAAATCGATATGCCACAAGCTCTTGTTGACAAGCAAAAGACTAAGGCTATCAAACAAGCTAAGAAACTACTCCAACAAGAAGGAATACTTCCTCTTGATGAACCGATAGCTTCTTGAGTTAATTTTCTAAGTCTATATCACTTCCAAAAGTTGTCTATTTTAGACAGCTTAGATAAGTGCGCCACTTATTGGCTTACTTCTACTTTCTTTCACACTACTCCTCCCTTCAATCCTGTTTCTGCCTATTCTATTAATCTTTTTTTATTGTAACACTGGCACATAATATATTCAATGGCTCCCAGTGAATCGTAAGAAGAAAGTAAGTTCAATTATTGATTTTCAACAGCGTGACATGCTCCCACCACTTAGCTAACGCTTGAAGTGGGGGCTTCTCGTTCGATCGCCCGATAGGGCAAAGCATAAGCGAGCTATCCCCGTGTGTCCCACGGTTTTATTAGACATTATGATATTATGGAATTTCTTCCACAAGGATCAGGAAATTTTCTTTTCTGTATCAAGTATCATTCCAGATATTCGAATACCTTCCCGGTATATGTTGATGGCTGCATTTTGATCCCGGTCCATTCGGTTTCCGCATGCACACTCATAAATGCGGTCACTCAGCTGCAAATCTTCCTTTACGCATCCGCAACAGCTGCAGGTTTTGGAACTGGGATACCAGCGGTCAATACGGAGCAGTTTCTTCCCCGCGCGTTCCGTTTTGTACGCCAGAAAATCCGTGAACATTCCCCAGCCATTGTCATGAACAGTCTTTCCAAAACGCGCATCCTGGCTCATTTCTTTCATATTCAGATCTTCAATGCACACGATATCATAGGAATTGGCTATCTTCCTCGACTCCTTATGCAAAAAATCTTTTCGCTAGTGTGAGATATGGGTATGGATCCGTGCTACTTTCTTCTTTTGCTTTTTATAACGGTTACTGCCCTGTTCACAATGGCTCAGTTTCCGCTGTTCTTTTGCCAGTTTCTGCTGGGCATTCTGAAAGAAATGCGGATATGCCGCATGGTTTCCATTGGAATCCACATACAGATCCTTCATGGAAAAATCAAGTCCAATGGCAGATTTTGCTTTCTCGATCTCATGCACTGGTTTCTCGCAGGAATACAATAAGGCAACATAGTCTCGTTCATCTGCTTCCTGGCTGATGGTTGCGCTTTTCAGCTGATAACCTTCCTCAATCTTTCGATGTTGTCTGATACGGACCCAGCCAACTTTTGGAAGTTTTAGTTTTCCATTCTGTAAGACGATGTTTCCATTCACACAATTGGTTGTATAACTTCTCACAGGTTTCTTTTTTGATTTGAATTTCGGAAAACCAACCGAGGCATCACGAAAGAAATTTTTATATGCAGTCTGCAAATGCAGCTGCGCATTGCACAGGGCCAGACTGTCTACTTCCTTCAACCACGGAAACTCAGATTTATATCTGGCCGGTGTCACGCTTAAGTTCTTTCCTGTTTTCTCATAGTAAGCTTTTTTCTCCGCAAGCATTCGGTTATAAACAAAACGAACACAGCCAAATGTCTTTGCAAATAATTCCCTTTGTGATTTATTCGGATAAATCCGAAAACGGTACACGGTGTTCACTTTTACCCTCTCCCTGTGTTTCAATGTACTGACGGATGACCTCACTTGGGGCACCACCAGCACTCAGCAGACAAAAACTCTGGCTCCAGAACATTTCTTTCCATAGCTTTTGCCGGATTTCCGGGTACTCCTTTTTAATCAGGCGGCTGCTTGCGCTTTTATACGCATTGATGAACTTACTCAGTTCCGATTTTGGATGAGCACGGAACATAATGTGAACATGGTCCTGATCATGATTCCATTCTTCCAGGGTAATGTGATAGTTCGGAGCAATATACTCAAATATTTCTTTTGCCCGATTTGAAATCGGATCATTCAAAACCTTTTTTCGGTATTTTACAACCAGAATCAAACGGTAATATAATAAAAATACCGAATGTGCATTACTATCCAGTTTTCTCATAATAATCAGCCCTTCCTATTATTTCGACTGATTATATTGTATCATATATTTCTCTATATGTCTATAATTTTATCGAACGTAAGTTCTTTTTTATCAGCACAGATATGTGCAATATCAAAACAAGCCAGTTATTGCATATCAGGAAACAAAAGCAGGCAATTCATCCCGCCACCTGAAGAGGATGGGGGAATTCTTGCAGTGTTATGTTAAATCATAAGAAAGATATTTCTGTAAAAAGTGCAATAAAGTGCCAGCAACCACCGAATTTGTTGTCCTGGAAAACGCAAGTCCAATGGTCCGGAAGCACTCGGGCTTGAGCATCCGGATTTCTACTTCATCTGCAAATGCGCTCATGACCAATTTCTGCGAAATGGTTACCCCAAGCCCATCTTTCACAAACGCCATGATCAACGTATCATCGCGGAAACTGTAGGAAACCTGTGGCTTTCTGGCATATTGGCCCAGAAGATGCAGGATATCATTATCACATCCAGGTGTTTCTATAATGAATGGATATTCCAGCAAATATTCCACTTCAATCTGTTCCTTATCTGCCAATGGATGCCCTTTGGGCAATATCGCGCAGAGCGGATCCTGAAACGTCCGGGAAACACATGGCAAACCGAATGTCCACAAGGGACGGATTTTTCATGACACAGTTCACTTCCCCGCCGATGTATCTGGCGGGTTGCTGAACGGTTAATAAAATTTCATCACTTAACGCTAACTTTTTCATAAAGCCTTATTTTACCTACATTTCTTACGTTTTTTGCGATGTGTTCATCGCTGTTTTTGGGTTCTTTTTAGTTCTTTTTCTCTGATTTTTTCCGTAAGCGAAAAAACACAAATTCTTGTCAAGTGTTTTTTTCTCGCGGACAGTTTACATAATATTTTTCGCTCTTACGACAAAAAAAGTTTTTTCTGAAATACGCACAATTCGGATTTTCCATCATTTTACGGATAAATCTGCTCTAAATGTACAGATCAGACCGCATTATTATACGGTATTTCCCGTGTTTCCGCAACAGATTCTTTCCCGAAAGCGATTTTTTGAGCTTCTATCGTCGAACTTTTTATTAAGTTTTCCGAATATTCGTCAAATCCAGGAACCTCGAAAATCAGGGTTTCCTTCAGAACGATCTCATCGTCTTCCAGTTTTACCGGCATGGCATTCAGGAAAATTTCCTCGAATTCCGGAACATCTTCGCAAACTTTTTGGCTCGGAACAACATAGTGTTGCATCGTGAAAATTCCGCTGGAATGTCCGAGCACGACGGCCAGTTCTTTGATATTGACCTGGTAATGGACCATCAGCGTTGCGTATACATGACGCAAATCGTGCCAGTGAAAATCGTCCGGGAGGCCGTAAAGTTTTTTCAGGGAATTGAAATCATCCTTATAGGAGCGGCGGTTATAGGCAGTGCCATCCGCCCGGTGCCAGATCGTTACCTCGCCTGCATCCTTCCCTTCTGCCTCCGGCGACTGGGTCCACCTTTTGTAGCTTGCGGCTATTTCGTCCAATACAAAATCAGGCACCGGGAGATCTCGAATTCCGTTCCTGCTTTTTGTGTCGAGACGCTGTTTTGTCCTGCTGCCTTTTTCAAGCCCGGATATGTCTATGGGCCGTCCCGCCTGTGCGGTAACATGGAGTACCTTTTTATTATAATCCACGTCCCGATAACGCAGAGCGATCAATTCGCTTACTCTGCATCCGGTTGTACAGGCGATAAGGAGCGGGAGGTACAGACCAGGGTATTTGTTTTTTGCTATCAAAAGCATTTGGCCTGCCTGCTCTGATGTAAGTGCATATTTTCTTTTTTTGCTTTGATGACCGCGGCCATCTTGTTCATTCGCAGCTGCGGCTCTTTCATTCGCTTCTTTTTTGGATACCTGCTTCCGCTTTATGGAAATTGCGCTTGTAGCAGGATTTTTGTTAATCAGAACGTGTTTTTTTGCATACTTGAAAGAAGAGCCAAAGACTCCGTAAGCCGGCGATAAAAGCCCTGACGTCATGGAATCCAGAATCTTTAAGAGGTCATCACTGGTTACTGCATCCATCGTCTTCCCTTTTATTATGGGCAGAATATAATTTTGTATGATGTTCCGGTAACACACAAAGGTGCCGTATTTAATCTTCCGTATCTTTACCATGTTCTCATTCAGCCAGTAATCATAAAAATTTTCTGCCAGAACCTTACTTGCGATGTATTCCTTTCTTGCCAGCAGTCCAATAATTTCATTCTTTTTATCCTGAGCGTCTCTTTGTGTTTCGAAGCCGCCTATCTGCTTTGGGAGAACGGTACCGTCAGAAAATGTAAGGGAGAAACGGATCGCATATTTCTCATGATCCGGTGTTACGCCATCGCGAAACTTCCACTCCACAATAGGTCCTCTTGCGATAATATCCTGCATGCTGGCTTTCAATGATATCTGTTTACTCATACCAAAACACCCCGCTCTTTCTTTGCATAGAGAATTGGGTCAATGTGGTGTTCCAGTTCACTGCGGATTCTGGATTCCGCTTCCATATAAGCAGTATAGACATCAAATGTAGTTCCAATATTGGCATGTCCAAGATATTCTGAAACATGCAGCAGAATTTCTTCCGGATGGTCCTGGTTACGTGTACCATATTCAAACATCATCGTTGCCGCAATATGCCGCAGATTGTGCGTCGTGACGATTGGAATGCCGGCATCCGCACAGATCCGTTTTAAAGCGGCATTTAAAGTAGCATCTGACTTGATCTCTCCCCGATCTGCAATGCAAATATAGCCATCATACTCATCCGACCATTCTTTTTTATTCTTTTTTCTGGTTTCTTTTCTGAGTTCCAGCCAATCTCTGCGTTCTTCCGCTAAGGAAAAGATAATTTCCGGCATCCGTAAAACCCGGTCACTTTCCTCGGTTTTCGTTGCTTTTATTTCGATTCCCGTCCTGGAAATACGCATTTTTTTACCTGCGTAATCGACATCTGAGAGGCGCACAGCCTGCCTTCGGACTGTTACCGTCCGCTCTCTCTTATTAAAATCTGTAAAACGGAGTCCCCGGATTTCCCCATACCGAAGCCCGTGCAGCATCAGACAGATTTCGAGAAAATGGATGGTCTTCCAGCTTGCGCGTAACAGTTTTTTTACCTCATCTTCTGTGTAAACCACAAAGTTTTTTAACGGCTGCTGAAATTTCCGCGGAGTAACGTTCTCCATTGGATTTTCCAGAATACGCTCTGTAAGCCGCATGTCATTGTAAAAAATCCGGAAGAACTTGTATGTCTGTGCCTGCGAAGTACAGCAGATATCGCTTGTCATGGCAATAAGCTTATCGATATCCATCCAGGTCACTTTGTTTAACGGTTTTTCTCCGATTTTACCAAGGTTCGGAAGCAGAAAATTGTAGAGCACATATCCCATACAAATGCTATATGAATTGCTCGCTGTAAGCAGGAATGCGTTATGATACCAGGTTTTTAATTCTTCCGAAAAAGTCGGAATTTTTGCTTCCTGCATCTTCATCTGGTTCATCATCTCGGAAAATTTTTGCGATGCTTCCAGATAAGCCTGCATCGCCTCATCCGGCGTTTCAAACGTACGTGGGTTTGTGACGTATGCAATCTGGGACTCTTGATTCAGGCACTTCTCCGTAAAATGCCATTTCCCGTCATTTTCATCCCAAAATACAGGTGTAATGTTCTGATTTGTATTTTCCATGTTCTTTTTATTGTCCATATGTGATTTCCTTTAGCGCATAAATCACAGATAGCCACTCCCATTATACCACAGGATGGCTATTTGTTGATACTCAGCTTAGCAATTGTTCCCTGATTCTCTTATTTGCCGGAGAGCCACATATCGAATCTCTCCTTCGGAATGCGATACATGCTTCCGATCTTTAACACGGGGAACGGGCGCCCTTCCTTGTATGCCTTTGCGATAAAATCATAGGAAGCAGTGCGTCCGATTTTGAGCATTTTCTGAATGTCCGTAAGGTCATATACCATGCTGTCCCGGCCATCTTTCTTTTCTTTCATGCAAATCAATCCTTTCTTTGGTGTCATGATCATCGTATCGTTTTCTTCTTTTGTGGTTCTTTTGTGCTGTGGTCAGTATGTCGACAGAAAAATAAATTTGGCGTCGTTTTTCTTTCCGCACACAAAAAGAGCCTCTATCCTGCATGGATAAAGGCTTTTTGCTTGTTACACGAGGTACAATATTTTTTTGCGGATAACAGTTTTTGGTCAAAACAGCTCACTTTCTGCGTGACCAAAAACTGTTATCCGCAAAATTTCAAGAAAGCCGCATAAAACAAGGCTTTGAGAAAGGTCTTTCCGCAAATGCGAATCATGAGGGCGCAGGGAACAGGTAAATGCAGACCGGTGTAAAAAAATAGCTAGGGTCTTTCCAAATGTCATTAAGTTAAGCCGGTGCTTTCCGGCATAAATAAGACTCCCGATCATATCTTATGGTCGAGTTTTTTCTGTCTCTGGATGAAATCTCAGGCACACCGATAAGACCGGGCAGTACCCAGTCTCTACGCGACACGATACAGGAAGCAGACGACGGATTTCATTTTCATCTTACGCTCATCCGTCCTACCAGGCCGAATTGGAATGATGTGCTGTATCCTGTACTGAACAGCCATAAAAGGGTATAGCTTATAAAGCGTCCTGATGATGGGATTTTTTAAGGCTATAATACTCTATTAGCTATGAGGGTGAACCTTCCGTGTCTAATGGGATCCTGTCCCAATTTCCTTCGTCCCACCTGTTCATACACCGAATGCTGGCCAAGCTTTCTGACATGGTCGTGCCCTATGGAGTGACCTACCGCAAGCTACAGCTCTTGTTTGTCGTTTGATTACTGACCTTATGATTCTGCAAGGTGCGGTTTCCCACGGATGCTTACCCTGCATCTCTCAACCGGTCATTTTGTTATGATCCGCGTTCCATGGATCTGGGTCAATAGGTTCCTTTCCAGACCCCTGCTCAATTTCAAAAGTTTCTGAACCTCAGCAGGATTCTGGAATACGGCTTTTCTTTTACTTCTTATACAGCCAGGCTTTCCTACCTGGATTCCCACCGGATGTCTTTTAGCATCTTCCTGGGATCATACTTGATTCCTTGCTTTAAAATCGTAAAAATAATCCGGGTATCCGAAATAAATGGTTGAAACTGCTTATACTGACACCCTTTTCTTATGTTCGTTTGGTCGCAATAAGTGGTTGAAAATCATCATATGTGAAATATACGATATCTCAATAACTGGTTAAAAATGTTAATGATGAGCATAAAAAATCCACGGTCTGAAAAATAGTGTTTAGGTTGAAAACTACTATTTTTGTAAACCGTGGTAATTTGATTTTCAGGTTGAAAATTATTTTTCTTCTGGATTTGGGAATAGCTCGTAGTCATCCTCAAAATCTTCATCTTCATCCTTGGCACTTTCGAAATGAAAGACAGGCTGATCTTCTTGGATGACTGGTCCTGCATCTATAAGACCGTTTTCAAGCATTGCACGAAGGTTTGTTTTTCGGTATAGAGTTCTTGTACGTAGGACTTCAAAAGAGTACTCGCGTCCACACAGATTATTCTCACGAATCCAGAATATATCCTTCTTCAATCGACTACCGCATCGGATAAAGGTCAAAAGACTCTGGAATCGGTCGTCCTGTCTTCTTATCAATCTTTTCGGAATCCCGTCCAAACAGTGTCTTTGTTTCCAACTTTGGCGTAGCTGTGTAAGCGAAGAAAGATACGTTCTCTGGCCATGAGCGGTCATTCTGTTCTTTCTGGAAGTATGCGAGGATTATTTCCTCATCCGTAATGCCTGCATCCGGTTCCCCGGTCTTTTTTGACTTGTCTTTCGCTGCAAGCTTTAAAGCTGCCTTCATTTTTCCTGCAAACTGTCCGTTCTGAGAAGAGTGTGCCTCGTCGGTAAGGACCGCGAAATTCGCACCGGTAAGCATATCATCGGTCGCAATCGCATCAAGTGCAAACGGGAATGTCTGAAGGATAATCTTCAACGGTTTTCAACCGGTGAACATCATAAAGATTATTATTCGGAATATGAGTTTTCAATCACTTATTGCGGTTAGCCAAATTTTCTCTGATCACCTTGATTTTCTTCAGAAGCTCCTGCTGCTCGAAAATATTTACATTTGATACTTGATTTTTCTTCTTTGTGCCTTTAAGATTCATGTTAGATACCTCTTGTATTCTTTGGATTTTTACCAACGTCCAAGTCAGTAACAATCCAAATTTACTTGAGGTATTTTTTTGTATCAATCTCTTGATCTATTTAAAGTATACAGGAAGTTTTCTGAAGCTAACTGTCCACCGGCCGATCCGGCGACAGTGCTTCTGCTGATTGAAGTTAAGCAAGTCCCGTCCCATAATGACTGTTATGTTGAAAGATATTCTCTTCAGCTGCATCACCTTCCAGGACTTCCGTGTAAAGCATCGTAAGAATATACGGCTTTACACGCCGGATGACTTCTGTCTGTTCTTTAAATTTCCGGAGCACGTTGACAATATCGCAGTAATCAAGCTTTAACAGTGTGCTTTTTACCACGCTATGCGGTTTCTTCTGTCCACCAATCACGATGTAGTCGCTTTTTGTCACGATTGCATCCAGGGCAATAGCTAAGATTTTATCGACGAGAGCGATATCGCCTGCGAGGTTTTTTGAAAGCACCTCGTACCAGACATTTTCGTATAGCTGTTCTTTGTACTCATCCACAATATCCACATCCGTCCGTCCTGTCCTATCGGACTGACTAGACTGATTTTTACTATCGACTAATTTTGTGGTAATATCATTATTAGTAGTATAGCCGCTTTCCACGTGCCGATAATCCAGTTGCCGGTGATCCATTTGCCGAAAACCGGCAACTGGGCAATCCATTTCGCCATTTTGGGCAAATGGGGCATTTTCGCATTCCATGGTGGCAGCCATATTGTTCTCCTGCGTCCCCTTCGTCTCCCGCTGCATCTCTTCCAAGTGCGATGTCTCGTAGACCGTCGACTGCCAGCAAACAAAATGCCCTTTATCATTGCGGACCGGGACTTTTTTGTAATATCCGCGCTCATGAAGCTCCTTTAACCCGCTGCGAACAGACTTTTCCTGATCCACTGCATGCTTAACGAGGTCGCCGATCGTTGTTACCCAGTTATCTGGCTTGCTAAGGAGGTAGGCCATAAGCCCCTTCGCTTTAAACGACAACCCGTTATCATTGAGGAAATTTTTGCTAATGATGCAATATGTACTTGGTGTTTTCTCAACTCTGATAATTTCTCCTGTGCCTCTCACCACTGCACCTCCTGGCTGTTTTTCACGTCAGTGTTTCCAACGCATCCGGAACATTTTACATATCCCGCTTTCTCTAACTCGTTAATTCCTTCATTCACAGAGTCAATATCATCCGTCGTATAGGATACAATCTCATCTGCGCTGATACTCACCAGCTCCGGTTTAGAAAACAGGAACGCCAGGATGCCCTTTGCCTTAAAACTTAAATACTCATCACGCAGGAACGCACGATCCACGAGCATATAGTTACTGGTGCTTTTGTTTGTCTTGATACCCTCAATCGCTTTTTTCTTTTTCATTTTCTTTCTCCTTCTTTTCGCGGATAGCTCTAATCCGCTTCGCTTCTCATGATGTTTTTCTGACCGAGACGCTTCGGAAGCATATGCTGCAGTCTCGTAAACCCCTGCTGTGTCTGGAAATCAATCCAGCTTTAAAGAGGGCGTATGTACTGGTCATCGGCCGTCTGATAACTTAACGTCGATATCATCCGTACACCTGTATCCGACAACAGCGCCTGTGAGCTCACAGTTCATTTCCCTCGTCTCCCCAATTATGACCGACGAAACCTGGGTGGTTTCCGTTTCCTCGCCACAGTTCATCATGCGCTACTATCCCAGCCGCGTTGTCTAATGCTTTGCGATATTTTCATTAGTTCTCATACCTGATTTTCCTCCTATCGTTTTTCTGCTATCAGTATGTCGACTGTTTTGAAAATTTAAACGCCGTTTTTTGGCGGACTTTCCATACGGTATAGTGAGAGCGTCATAAAGAAGCGGCTTGACGTGTTTTACTGCTGCGGGCGGCACCATCCTGATATTCGGGCTTTCATCTACCCTGCGCATCAAAATCAGACATATAGTATGTCTCATCTTTTTTCGGCCCCATTTTTGCGGATAGCTATTTTGGGTCACTTTTGGGCTAAATTTGTAATTTCACCGGATTTATCGCCTAATTATTGTTTTTATTACAGATTATATTATCTTTAATGTCAGTCTACAAGCCTATATTAACATTATTCCACGTCATATTATGCGCATAAAGCAAGTTATCATACTCGTAGAATGCCGTATCTTCTAATTTCAGACAGCATTTCACATGCCCCTAGTTATGCAATGTACAGCATATCCAATGAGAGATGACTCTATGAAATAGTCCATCTGGTCCAAGGTACCATGTTTTACGAAGACTGGAATCCTCACCGACTCCATCGTCCGGATTGAAGAAACAGATACGATGGGGATTGCAAAACTCTTCTTTAAACCAGACAGGACAACACCGTCAGAACCTCCGACTGACCTATCCGTCTCACGTCCCCTATACAACTATCTGTATCGGGATGAGCTGGATGCAGGAGGCGCTTTCCAGATATCCGGAGGAATTCGACTGGCGGTAGGCCGCGCATCCGTATCCGCCCTATCTGGAAACTGTGAAAGAGGCGTTTTTGATTTATCATATCGACCGGATCACAGATGGGGAAGGAAAGCCGGTCTACACCGTGGGGCTTTCCGACGGTGGAAAGTCGCTCCTATATCCTGCCGTCTTCCGCTGCTGTAAATTTCGAACCAAAAAATCAGCAGCTAAAAACCCAGTAAACAATTTTGGAAGTTTATATTACGTATTAGAGTGTCGCAAATTTTTCATACAAGGCCAAGAACCACGGTAAAATAAGAATTTGTAGCCACTCGAACAGAAATGGAAGTTTATATTACGTATTAGAGTGTCGCAAGTGCTTTGTGGGTTTAAAAATGCGTTGAAAAAAGAAGGTTAAAAATCGGAAAATAGGGGTTTTTCTCTCGCCGATTTTCGTAGGTAGCGACTGATTTTTCTGTTTGTAAAAGAAGCAATGTGGATGACAGAAACATAAAAAATGAAAAAAATAGAGAAGTCAAAACGCGAAGATAAATCTATTCTCTTTTACCGCGTTCTTAGGTAGCGGCAGATGCTTTCGTTTGGACGTGAGCCCGTAAAATAGTGTCTGCATCAGAAAACGCCCTACGCACCTTGTCTCCCTTTCCACCACAAAATCCAGACAAAAATCACGAAAATAAAATGATCGTACCGCCTGACGCTCAGGTGAAAAACCCTTATCCCATAAGGATCCGGAGGAAAATGCAGAAAGAAATCCCGAAAAGAATACCGGAATACATCCTATCCATCAGAGTGATAGAGGAAAGACGTTCTCCGGTACCTCTTACGGAATGGATTGGTGTACATCGCATGACTATGAGAATTCGGGAAAATGTCTAAAAATAGCAGATGCGGAAGTATGAGAGTATGACGTTTTAATTCGTGCGCATAAAATGGCATGAATTATTATTAATTATAGCATATAAATAGATAATGGAGAGAATATAATACATAATAGAAACAATAGATAGGCCATAAATGTGCCGAAAAAGCGAATCAAGCCCAAAAGTGACCAAAAATTGTTATCCGCAAAAAAATATTGTGCCTCGTGTAACAACCATTCTTCCGGTACCGTTTGCGGATAAGCAAAAGTGGCACCCTTAAGGGTGTCGCAAAAAGACGTCCTCCGGTACCGTTTGCGGATAAGCGAAAGTGGCACCCTTAAGGGTGTCGCAAAAAGACATCCTCCGGTACCGTTTGCGGATAAGTAAAAGTGGCACCCTTAAGGGTGACGCAAAAAGACGTCCTCCGGTATCCTTGCGGATAAGATAAAGTGGCACCCTTTGGTACCGTTTATGCCAGAAAAGCCTCCCGCGAAAGATCCGGCCGGAGGACTGGCTGGACGCGTCTTTCCAGAATTGGATTTTTTAGCAGCGGGGTCCAAGAATGATTATTTTACAAGGGAGCGTCTCTCTGATTACCCTGACGGTGTACCTGACTTCCGACTTTTGAAATTTCTGGCATGGGAGACATGGCAGCAGGACGTACCGCTGATTGAATTTTCGGTGAGACAGCTTCTGAAAAAGGCAAGGATGCAGAAGGACGTCCGGCAGCATCCCTCTTTTTCTGCTCTGTTTTTCTGAAATGCTTTCTTGAAAATTGCGGCTTTGTTTTCCGGGTGGACGGGATTTGGTGAAGGCGCAGATGCAGAAAGACGTATAACGGCATCCTGATTTTCATCCATGCCGGAACCGCCTCACGCAAAACCGCATATTTGCTGGGCTTTTTGAGGTCATTTTCTTTGCGGATAAGTGTTTTGGGTCACATGGATGATTTGGCCAGAGGACCGGCTGGACGCGTCTTTCCGGAATTGGATTTATTTCAGTACCGGCTTTCCGGATCTTGACATTTCTGGCAGGGGAGACATGGCAGCAGGACGTACTGCTGATTGAATTTTCGGAAGGATGGGATTGTTCGAAGGCGCGGATATGGGAATACGTCTAACAGCATTTAAAAATGATGGATGAGAACTTTCCCTCATGCCCTATCGCAAAATACGTCCGGCTTATTTTCTAATTTTCATTTTCCATTTTTTAAAATCAAAAACCTAATTTCATCCGCAGATTCCCCTGTAATTTCCGCATCCGCTTTTTTTGCACATTCAAGATATCGTTCGAACCGTTCTCTTTCCGATGATTCCGGGTCCTCATCTTCTTCGATGATTCCATCATCCGAATAAGTAATATAGATTATTTTTTCACCCGGCCCATAGACATTCACCCGATATGGTGATTCCGTAGTTGCACTCCAGCGGTGCCCATTCACAATAAGTCTGTTCGCAAATGGTATCACCAGCTCCTGTCCTTCTACTATCGTTCCACTCCGAATTGCAGAAAGCTCTATCTGCTTACTTTCTTCATCTACGAAAAATATCTTCCAGGAGACCATTTCTTCCGATTTATCGGCCATTAACACGGTCTGATCCGAATCCAAGGACTCTCTGGCATAGGCATATGGTTCTGGTTCTTCTGATTGTTTTCTCATATTTCCATAAGAAAGAACTGGTTCAGACATGATAAAAACACTAAGAAGCAACACCGCATAACGATCAATCAGCTTTCTCCTATTCATTACAAATCTCCATTATTCGATCAACAAATTCTGTTTTTCCAGCCACAATCACATCATAGGAAAAAGGATCTGGTAACAATTTCAGAAACGAGAGAATAAATTCCCTGTCATACAGTCTTTTATGGGTCTGAAGCTGGCGAAGCATATAGTAAGAAGAAATCCCCGTATGAACGATAATTTCCTTTGCAGATATGCCATACAGTTCACGCAAAAACAGAATTCGGATGATATAAAAAGCACTTTAAAACACTATTTAAAGGCAGAATTAAAAGATAAGGGTCTAGAGAAGCTGAAATCCTTACTTGGCAGTATTTTCACCGAATTGATCAATGCTGACGCTACCCCCCTGCCAGATAACGGTTCCGATACTCCATCTTCCACAGCCCCATCCTGCAGTAATATAATTTCAACAGAACCGATGAATAACCTTGCTCTGTCGGAAGAAGATCTTAATCTATATCAAGTTTTTTTGCTTACGAACGAACGGTCCGATAATACAATCAGTAAATATATATCTGATGTCACTGACTTCATAACTTTTTTATCTGGAAATCCTCTAACAAAGGATCAGTGCTTAAACTATAATAAATACTTATTAGAGAAAAAATATGCTGTCTCCACAATAAACTCAAAATTATGCGCACTTCATTCCTTTTTGACATTTCTAGACCGACCAGACTGCTTTGTCCAGTTAGAAAAAATTCAAAAAAAGGAACTGAAAGCCACCTATGCCATCCTCACCTCAGAGGATTTCCACAAACTTTTGGATGAGAGCAGCCGGCCTAAAAAGAAAAAGGTTAATTTGATAATTCGCACATTCGGCCAAACCGGTATCCGTGTTTCAGAATTACAGTTTGTTACTGTCGAGTCTATACAGCAGGAGGAAATTACTATAAGAAATAAGAATAAAAACAGAAAAGTTCCGCTGATTCGGGAACTTCAAGAACTTCTCAACGCATATGCCACAGAAAAGAACATACAATCTGGTCCAATATTTACTGACAAAAATAAAAATCCGCTGGAGCGGCAAAATATCTATAACATGCTTCAGACCATAGCCGCTAATGCCGAAATAGACAAGCGGAAAGCCCATCCTCATGCGCTTCGGCACTTCTTTGCGAAATCTTTTTATGAAAAAACGCATGATCTGGTTATGCTTTCAAATATATTAGGACATTCCGATATCAGCACAACAAGAAATTATGTAACAGGTACATTCGAAGAATTATGCAATGAGATGGAAGAAATTGGAATGCTATAACATCCAGTAGAATACGCTTCTGCAAGTAGCAGTAAAATGGGACCGTTGCACCGCTTATCTGGTGTTACTGTCCCATTTTTCGTAAATAACCTACAGATACAGATTCATCTACTTCCCCTGCCTCACATTTCTTGTTCATCTTCTGCTAACTCTCGCTCTTTTAAAAGATCATTAATCGACCAGTAATACATAAACGCTTCTCTTCTAGAATACTCTTCTGCATCCTGTTCGATTGCCTGAGACTGATATTCTATCTGCTCATCTATTGTTCCATCACCGCTTTTATAGTCTTTCAAATTCTCTATCCATTCCCCGACATCAGAAAATGCATGTAAACTACGCTGCGATGGAGATATTCCATAATAGCATTCAACTAAAAGAATCTGATAAACATGGCGACATTCGTGAAGCACTGTTTTCAATAATTCATCCGATGAACCACCTGGCAAAGTGCCGTCTTGAATGGGTTTTTTATTAATAGAGATCGTCTTTGTTGTATGGTTATAGGAGCCAAGTAAATCGTCATTATCCATATCAATGAATTCCACGTTGATTTTACACAGACCTAAATACCTTGCTTCACAGTATGTAATTGCCCTTAAAACATCCAACTTTTTTTCATAATCCAAAGACTGGAATGTTTCATTGTCACAAATGAGTTTTATTGTATCTAAATTTTCAGAAAGCTGATAACTATCATCATAGGATGAGCTGATTTTTAAATCCACCTCATTCTGAACGGTGTCTAAATTCTCATCGTAACTTTCTGGCAGTCTGGTATCATTACAAAACCTGGCTCCTATTGGAGCTAAAACAATCACAATAGCTGCTGTAATTGCTGCATTTCTTTGCAGTAATCGAATGCATGAAAAAATGCGTCTAAGCAGAACAGCCATAGCTGCATTTTCCCTATTGATTTTTCTGGAAAGAATACGCACAAAGCCATATATTGATACACTAAGCATTCCTCCTAGCAACGCACGGATCAACAAGCTGCAGGCAAAGGGGAGGGATTCACTTAATGCCAGCATGAAATATAATCCCGCCCCAATTAAAGCATCTTGCAGAATGACTACTCTTTGTCTATGATATCTGTAATTTACAATAATAGCTGCATTGGCAACTATCGTACAACCAACCAGACTTTGAAGTGTACCTCTATAGTATTCACCCGGAACAATAATTTGTAACAACCAGTCCATCCAAAGCAGGAATGCTGTACAACTTAATGTATGCTCTATCAAAAATTCTTTCTCAGACATCGTTGATCGGTCCCTAATTCCCAATCTTCTCCCCCGCATAATAATGTCATCTCCTTTGTAAAACAGCAGAATAATGATCTATTACTTTTAATTCCACCTCTACCCATCCAACAATAGAGCATCCTCCATGAATTTTCTTATGATATGCTTTTTCCATGCCTAAAGGTACTTCATTCTCTACAAAGATTTTTTCTGCGCCACTTCCAGAATAATCTTATTATTATCTGTACCCCTACTACACTGTCCATGAGAAAAGATAGGTCAGAAAGCCAAAACTCCATCGGTATAATCAGTCTGAAATTAATTTTTGCCCATCTCTATGAAATTACTGAATAGTTATCATTATTTTAAATTTTCTGATACGATTTCTATTTTCCCCACAAAGCATTTCCCCCCGTGTGACCAACTGAATGATCATCTCGTGATACCAAATCAAAACTTCCAGTTTCCGGATTATGCTGCCAAGTGTAACCCTCCGGTGTATACCCCTGTGGCAAATCCATTCTTTCCATTGCACCAAATGATATACCTTCTAGTTTATCTAAACTGTCATACATATGATCCTGAAAATCCTCCCTACATGCGCTGAATTGCTGATGTAAAGTCATATCCGTAGCTTTCTTCCCAAGTTCAACATGATGCTTACTATCAAATTCAGGAAAAACCCCTTCAACAGATAATCCATCTGCAAGATCTGCAATTCGACGTTCAAATCTGACCCCATTATCAGCTTCCACTCCTTCCAGTGCCATGTTACGAGTAATTATAGGAATAGGCTTGCCAGGAATGAATTCATCCCCCTCATAATGTCGTTCTATATAATCTGCTGCTTTGTCAAATCCATATGATCGCGCATATTCAGCAGCCCTCTCTGCAGCAGAAAGGATATCATTGTTATCAGTATTCAATTGCTGTGAAAAATCTGAAATATCCTTCAGACTAAGGAATTCCTCAGAAGAATCCGGTATTTCAATTTTTTCAGTCTCACAAATTTCTATTGGGATATCATTGAATTCTTTCATCGGTACCTCCTCATATTATATGGACATGTCATTTAACAACTTATTAATAGATTCTCTACTGAATGATATACCCTTTTCCATAGAGCATTTTCTGAGTAAATGTATTGCAACACACTGACAAATCATTTTTTCCTCCATCTCATTCTCAGAATTAATACGATCTGATAAGACAGCTGGAATAGAAACAATATGTGCCGCAATCTCTTCTGGTGTATGCAATTTATACTCTCGTTTTATAAAGATCTGCTCTGCATACATATTTGCTTTGCTCCGAACAGCAATCGAACAACGCCTACACCCAATTATATTGCATAAAGCAAACGGACAATAATCTTTAGCATGGATAGCTAAATATGCAGATTGAGATTTTACAATATATTCATCTGATATATGTTTCACTTGCTCCGTGTTAGGAATATACTCCATTTTCACCGGTAACGCAGAGCTGAGATACTGATTCTTAACTACAAACTCTCCAACAGACATTAGGGGGAGGATATCACTAAGTGTGCTCTCTTCTGCCATATGTTCCTTAAGTAATTCCCCTTCTTTACCGCTTAATCTAAAAGAGATAATATTATCAACATTGTCCAATATTCGCGCCCCCACACGTGATGGAGACTGGTCAGAAATAATAATTCCAACCCCATATGCTCTGATTTCAGTAATAATGTTAATCATCAACTGTGTCATCGTGCTGTTTAATGATTTTTCCTCTTGTGTTGCGCCTTCCCCCATATCTAACAAAGCATGTGCTTCATCAATTAAAATGATATTTCTTAACTCGTGATTACTTTTTCTTGTTGATTTCAAATACGCTAAAACGCTAATAAGAGTTATCGCCGATACTAATGATTTCTGTTCTGGTTCAAGACTTCCCATTTCAAGAACCACGCAACCGTTTAAAATATCTTCTACCGATGTAGAATGTATTGTGCCAAATGTATAAGGACATCTCTCAATCAAACTTTGAAGACGAAATGCTCCACCAGACATCATATTCCCTTTCACCTCGTTGCTATAGGAAGATCTAGCAATCACTCGCTTAAAAACAACAATAAATTCAGCCATATCAAAAATAGTGACATTATCATCGGAGCTCGTGCTTGTATCGGTCCATCCGTGTAAAGTATAAGACTCCGAAATTGCTTTTTCAAAAAGTGCAGGCAATGGATCTGGCAAAGAAAACGCAGCCTTAAAAGCAGATAATAAGCTACTTTTATACACTCCAAGGGGTACTTTATTCGGAACATAAAATGGATTAATTAGCAACGGTACCACAGGACGTTCCACAGTAAAGATCTTACTGTCTTTCATTTCTGCAATCAAATCACGATACTCACACTTGACGGGTTCCATCACCAAGACGGGGATTCTATAGCTCTGGAATTGCCCTATAAGTTGTTTTAATAGAGTTGTTTTACCAACGCCAGATTTTCCTAAAACAGCAGTATGTAGCAATATTTGTTTGAGCGAAAGGCTCACCTCCTGTGATGAAAATACAGACTTTCCCAATTTAATGCTTTGCGCGCCGTTGCATGTCATCTGTTTAGGCAAAAGGCAAATCTCCGGCATTATTGAAAACGCATTCTTCTCAACACCTATAAAGTATTTACCTTGTACTGGGAACTGAAAAATTTGTGAAATTTCTTCAGATGTCCACTTGGTGAAATTTTGATTAGCTGCTTTTCTAAGATTATGAGATACTTTCCATGGCTGATTATAAACACTATATTTATCAAGCTCCGAAACCGCTGATGTAGAAAAATTATTTTCTTGTACTGCCTGTTTCATTCTAGCAGTCACCGATGCAGAATCGGCAATCGACCCAGATATTATAATATTGACTTCAGCAAATGGATGTGAAACTTCCTGCGCATAATATTTCCAACGTTCTGCGGCGGCCAATGCAAGGCTGTCACGGATATTCGCTACTACGCCATCTACTGCTTGAGTATATTGAGTAGTTCTATTTGCAATTAACCGACGTTCATTATCAGACAACATTGTTGGAATAATCTGTATGCAGAGAGTACAACCTGAACCATTCAAAGCTGCATAAATCCTCTCCCAATCAATACATTTAACGACTGAAGGTGATTTATATGTCCCATGCATTCCAAATTCATGCATGTCTTGCTTCATTAATGCCCAAGTAAATCTTGAATCCATTTCAGCCAAATGCTTTTTATAATCCTCATAAGACTCTTCCTGGAATTCAAACCCAGCGCTGTGAAGAAGTGACTTCATTCCTTGCACGATTGCCTCCTGTCGGATAACACAATCTTGTTCCGATCTATCATGAGTCCTAATTGTAAATATGTGCTGAATATATCCCCCTGTTTTATTGCTTGCAATTCGAAGAATTTCAACTGATACCTGCCCAGTTCCTTCTGAGGAGAGATAACAAGCGTCTTCACAAATTGTTCGCGCAAGCATTATTCCAACATCGCAATCTTCTCCAATAGGAACTGCCTCAATGAAAAACGATGATAGAACAAAAAACTCTCCTCCTTCAAAAAACTTTTTCATACAAGACCTCCTATGTAAATGGATTCTTTTGATAAGTCGGTGCATCACACATAATCTGTTTAATTAAAATACCGGGTTGTAACGATAATACCTTGGAAAGACTTTTGATTAGACCTCCAATACAAAGCAAAGCGATAAAATAACTCTCTGTTCCCCAAAATAGTCCAGCGCAGATTGAGAAAGCCGCTGCAATAAAAATCCATGCAAGAATTTTTCTCTTTTGTTTATCAAGTTCACTCTTATGCTTATCATAGCATTGTCTACTATATTTAAGCATTTCGCTGGTAATTGCATTAAGCCTAACAAGCTTGTCCCACGCTTCAGCAGCTGATTTTCTATTGGAAACATTGTTTATGTCTACATCACTAAAATTCTGTGTCAATGCTCTTAAAACGTAAACGGTAGACCAAAAGTACCTTGCCAACTATCCG
>ENA-OPDI01001200-OPDI01001200.1-human-gut-metagenome-genome-assembly--contig:-NODE-1200-length-20749-cov-2.527061_pt1 | contig 20749 bp, 17 predicted proteins | sample MGYA00241262_ERZ501504 | MGnify/ENA primary metagenome ERZ501504 (study PRJEB25962, sample SAMEA2042570) | human gut metagenome | biome: human gut; feature: human-associated habitat; material: faeces...
ATTATTTTCTGCGGATTCCTGCCGTTATTCTGGGTAATGGTTGTCTGGCTCTTGCTGGGCAACGGTATCGTGACGCAGGTGCCGATAGGAATCGTTGATAACGACCATTCTCAGATCAGTCGGGATGTCATTACTAAGATTGAAGCAACCCGCTCCGTGGGCCTCGTTCCGTTTGTCTCTCATTCGGAGGCGGATCAGGCTTTAAGAAACGGTACGATTTACGGATTTGTCGAGATTCCGTTTGAATACGCCCGCGACGTGACAAAGGGCACCGGCGCTCCGATGGTGTTGTATTTAGATGAAAACCGTTACGCTGTTGCCGGTACCATGCAAGCAGATCTGACCAATGTCGCGACCGCCATTTCTCAGGAGCGGATGATTAAGACATCCATGCTGACGGCCAGCGGCGTCAAAGGCGCCGAGAGATTAGTAACCGGGTTGCATTCGGACTTCTATGCTCTCGGCAACATGCAGTTCAGCTTCCTGGCTTTCTTGGGGAGCAACCTGCTTCCCGGCGTCATCATGCTCGCTGCTATTCTGTCGTTTGTCACTTCGATCGTTCGAGAAAACTATCAGTTCCGCATTAACGATTGGTTTGATACCGCCCAGGGAAGCGTGACTGCCGCATTGTTCGGCAAACTGCTGCCGCACTTTTTCTTTTATTGCTTAGTAGTTGCTGCCTACATCGCTTTATTTGCCGGCTTCGGGGGCTTTGCTCCGGCCGGCTCGCTTTTTATCTGGTTTATTTGCGGCGCAGCCTGCTTAATCGTTATGGCCTGCTCCGGCATTCTGATTGTCGGTATCGCACCCAATTGGCGTTTTGCTTTAGTGGTGACTTCCGGCTATGCCGCCCCTGCCCTTCCCTTTACAGGATTTTCGATGCCGCTGGACTCTATGAGCGAGATGGCTAGAATGTTTTGTAAGTGCCTGCCGCTGACGTGGTTCATACAAGGACAGACTCAGCAGTGGACACTGGGCGCAAAAATTTGGGAAATGGGATCGACTTTTACAGCCTTTGCACTTTTGGCGCTTATCCCGCTTGTTGTCGGTCTGCCGATCTTTAGATGGAAATACCGCAAGTTTGCCAAACAGGAAAAGATTTTGGAGACTAAGCATGAGCTGTAAATTCCCCTCCTTGCTGAAATGCTTTCTTTTCACCTTGAAGCAAGCGACCACTAACCTTGCCTGCGCTCCCTTCTTCTGCTTCGCAGTATTTTTCTATTCTTTCTATTACTGCTGGCCATACATGGAGCAGCTGCCCGACCATTTGAATGTCGTGGCCGTTGACCAGGACAACTCTGCGCTGTCCAGACGCCTCACTCAGGCCATGCGGGCCTCTCCAAATCTGCAGGTCACTCAGCAGACAACGAGTCTCCCGGAAGCACAGAATTTGATGCGCAAGGGCGGCATCAGTGCAATTCTGATCATTCCGCCTAATTTTGAAACGCATACGCTCACCAACGTTCCGACCGCTTTAGTCCTCGTCACAAACGGCGCTTTCATTGTTAAGAGTCGAGGCTCGATGAGCGGTGTCGGCGGTCCGCTTCAGAAGATTGTAGCGGCGTCCATCAGTGCTCATCTGGTTGAACATGGGGTCCCTTTGTCCGAGATCGCGCGAGCCGCCAATAATCCGCCCTCGATGATCGTGGAAAGCATGTTTAATACGGTCAACGGATATCTGAACTTCACGGTTCCGATCGTCTTCATGATCATTTTCCAGACGATTTTCGTCTGCGGCATCGGCATGCTGATGAACGATTGGTTCTGGAAGAGAAAATATCCGTTCCCGCTGGCGCTTGGCGCCCGCCATCCGATGTACTTCCTTGCGATGTACGCACCGTTTTTCTTCCTGAGTCTTTTCTGGATCTTATTCATTGAGGGGCAGTCCTTCTCTTTCCATGGTGTGAATTCGTTTAAGAACGTTCCCGGAACCATCGTGGTCTCGATGATTTATGCTTTTGCGATTACGTCTTTGGGCATGCTGATAGCAGCGCTGCTCAAGCGTTACCGTTTTGTGGTTCAGATAGTTGTGCCGTCTTCCATTCCGTTTGTCTTTATTTCGGGCAACCTCTACCCGTGGCAGAACATCCCGTGGCCTCTGCAGGCTTTCGGGTGGCTGTCACCGACGACGGCGGGTTCCGTTGCCATGCTTCGTGTTTCCCAGGCCGGCGCCACGCTGTCAGGTGTTGCATTCCCGTATTTAACTCACCTATTGCTTTTGGGCGCGGCATTTCTCACAGCTGCCTACATTCTGATTTACAAGACCCAGAATGATCCGCAGTCACTTGCTGAGATGGAAGATCTCAGGAAAGGCATTGTGGACGAAAAACTTGCCCCTGAGCTCACCCCTAAGCAGGAAAAAGAACTCACCGGAAAGGCGGTTTAGTCAACGCATATCGTCATCAAGCCGGAATCTAAAGTTCCGGCTTGACCGCTTTAAACGTCACGCCGAGTTTTTCTAATTTGCTCCGAAGTGTATTGGGATGCATATCCGTAAGCGCCGCGGCTCCGTCGGCGCCGGAAATTTTCCCTTTGGTCGCTTTCAATACGGCTTCAAAGTAATGCTTCTGCATCATCTCAAAGCTTTCAAGCTTAATTTGCTCGGGAGAAGCCGCCTGCACTACAGGTCCGGACCAACCGGTTTCTCCTTCAAAAACAATCTGAATATTCTGGTAGTCAGAAGAAGTCAGAACGGAACGCTCTAAGGTATTTTCCAGCTCTCGAACGTTACCGGGCCACTTGTACTTTTGCATCTGCTCAACAGACTTCTGAGACAAGGAAAGGGGCTGAGAAATACCGTATTTGCTTCGCAGCCGATTCAGGAAAAAGTCGGTCAGCGGAAAAAGATCTTCCTGTCTTTCTCTGAGCGGAGGAATCCGCAGAGGAAAGAGATTCAGACGATAAAGCAGGTCATTTCTAAATCGGCCTTCTTCAGCCATCTGCTTTAAGTCCCTGTGCGTTGCCGCAACCAAACGAAAGTCAACAGGAATCGAATGCATACCGCCGATTCTTGTCACGATCTTTTGCTGCAGAACCCGAAGAAGACGAACCTGCGCTGCCAAAGACAGTTCTCCGATTTCGTCCAAAAACAGCGTTCCTCCTGAAGCCCGCTCAAAGACCCCTTTCTTCTGTATCTTGGCATCGGTAAAGGCACCTTTTTCATGTCCGAAAAATTCATCGTCTATTAAAGTTTCAGGGATGGCGCCGCAGTTTAACTTCACGAACGGACCCGTTCCTCGATTAGAGAGCTCCTGAATTAGGTTCACGACGACTTCCTTACCGCAGCCCGTTTCTCCTAAAACCAAAATCGGAACCTCGGTTGAACTCACCTTTTCTATTTTTTCAGTGATTTCTTTCAAGCTCGGCGTCCGTGCCGAAAACCGATTCACTAAAGCCATACGGCTCCCTCTGACGGAGTCCTTAAGTCCGTCGTTTTCCTGAATTAAATCCAGATTGTTTGCCAAGAGAACAGAATTCAAGGCATTCGAAGTCATTAAGGAAAACGAATCGTGAAGGGACTTTAAAAGAATACGCTGCGCTTCGTTGAATTGGTCATACCGGCGGCTGTAAAAACAAACCACACCTAAGTGCCGCTCCTCTTTATCCATCGAAAGCATCAAATACGATTTAACCTCCGGAAGGCACTCGGAAAGCACCTGTTGAGTAAACCTGTCTTGAGAGATGTCAGGACAGTTCAAAACCTTATCGGTGATTTTGAGCGGCCGCAGCGATTTAGGCGGAACAAGGAAACCGAGCGTTGACGAAACACTGTCCCGACGGCAATGAGCAACAAAAACGATCCGGTGTTTCTGGGTATCAAAGATATTTACGAATGCTCCGTCTGCATCAAGAAATCCTTGAAGCACTTCAAAAACACGGGACAAGGATTCCTCTGCATTAATAGAGGAGTTGATCGCTAAGATTGCCGGGAGCTGGAGGTCTTTATTCACGATATTTAGTAACTCACGATATTTCATATTATTTTAACTCACGAAATATCGTTAATAATCTTTACGTATTAATGCGTAAATTAATATTGTCTTAAATTTCAACTAGTTAAAAATTTCTAAAAAGTTGGCACGGTCTTTGCGATGAGATTAATCAAAAGCAATTCACTCACTTACATCCATTGGAGAAAATATGAAGACCACACCTTCTCGCCGTTCTTTCCTGAAATTAGCGGCAGCCTGCACAGCTCCGGCTTTTGGAAGTCTCGCATTCGCAGCTCCTCAAACCAAACAAAAATTTGACAAAGTTGCTGACGTCATCGTCATCGGCAGCGGATTTGCCGGTCTGGCCGCAGCTCTGGAAGCCAAAGAAAAAGGCGCCTCCGTCATGCTGCTCGAAAAAATGCCGGCTTACGGCGGCAACTCTGCCATTAACGGCGGTGCTTTCGCAGTCGCAGGTTCTCCTCTCCAGGAAAAAGAAGGCATCAAGGATTCTCCTGAACTGATGCTCCAGGACATGATTAAGTCCGGCCGCGGTTTAAGCCACGTCGACCTTTTGAAGAATATCGTCTACGGTACTCGCCCAGCTTTTGACTTCACCGTGAAGTACGGCGTGAAGTACAAACCTTTCGTTCAGCATTTCGGCGGCCACAGCGTTCCCCGTATTATGCAGACTATTGAAAGTACCGGCGGCGGCATCCCTCGTCCTCTGGTTGAAGCAGCCAAGAAACTCGGTGTTGATATGCACTTAGGCTGCGCTGTCACAGACCTCATTCTCAATGACGAAGGCCGTGTTATCGGTGTCAAGGTTCTTGAACGCCACGATTACCGCAAAGAAAATTCAGGTGTTCCTCAGGTTTACGGCGCCAGAAAAGGCGTTGTCGCAGCAACCGGCGGTTTCTCTCAGAATGTCGCCTTCCGTATGCAGCAGGATCCGACACTCGGACCGAACCTTGAATCCACCAACCATCCCGGCGCCACCGGCGAAGTTCTTCAGAATATGCTGGCCATCGGTGCTCTACCGATCCAGCTCGACCAGATTCAGCTCGGACCTTGGTCTTCTCCTGACGAACGCGGTTTCGGCTTAGTTTCTCAGTTCAACACGATTGCCGGTTTCCCGAAAGGCATCATGGTTGACAAGCGCACCGGCAGACGTTTCGTCAACGAACTCGCTGACCGCAAGGCTCGTTCCGACGCCATCCTTAAGCAGCTCGACGAAAACGGAAAACCCGTTTACCCGATTTGCTTCACCGACAGCGTCGGCGTCAAACAGGCTCAGACACTGAAGAATGGTCTGAAGTACGGCGTCATCAAGAAGTTCGATACGCTGGGAGAACTTGCAGATGCTTACGGTATTCCTAAGGAAGCACTGATCAAGCAAGTTGAAGAATTCAACGCCTACGTCCGTGAAGGCAAAGACAAACAGTTCGACCGTCCGCTCGCTCTCGCTATTGAAATTAAACAGGCTCCTTTCTATGCGGCCCGCGTCTGGCCGAAAGTTTACTACTGCATGGGCGGCGTCGGTATCACGAAGAACGCCGAAGTGCTTAACGTCAGAACGCAAAAACCGATCCCGGGCCTTTACGCAGCCGGTGAAGTTACCGGCGGTACACACGGTGCCAGCCGTCTCGGCGGATGCGCCATCGCTGACGGTCTCGTAACCGGCCGAGTCGCCGGAGACGCCGTCGTCGCCAACACACCCGTCAACCTCGAATAGCCTCACCACGGAAAGGATAACAACATGAAATCGTTCAATCTTCTCGTTCTCGCAGCCGCTTTATTTATCGCTCTTCCGGCCTCTGCTCAGCAAGTAAAGCCCTACCACCAGAACATCAAGGACTGCGCAGCCTGCCACACTAAAGAAAATGCAGTCGGCAGAAAGCAGTTCGTCACACCTGACAACAAAGCCTGCTTAACCTGCCATCAGAGCTATGCAGCCGTTGCTGAAAAAACCAAAAATCTGAAGAACGGCGAGCCCAATCCGCACGCCAGCCATCACTACGGTGAAGGTATCGCCTGCACGGCCTGCCACTCCGAGCACAAGACCTCTCAGGTTTACTGCAACAACTGCCACGAATTCAAATATCAAATTAAGTAATTTCTCCAGTATTTAACCCTTCGAATCCAAGAGGAAAATAAAATGAGACTTTCCATCATTGCTTTACTCCTTATGTCTGCCGGAATCGCCAATGCCGGAGTTGTTACCCTTAACGGCTCCAACCTCACTCAGGACGAAGTCTGGGCCATCGCCGAAGGCAAAGACACCGTCGCCATCGCTCCTGAAGCCATGGACCGCCTCAAAAAGGCTCATGAACTGGTTCTTTTGGCTGCCAAAGGCGGCACACCGGTTTACGGTCTGACCGTCGGCGTCGGTCTGAACAAAGACAAACCGCTGTTCAAAGCAAACGGTGAACTCTCCGAAGAAGTTATCGAAGCTTCCAAAGCCTTCAACCACAACGCTTTGAGAAGCCACTCCGCTGCTATCGGCCCGATGATGTCCAAAGAGCTGACTCGTCTGCAGATGGTCATTCGCTTGAATACTCTTCTTGCCGGCCAGACAGGTGCTCAGCCCTACGTTGCCGAGCTCTATAAAGAATTCCTGAACAAAGGCATTACACCGGAAATTCCGTCCCGCGGTTCTGTCGGTGAAGCTGACATCACGATGTCTTCTCACGTCGGCGCCGTCATGATGGGTGAATGGCGCGCTAAGGTAGACGGCAAAGAAATGAGCGGTAAAGAAGCGCTCCAGAAGGCCGGTCTCAAACCTCTGGTTCCGGAAGGTAAAGACGCTCTTGCCATTTTGTCTACCAATGCCGCAGCTGTAGCTGAGACGATGGATGCCGCACGCCACGCCCGCACCATCATCGATGCCACACCCCGCGTCTTTGCGTTGAGCTTGGAGGCTCTGAACGGCAATATTGCTCCGGTTCTTCCTCAAGTCACCAAAGTCCATCCTTTCTCCGGACTGGAAGAAGCCTCTAAGATTCGCGACAATCTGAAAGGTTCTTACCTCTGGGAAAAGAACAAGGATCGCGCACTTCAGGATCCTCTGTCCTTCCGCACTACGGTCTACACCATGCGTGAAGCTCGCGAAGCGCTCAAGGACTTAGACAAAGAAATCAAGGTTCAGATTAACTCTTCCGACGACAATCCCGCCACCATTCTGAACGCCGGCAAGGATTACGCCGACCATAGCCAGGTTGCCATGTACTTCGTCGAAGGCAACGGACTGAAAGGCGCCATCATCCCGACATCCAACTTCGAACCGCTGCCGGTTGCCATGGCTGCTCAGCGCCTCGGCATCGCCATGACTCATCTGTCTCATAACAGCGTCCAGCGCACGATCCAGCTTTCTGACGACCATTTCACCGGTCTGACACGCTTCCTGTCCGATCCTGAAAACAAGGGTCACGCCTTCGGCGCCATCCAGAAACCCTTCGTCGCTATGCACGCTGACAGCCTTGCTCAGAGCAATCCTGTTTCCGCCCTCGGAACTCCGGTTGCCGGTGACATTGAAGACACCTACACCAACCTCCCGCTGGTTGCTGAAAGACTGAAACGAATCGCCGACAACACCGGCTACGTCTACAGCCTGGAAATGCTGCACTCCACACAGGGTATTGACCTGAGAAAGAAACTCAAAGGCGACTTCAAGATGTCTGAAGCTACCCGCAAGCTATATCAGGACTATCGCGCCAAAGTTCCGTATGTCAGCCGTGACCGCATCTACACGGACAACATCGAAGACGGCAAGCAGATGATCATGAACGGCATTGCTTCCAAGTAATCTGAGGAGGAGATAGAAATGAAGAAATCAGCTCTCATTGCAGCACTTCTTTGTGCCGTCTCCTCCGGCGTCTACGCCGCTTCCGACGTGACGCTTTACGGAGTAGTTGACGGGGCCGTGTCGGTTTCCAAGGCCAAAGGCAAAGCAGCTCGAGTGGGCTTTGACAACAGCATCTGGGCCGGTTCCCGCTTCGGCATAAAGGCAACGAAGATTTAGGCAGCGGATACAACCTCGGCTTTATCCTGGAACAAGGCTTTAAGACATTCTCTGGCGACGCCATGAATTCTTCCAAGGCCTTCGCCCGTCAGAGCGCGCTGTCCGTATCCACTCCTTTCGGTACCTTTGCAGCCGGCCGTACAGGCGGTTTGTCTTCCGACTGCGGAACCTACAATATTCTGCACGGTTCCTCTCTTTGGACTTCCTACTACAGCACCGGCAATATCTACGGCACGTTCATTCTGTCCGACCGTATGGACAATGTCCTGCTGTACAACACACCGGACATGAACGGCTCCACCATTCACTTCATGTACTCCAACGACATGGGTGACAACGGCGACGAACAGAAATGGTCTAAAGACAATCACTACTACGGTGTCGGCTATGAATATGCCAAAGGACCTGCCCTCTTCAGCGCCATGTGGGAAATGTATGACCACAAAGAACAGAACCTGAAGAGCTCCTAAGTCTTTACACTCGGTGGATCTTATGACTTCGGTTCCTTCAGTCTCTACGGTGCTTACCAGTTTGCTTACCGCGCCAACCGCTTGCCGACTTACGCATTTGCCAACCAGTTAGGAGCTAAAGGCGCCAACCAGCACGGCTTCTCTGCTTCTATCGGTGTTCCGGTTGCCGGCGGCACGGCCAAACTTCAGGGCAACTACGGCTTCGGCAAGATCAAAGAAGGTTCTCGTGACTACAGCATGTACTCGATTGCTACGGCCTATGAATATCCGATCAGCAAGAGAACATTGTTCTACTCCTTCGCCGGTTACGGCCAGGGCAAGAAAGCTGCTTCCTCTATCGAGGAACTCAACAGCTGGACGATCAGTGCAGGTTTGAGCCACAGCTTCTAACCTACGCCTGCAGCATCGAAACTTTTTCATTTAGTAGTTAGCAACACGGCTCATGTTTGGAATTCCAAGCATGAGCCGCTTTTTATTTTTAGACCGCCGCACCGAGGCGGTCCCTCAGAGAGCTGAAGATTAAGGTTCTTTCACAACTTCCGCAAAGAGGTCATAGTCGGAAGAATCCGTGACCTTAACGTCGACAAAGTCTCCGGGCTTCACGTCCGGATTGCCTTCGATGAACACCAAACCGTCGATGTCAGGCGCATCGGCTGAAGATCGAGCTGTTGCAATGCCGTCTTCATCGGGCGCTTCGTCGACTAAGACTTTGATCGTCTTACCGACTTTTTCTCGCAAAAGTTCCTTAGAGATTTCGCTCTGAACTTCCATGAAACGTTCTCTTCTTTCTACGCGAACGCTTTCCGGAAGAGCTCCGGGCAGATCGTTGGCAGCCGCCCCTTCAACCGGAGAGTAAGCAAAACAGCCAACTCGGTTGAGACGAGCTTCTTTGAGGAAGTCCAAAAGATACTGGAATTCTTCTTCGGTTTCTCCCGGGAATCCGGTGATAAAGGTCGAACGAATTGTGATATCCGGACAAATCGCGCGCCAGGCGTTAATGCGTTCCATGTTGTATTCACTGCCCGGACGCTTCATGGCTTTCAGGATTCTCGGATGGGCGTGCTGGAAAGGAACGTCGAGGTACGGAAGGATCTTGCCTTCAGCCATCAAGGGAACGATTTCATCGACAGACGCATACGGGTACATGTAGTGAGGGCGTACCCAAACGCCGAGTTTGCCGAGTTCCTCAAACAAGACCTTAATGTTGGTCTTAACGGCTCCGCCGATGAAATCCAGCTTGTATTTCACATCCTGACCGTAGGCTGCCGTATCCTGTGCAATCACAAGCAGTTCTTTGACGCCGCTCTTGACGAGATTAGAAGCCTCACGGATTACAGAGCCAATCGGACGCGAAACCAACGGGCCCCTCAGCGAAGGAATAATACAGAACGTGCAGTGATGGTTGCAGCCCTCTGCGATCTTGAGGTAGGCGTAATGCTTTGGCGTCAGCAGTACACCGCCTGCAGGCACTAAATCACCGAAAGGCTCATGCGGCCTGAGAAGATTTTCATGCACCAGACGAAGGACCTCTTCGGTTTGCTCAGGGCCTGTGACACCGAGAAGTTTAGGGAAACGCAGTGCAACGAAGTTGCCCTCATCGGTATTTTTACCGCCTAAGCAGCCGGTCACGATGACTTTACCGTTCTCATTCAAGGCCTCTGAAATGGCTTCCAGGGACTCCTGAACTGCGGCATCAATAAAGCCGCAAGTGTTCACAATCACAAGATCAGAGTCTTTATAGGTCGAACTAATGAGGTAGCCTTCGGCTCTGAGTTCGGTAACAATACGCTCGCTGTCGACAAGAGCTTTCGGGCAGCCGAGAGAGACGAATCCCACACGGGGAGGACGTTTAGTCATTTATTTACTTCACAAGAGGTCGTTTAAGGGTTTCGGCAGCGGCTTCGTAGCCGCCGAGGTTGCGGATATGTTTATATCCGAGCTTGCCAAGGATTTGGCTTGCCATTTCAGCCCTGCGGCCTGAACGGCAGTAAAGCTCAATATCGTCGTCAGGCTTTGCGCCTAAGGCCTTAAATTGATCCACAAAGTCCGGCGCGGAGTAATTGGCAACCAAGGCGCCTTCAACCTTGCCCGTCGTCGCAATTTCCGACGGGGTTCGAACATCAACCAAGAAAGTTTTAGCTTGAGCAGCAGTCATCATCAGTCCAAAAAGAACAGCTATCCCTAAGATCTTCTTAATCATAGTTTTTCCTTTCTTTTGCAACGTATTCGCGTACCAGCGTGAGTACATTGCCGTAGTTTTCAGCGTTAGTCCAAAGATTTAACTCGCCGTGCAAACCGGCCTGCAGCGTAATTTTTTTCCAATAAGGCGCTTCGTGCACGGCAACAACTTCTCCCCACTCAAACATACGGGAGCGGGAAGAGTGTTTGTTGATGTAGAAGGTGTTCTTGAGTCTGATGATTGAACCCAGCAGGCTAAGAATCAAATCCAAGAAACTTGTGAGGGCTGAAGCCGAAGAACGATACTCACAGAAAACTCCGTCCTGATCCAGCCGGTAATAAACCTGGCGATGCGGCTGCATGACAAGCATGAGCCAAATCACAAACGCCGCCACGCCGGGCACGATCAAGAGCGCCCACGGGGAGTCAAAGATAAGACTGCGGGAAAAGCGGCTGATCACGAACAAAATAAAAACGAAGAAAGCGAAAGCCCAAGCACATTTCTTAGCGTCAATTAATTTGAAGCCGGGCTGAATGTAATACCAGCTGATCTCGCCGGATCTTCTTCTCGAACTATCGCTTGCAGATGAATGCGCCATGGCGTCCTGTTACCTTATCTCTTCTATAGCTGTAAAAATGCTCGGGATCGGAGTATGTGTCACGTTCGCAATCGGTGACTTCAGTCACACCGGCCTGCTTTAAAGCTTCCTTGGCAAAGCGGGCTAAATCCAAGTGCCAGACGCCCTCTCCGATCGATTCCAATGCATCGTCGGCTGCGGCTTTAACAGCAGATGCTCGGTAGTAGTCTGCGACGTCGTCCCGCACTTCGAAATGATCTTTGCGGATATGCGGTCCGATCCAAGCGATGATTTCGGCTTCATCACCGATTTCTTTTCTCATGGCTGCGACGGTGTTTTGCAGGACTCCGTCAGCTAAGCCCTTCCATCCGGCGTGAGCGGCTGCAATAACGATTCCTTTTTTGTCGCAAAGCAACACCGGCACACAGTCGGCGGTCATGACAACGCAGGGAATACCGGCGGCAGTCGTAAATTCGGCGTCGGCTTGTTCTTCAGCGTTGTTATCCTCTGCTCGGACGACTCGAGAAGAATGAACCTGGCTGAGCCACTTGGGCTCAGCGCCTAACATATCGGTCACAATTCTGCGATTTCCGCGAACCGAGTACTTATTGTCTCCGACATGATTTCCGAGATTAAGGCCGCAAAAGCCGTCTTTGTCGCCATAGGCGCAGGCAGACATGCCGCCTGAACGAAGCGTAAAGAAAGCTTTGATGTTTTCCGGAGCGTTCCATTCGGGAACGATCACTTCCAATTCCGGTTTACTTTGCATGGACTGCATCCTTATTCTTTCGTGCGTTCGATTTTCCAGTTGGAATCGGCGTCATCATCGTCGTCTCCGAAATCGAAGTCATCCCAAGAGCTGATCTTACCGACGGCTTTCTGATTCTCTGACAACTCATCGTTGTCGATCATGACAACCGGATCTCCGAAGACTTCGGAAGGACGATCCCACGGACCGAAGCCCAATTCATCCATCAAATCCCTAAAATCCTGGGGCGGTTCGGCAAACCATTCCATCGTTTTTTTGGTGGCCGGATGGATCAGCCCCAAACGACTGGCATGCAGTGCCTGTCGATCGAAAGAATTCAGCACGGAACCATCTTCTTTAGGTTTGGGAAGTTTATTGCGGTAGAGGGGATCCCCGATCAGCGGCAGGCCGATGGATTCCATGTGTACTCTAATTTGATGAGTGCGGCCGGTTTTTAATCGGCAGGCAACCCAAGAGAAAGGCTTACCTTTGACTTCTTTCTGATCAATGCAGCGAATATGTGTTGTCGCAGGTTTAGCTCGGCCGCCTTTTCCGATCGTAAAACGCAGCGGATTTCGAGGATCACGTTCAATAGCCGCTTCAATGACTTTATCCGCAGGTGCCTTACCGCGTGTCAACGCCCAGTATTCGCGTTTTACTGTGCGGGCCTGAAGCTGCTGGACCAAATCGAGCATGGCTTTTTCGTTTTTGGCCACAACCATCAAACCGGTGGTGTCGCGGTCCAAACGGTGAACAATACCGGCGCGAGGCAGTGTTCTGAAAATCGGGTTGTAAGCCAGCAGACCGTTTAAGAGCGTGTCGTCCCAAGGGCCGGCGGCCGGATGTACAACCAATCCTGCCGGTTTATTGATGACCAAGATGTCGTCATCTTCGTAAACCACATCGATGTCCATCGGTGTGGCGATGAAATCCATATCCTCCAAACGAGGTTTGATTTCGACGGAAACTTCGTCGCCGAAACTCATCTTTTCTTTAGGTTTATCAACGGTCACTCCGTTGACTTTGACCAATCCGTCTTCAATCAGGGTCTTCAGACGAGAGCGGGAAATGTCTTTTAAGGAAGAAGCCAAGACCTTATCGAGGCGCTCTCCGTCAAGATCGAGGGTAACTTCAAAAGTTTCAATTTTTGAAGATTCCTGCAATTCGGTTTCTTCAAAAGCCTCAGTCTGACTATAATCATCTAATTCAATATTCATTTTGACCTTAAGTTCTATGTCTTTTGCCCTGAAAACAATAATCAAGCGGACATTAACGGCCGCCTGTCTGGGTTCCGTTATTTTAGCGACTACATCGTGCAGTATGTTTAAAGGGGTTGAAGACCCGACGGAAGGCTGGACGGCTGACAAACTGTATGTCGAGGCCCGAGACAATCTGAATGAAGGCAACTACGAAACGGCCCGTGACTACTATCAGAAGTTAGAAGCTCGTTATCCTTACGGCCGTTACTCCCAGCAGGCCCAAGTTGAGACTGCTTACTCCTACTTCAAGGAAGGCGAACCTCAGCAGGCCATCGCAGTCTGTGACCGTTTCTTAAGACAGTATCCTGAGCATCCGCTTTCTCCGTATGCACTCTACATTAAGGGCATCGCCACTCTAGACGAAGACGAAGGCTGGATGAGCTACCTGACACGCCAGGACCTTTCCAAGCGTGACGCCCAGGCTGCTCGCGATGCTTTCGATATTTTCAAAGAATTAGTGCTTCGCTTCCCGAACAGCCGCTACGCCCGCGATGCCCGCGAACGTATGCATGAACTCGTCGAAGCTCAGGCTAAGTACGAAATTAATACTGCCAAGTATTACTACGTTCGCGACGCCTACATCGCCGCGATTAACCGCGCAGAAAACGTTCTTCTGAACTTCCAGACTTCTCCACAGGCAGAAGAAGCCTTGATCATCATGCGTGACAGCTACAACAAGCTTGGCATGGATGACAAGGCCGCTGATATTCAGCGAATTCTAGATGCCAATAAGAACCGCGGTTCTTACGATACCTACCTGCGTGCCCAAGAACTTGAAGCCGCACAAGCTGCCGCCGCTCCGCAAGCAGGGCAGCTTCCAAATAAGCTGTTTTAATGCGAAATAAGAAGTTTTTTGCCGTGACAGGAGCAGCGCTGCTGCTTCTGGCCGGCTGCCGCACTATTCCTCAGAACCCTGAGGAGATGACCTGCGGCGATCTGCAGTACCTGGCCGAGGAATCTATCGATAAACTCGGTCTACCCTTTTTTGCTACTCAGGTTAAATATCCCGGCGACTGGCGCCTTTTTGCCCGTAATCAATGGATTAAAGAAGGCAGCCGTGCCCGCGTCCGTGACAATAAACGCGATTACCTTCAGATGGAAATGCTGGAGATCGGCGGCACGATCATGGAGCAGACGCCCTATCGTGTCCGAATTCCTGTCGCGCAGTGCAAGAACGCCAACAAAGAACGCATGGCGACGCTTGAGTACAAAAATCTGCTCATTGATTCTCCCGAGAAAATCTCCCGCACAGAGGCAGTGAACTTCAAAGGCAAAGAATCCGTGGACTATCTTGCTCGCCTCATCTGCGGTTTCCAGCCGATCCCGGCTTTAGACAAAACGCAAGTCATGGCGCAGAAGTGGAAGAACTGCACGCCTGACTCAGCGAGCTAACCTTTAAGCTGGTGATTTGCATCTGTCGGAATATTTGCCTATTCCGCCTCTGCCGCAAGCGATGTAGTATCTGTCTTTTCAGTCCATCAGCTTCAGCAGATCATGTCTCTTGTATCCGTTATCGGCGCCGGCTCTCTGGCCAACGTTTTTGCGAACGTTCTTCATGAATTTTTGCCTGAGTTCAAACTCCATTCCGTTTTAGGAAGAAGCCAAGAGAAAGCCGAAGTCTTCGCTTCTAAGTACAGTTGTCAGGCAGTATTTAACATTGACGATTTTCTGAAAGAAGCCGCGCCGGTTGTCGTTGAACTTGCCGGCGGAGCAGCGCTCAAGGACTACGCTCTACCGATTCTCAAGTCCGGAAGAACTTTGATTTGCCTCTCCAGCGGCGCATTTGCCGACGAGGATTTCAAACAGCAAGCGATTCTCACCGCATCTGAAAACAACGGCAGGATCTGTATCGTTAACGGGGCCATCGGCGGTCTGGATTTCCTGCAAACCTGCGCACTGCAACGCGGATCAGCCGAAGTCATTATTGAGACAACCAAATCGCCAAAATCTTTGCTCGGCGCCCCTGGCTTAGACGGTAGAACTTTGGACTTAACCAAGAGGACTGTGGTTTTTGAAGGCGGAGTTCAGGAAGCAATCAAAGGATTTCCCAAGAACATCAATGTCGGCGTTATTGCTTCACTGGCTTCCCAAAAACCTCAGACAAAAGTCCGAATCGTTACAGATCCCGCTGCCAATAGCAATACGCACCAGATTACTTATCGCTCAGCGCTGGCGGATGCCGTGATGGAGTTTTCTGGCAAGCCCGATCCGGCAAATCCGAAGTCCAGTACGACAGCGGCGCTCAGCGCAGCAGCTTGCCTAAAGAACCTCTACAGCCCCATTACCTTCTGGTAACCACAGTTAAGAAAACAGAGGCTGTCTCTCTTGACGCCTCCGTTTCCAAACTAACTTTTTCAGGACCGTACTTAGCCTCTCGGCTCCTGGCATCTTTCCAGGAAATTCATTGCCGTATCAAAAACCTTGGTACGGGCGAAGTCCGGCAGACTCTTCCAAATCTTCGTCCCGTATCCCTTGGATAACAAACGGTTATCGCAGAGAATCAACAGCCCTTCATCTTTCTCATCACGAATCAGTCGGCCGGCGCCCTGCTTGAGCAGCATGATCGCTTCGGGAATCGAAATCTCGTTAAACGAACTCTTGCCTTCGGCCTCAAGTTCTTTTGAACGTCCTTCAAATACCGGATCATCGGGCGGCGGGAAAGGAATCTTATCGATCACGACGAGAGACAAAGCATCGCCTTTGATATCCACGCCTTCCCAGAAACTCATAGAACCGACCAGAACGGAGTTTTCTTCGCTTCTGAAACGGCGCAGCAGCTCTTGTTTGGACTGTTCGTTCTGAACAAGGATGTTCATTGAAACGCCTTCCGTCTCGGCAAAGTAACGCAGCGCCTCGGAAATCACTTCCATTGCGCGAAGCGTAGTACACAGCACAAAAGCTCGGCCTTTATTCTTCTTGATGAAGGGCCAAATCCGTTTGGCGACTTCGTCAGAAAAATTCGGCGCACTCGGAATCGGTAAGTCCTCGGTAATGTAAAGCATGCCTTGGGCCTTAAAGTCAAAGGGACTCTCCCATGACTTGGTTTCAGCATCCTCCAAGCCGACTTGGTCGACAAAATGCTTGAAGTCGCCGTTGGCAGCCAATGTCGCAGAGGTCAAAACCCACGGCTTACCCTGAACCTCGCGAGCGCTTTTGAGCATCTCTGCGTATGAGAGCGGCGTGGTATTAAAGAAGATGTTCTTAGGTTTGACCGTAAACCAATCTAGGAGCGGTCCTTTCATGGAACGCGAAACGGCTTTCCCGTTGAATACATCACGCCAGTACTCGATCAAATCAAGCGCCTCGGTGCACCGCTCATCGAGCTTCGTCATCTCCGGAGATGCCTCTTTGTGCACATGAACCGCGTTGCTGAGTTTCTCAACCGCATTTAACAGCTTCTTGAACGGCTCAACCAACAGATGTTTATCCTTGAACTTGGCGACCGCAAGCTGTTTGTCTTTGCTGTTCAGGATATTGTGTGTTGTGCTGATTAAATCGTCACAGGCGTTTGAAATGGTTTTGTAGATGCCGTTCCAATCAATCTGTTTATTGACACCGTATCCCTGAGAGACTGCATCCGCAGCCAAATTTCTGACATCGTAAAGATTCAGCGTCTGAGAAAAGAAGTTCGTCGCGATATTGGTCAGCTGGTGTGCCTCGTCTAGCACCACCAAGTCAAATTCCGGCAAAAAGTCCGTGATTTGATTGTCTTTGAGCGAAATATCCGCCAAAAACAGATGATGGTTGATCACCAAAAGCTGAGCTTCTTTTGCCTTTTCGCGAGCCTGCATCACAAAGCAGTCGTTGTAATGATCGCAGTTGGCACCGAGACAGTTTTCTCCCGTGCTCGTCACTTCAGGCCAAATGCCGGAATTCTCAGGAACATCAGTAATATCACCGCGCTCGCCGGTCACAGACTGTCCCGCAAACTTTTTGATGCGATGAAGATGAACCACTTCTTCACGAGATTTAGCGACGTAGGAATCCTCTTGCAAGGCATGCTCGAGGCGCTGCTTGCAGATATAGTTGGAGCGGCCTTTAAGGAGCGCCACGCGACAGCCCATTCCCAGCGCTTTTAAAAGCGCCGGAATGTCTTTCGTAAATAGCTGATCTTGAAGCGTCTTGCCAGCGGTTGAAATCAGTACTTTCTGATCTTTCAGAAGCGCAGGAACAAGATAAGCAAACGTCTTTCCGGTGCCGGTTCCAGCCTCGGCAACCAGTGATTTGCCCTGCTCCAATGCTTCCGCTACCGAGGTCGCAAATTCAATCTGCGAGGGTCTCGGCGTATAGTTCGCGGTAACTTTGGAGAGAGGTCCGTCCTTGGCAAAAACGTCGGCAACTTCTTTTACGAATTCTGATGGCATTTCGGTTCCTTATTTAGGAACACAATCCTATCAGATCAATGAGTTCCGATCCTTTTTGGATTGTTACAGGCGCGGTACTAAATCACCCGTGACGCTATTCTTTTTCTGTTCTTCGCGAAGCTTGACCTGACGCTCGTACTCAGCCGCTTTTTCTGCGCGCTTCTTGATGTTTTCAGCGCGTTTCTTCTCTGCAGCAGCTCTGCGTTCGGCACGGGCTTGAATACGCTCTTCCGGCGTCATGGAAGGAGCTTCGGGAACCTTACGCTCCTGCTCGGCTACGCGTTCTTCACGTTCTTGCTGTTTTTTCGCATAAGCTTCGGCATTCGCCTTTTCTTCTTCCGGTGTCAGAACACGGTCAGCGGCATGGCCTTCGCCCGGTTTACGAGGCGTGACATCTCGTGTCTTGGGAGGAACTTTAGCAACGCGAGCGGGCTGAGCATCCATCTTGGCGTTTTTGGCGGCTTGCTTGGCCTCTGCAGCTTTGCGGTCTTTCACCGCCTGCTCGGAGCGTTCCTTCCTCAGGAAGTCTCTGGCTACGAGCCAAACGCGGCGAGCTTCATTGATGTGCTCGGTGCGTTCTGACTTGGCTTTGTCCAAGCAATAGGTCACAAAAAAGTTGCGGTAGCATTGAGCTGTTTCTTCTTTGTACCAGTTCTCCCAGGCTCTCTTTTCATTGTCGTAAGCCGCAATCACTTCTCTGGCGCGAGCCGCGGTCGTAATGGAGTGCGGATCGTACCTCTTGGCAAAAGGTTCGGTCGACGGCGGCTCCACGGCACATGCGTTAAAGCTGAGCAAGCCTAGAGTGAGAAGAATAAGCGGGATTCGCATCCGATAAGCTCCTGAATGGTGTGCGGCCAAAGCGAAAAAATAAGACCTGAGATTTGTTATTCCCAGGTCTTATTATTCTAACTAAAAGTTAATCCCTTCTTTATTTACCGCCAAGGCTGCCTCTTTGATAGCCTCGCTAAAAGTGGGATGAGGATCGCAGATCAGTGCCATGTCCTCTGCCGTTGCGCCGAAAGACAAAGCGTCACAGCCCTGCGCGATCAGCTCGCCGGCCTGCGGACCGATGATGTGCATACCTAAAACCATATCGGTCTCCGCATCTGCCAGCATCTTCACAAAGCCCTGCGTTTCACCGACGGCTCGCGCCCGACCGTTTGCCATGAACGGGAAGACGCCGACCTTATAGGCCCTTCCGGCGTTCTTCAATTCCTCTTCGGTCTTGCCGACCCAGGCAATTTCCGGTTCGGTGTAAATCACGGAAGGCACACGTTCAATGTGCGTTATCGCTTTGCGTCCTGCAATTCTTTCTGCAACCGCCACACCTTCTTCTTCAGCCTTATGCGCAAGCATCGGCCCTTTGACGAGGTCACCGATCGCCCACACCCGAGGAAGGTTCGTGCGGTTTTCTGCATCAACTTCAACAAAACCTCTTTCGTCGAGCTTAAGACCGACGACTGGCGCATCCAAGGCTGCTGTGAACGGAACGCGGCCGATAGAAATGATCAGGCGGTCAACCCACATTTCACTGTTTTTTCCGTCCTTATCTTTATATTGGACAATGACACGGTCACCGTCATTTTTGATGCTGTCGATGTGAACGCCGAATTCCATATCGACGCCCTGCTGCTTAAAGGCCTTCAGGGCTTCTCTGCTCACTGCAGAATCTGCAAAAGGCAGAAACGTAGGCATGGCTTCAAGAATTCGGACATCGGCACCGAGGCGTTTCCAGACACTGCCGAGTTCGAGGCCGATCACGCCGGCGCCGATAATGCCTAAGGTGGAAGGAACGCTCTTTAAATTCAGTGCGCCTTCGTTGGAGAGAATACGTTCTTCGTCAAAGGGAACGCCCGGGAACTGTCTGGGTCTGCTGCCCGTGGCAAGCACCACATTCTTAGCAAACACGCGTGTTTCGTCTTTGCCTTCCACACCGATCAAATAGCCGTCTTCGTCGGAAGTCACAAAGAATCCGCGACCGCTTAAGAATGTGATTTTGTTCTTGCGGAAAAGATAAAGAATTCCGTCATTGGTCTGTCGAACGATCTTAGCCTTGCGGGCAATCATCTTCGGGACATCAATTGAAGGTTCTTCGACGTGAATGCCATGCTCGGAAGCTTTGTCTCTGATCTCTTCGAACAGGCAGCTGCTCGCAAGAAGAGCCTTAGAGGGAATGCAGCCGACATTAGTGCAGGTACCTCCGGGTGCAGGTTTGCCGTCGCTGACCCAATCATCAATGCAGCATACCGACAGGCCGAGCTGTGCTGCTCTGATCGCAGAAACATATCCTCCGGGACCGGCGCCGATGACGACGACGTCAAAAGTCTGAATATCATCTTTCATGACCGCTCCTTAAAGATCTAAGAGTAAACGAGCCGGATCTTCGAGGGCTTCTTTCATCGCCACGAGTGCCAAAACGGCTTCACGTCCGTCAATAATTCGATGGTCGTAGCTCATCGCAAAGTAGTTCATCGGACGAATAACGACTTCTCCGTTTTCTGCCACGGGACGAGGTTTCGTAGCATGGATGCCGAGAATTGCAGACTGAGGCGGGTTGATGATCGGCGTAGAGAACAAGGATCCGAACACACCGCCGTTGGAAATCGTGAATGTGCCGCCGGTCAGCTCTTCAAGCGTCAACTTGCCGTCTTTGGCGCGCTTCGCAAAGTCAGCAATCTTGAGTTCGATCTCTGCAAAGGTCATTTGATCCGCATCTCTTAAGACCGGCACGACCAAACCGCGGGGAGAGCCGACTGCAATACCGATGTCCATATAGCCGTGATAAATGATGTCATGGCCGTCGACAGAGGCGTTGATGATCGGATACTGCTTCAAAGCGTGAACAGCAGCTTTCACGAAGAAGCTCATAAAACCGAGTTTTACGCCGTACTTCTTCTCGAAGCTCTCTTTGTACTTCGCTCTCAAAGCCATTACCGGCGCTAAGTTCACCTCATTGAAAGTGGTCAGGATGGCACAGTTGGACTGAGACTCAACGAGGCGTTCGGCAACTCTGGCGCGGAGGCGAGACATCGGCACTCTCTGTTCGGGTCTTCCGTCAAGTGATGCTGCCGGATCGGCTGGTTTGGCGGGAGCGGCCTTCGGCGCGGCCTGCTGAGCCGGAGCTGAAGCGACTGCTGAGGGTGCCACAGGCTGAGCGCTCTTCAAAGCGGCGATGACATCAGGGTTCGTGATACGGCCGCCG
>ENA-OPDI01001216-OPDI01001216.1-human-gut-metagenome-genome-assembly--contig:-NODE-1216-length-20550-cov-7.428544_pt1 | contig 20550 bp, 20 predicted proteins | sample MGYA00241262_ERZ501504 | MGnify/ENA primary metagenome ERZ501504 (study PRJEB25962, sample SAMEA2042570) | human gut metagenome | biome: human gut; feature: human-associated habitat; material: faeces...
ATAGTATCTATTTTGTCCCAAAAAGTACACCCCTTAATGGTAGAATCGTATTATATAGGCAGAATCTCATCCAATTTCATAAAATAAAAAGGACGCTGTATGCTCTCGTTTCTTTCGGGGCTACAGCGTCTTTTCTGCTTTCACGGCTCGCGCAGACCGCAGGGCAGTCAAACAGATTTTTCAGCAGACATAGTTTAAGCCCGATCGATTCTTTTTTCTCTCGACCGGGCTTTTAATGAATTTCCAGTAATTTCATTTTATACACCTGCTGCTTTCATTGATTTCGGGGTATTTCGTTATGTTCCTTTTGGACCGTACCTCCTGGATTTTTTTGTTTTTATTTTTTCCCTATGGGCCTCTGCCTTTCATTGGAATCATCTCCTTTAGGTTCTATATGTAAACTCTTCAGAGATTTTTTTGATGTTCAGATTAACTATGCCATTGGACTGTACCTCTTACTTTCTTAGATTTCGTCTTGATGTTTCTTTTTCGTTTTGATGTTTCTTTCTTGTTTTTATTTTTGTTCTCTTTTCTTTTGTTGATCTTATATTAACTCATCTTCTCTGTTTTGTCAATACTTTCTTTTAATTTATTTTATATTTTATTATTTTCAGAATATTATGACATCAAAATTGAAAGATCAGAAACCTGATGCAGTCTCACTTACAAAGAGGCGGCCGCAGGCTTTCGCAAAATTCAACCCCGGCTTTTTTTGACCCACCGCAGGGCGATCCTGCTCCCTCCGGAACTCCACAGAATCTTCTTTCCAAAAGAGGAGAACGAAAGACTCCGCTGTCTTTGCCTTTCGCAAAGTCCAGCGGAGCATTTTTCCCATATTCTTTCTTCTCTTCTTAATTTCTTATTTGCAGAGTTCTTCGGCCAGTGCCTCGATCTCTTTTACGTTCTCTTCCTTCACAGCGGACATTACTTTTACATTATTCTCTGTCCAGGTGATATTTTTGCTCTTCTCAAACATGCCTTTCATCACTTTCGCTGCGGTCGGTGCCCAGCTTCCGTTTTCGATCAGACCAATGGTGCGGTTCTGGAAGCTGCGCTCTGTCAGACGGTTGATGAAATCCTGCATGAACGGGTAAATACCTGCATTGTAGGTCAGCGTTGCAAGAACCAGCTTACTGTAACGGAAAGCATCCGCTACGGCGGCGGACATATCGTCTCTTGCCAGATCGTAAATAACAACATTCGGACAGCCTTTTTCTTTCAGCTTATCTGCAAGCAATTCGGCAGCTTTTTTTGTATTGCCGTAAACAGAAGTATAGGCAACCACAACGCCTTCTTCTTCCGGACGATAAGAAGACCAGATATCGTATTTTTCAATGTAGTGGCCAAGATTTTCCGTCAAAACCGGACCGTGCAGGGAACAGATTTTCCGGATATCCAGCGTACCTGCTACTTTCAGGAGCTTCTGTACCTGCAAACCGTATTTTCCGACAATACCGATAAAATAACGGCGTGCTTCGTCATCCCATGGTTCCTCGCGGTCGAGTGCACCGAATTTTCCAAAACCGTCTGCTGCGAACAGAACCTTGTCCGTGCTGTCGTATGTAACCATAACCTCCGGCCAGTGTACCATCGGAGCGAACACGAAGGTCAGAACGTGTTTTCCGAGCGTAAGGGACTCACCGTCCTTTACTTCCAGTTTCCTTCCGGCGAGATCCATCTTTGGGAAAAAGTTTTTCATCATGGCAAAGGTTTTTGTGTTTGCAACAACGGTTGCTTCCGGATATGCTTTTACGAAGTTTTCAATATTCGCAGAGTGATCCGGCTCCATATGCTGTACGATCAGGTAATCCGGTTTTCTGCCAGCCAGTGCTTTCGCAACATTTGCCAGCCATTCATCCGCAAAGTTTGCATCTACGGTATCCATAACTGCCGTTTTTTCATCGAGAATTACGTAAGAATTGTATGCCATGCCGTTCGGCACTCTGTACTGACCTTCAAAAAGGTCTACCTGATGATCGTTGACTCCCGCGTAGATAATATCCTCTGTAATCTTCATAAAAATCCATATCCTTTCCATCTTGTTTTTTCCTGCCCGGAACCTGCTCCGAACCGTATATTCTTATATTATCCTATGATGGAGGAAAAAGCAAGCAAAAAACAGTAAGGATTACTATTTTTATCTTCCTTTGTCTGCCCCGCTCCACGCGGAGCGTTTTTACGCAAACAAATCCCCGATTCAGCACAAAAATGCCAAATCGGGAATCTGTTATTCTTCTATCTTTTACAGTCCGATGATATTTGCAAACAGTACAATCAGTGGAATCGCAATGATGGTTCTCTCTAAAAAGATCACCAGCAGTTTCCAAAAATTCAGCGGGATTTCACTTTTGATAATAATGGTTCTGACCTCGGTCAGATAGATGATCTGAATCAGGGACAAAACACCGATGACAAATTTTGTCTTTACGGATGCAAGTCCAACCGACAGAAGTGCCGGGATAAACATATCGGTAAATCCGACGAGAGTTGCCGGTGCGGTCCTTCGTAGGCTGCTTTTGTCAGTGCATCCATCATTTCTTTCGGCGGATCGAAATCCGGTCGACCGGAACCATTTTTCGACGGGGCAGTATTCCTACAAAGAAGCAGTGATCGACGAACTGGCAACGGCGTCTGTGAAAGAATATGTGACGAAGATATCGGTACAGGTGTTTCGTACGTGAAACGTTTTTTATCAAGCAAAAAAGCCAGAAGCAAACGATACACAGCGTTTCTGGCTTTTCTTATTTTTGACTTTTATTTCTGACCCAACGGGTCCGGGAACGCAACGTCTGCCTGTGCGGAAACGATCTTACCGCAGTCGGAAAACGAACCGCCCTGTTTTATTCGTGGATTTTTCTGGTATTACACATTTTAACAAATTCCGGATCAAAATGTTTTACCGCAGTTCCCTGATAGCCGAGATCCAGTGAGCTGATTCTCTGCATTTCTTCTTCGGTCAGTGTAAAATCCCAGATCTGAAAATTCTCTTCGATTCTCGCCTTGTGAACCGATTTCGGAATGACCACAACGCCGCGCTGTACATTCCAGCGCAGAACAATCTGTCCTACGGTCTTTCCGTGTACGTCAGCGATTTCTTTTACCATCTCGTTTTCAAACGGATTGTGACGGCCTCCACCGAGCGGTGCCCATGCCTCCGGCACAATCTGATACTCTTCCATAACTTTTAACGCCAGCTCCTGCGTGAAGTACGGGTGCATTTCAATCTGATTTACCATAGGACGGATTGCTACTGTTTCGCAGAAGTTGGCCAGCACATGAGGATAAAAATTGGAAACACCGATGGCTCTTAACTTTCCTTCTTTGTATGCATCCTCCATAGCACGCCATGCACTGAAATAATCTTTCATTGCCTGGTGCAGCAAATAGAGATCAAGATATTCCACGCCAAGCGTCTCAATCGAATGATCGATGGCTTTCTTTGCCATTTCATAATTCTGCATATCCTGAACCCACATCTTGGATGTGATGAACAGTTCTTCGCGGGTGCAAATTCCTTCTGCAATCGCCTCACGGACGGCTTCCCCAACGGCATCTTCATTTGTATAAGAAGCCGCCGTGTCGATCAGACGATAGCCCGCCCGGATGGCATTTAATACAGATTCTTTGCACTCTTCTTTATCTCTTACCTGAAAAACCCCAAAACCCTCCATCGGCATTTTTATACCATTTGTCAATACTTTATATTCCATTTTTGTTTCCTTTTCTTATCAGATAAATGCAGTAAACACATGTTCTTCCATCTTTGGCAGGCCGTATTTATTTTATTTCTGGCTGTCCAAATCGATCTTCATCTTCGCATATGCTGCCAGTTTTTCCTCATCCGGGTAATAGTAACGCACGTTTTTATTCAGGCCTTCCATTTTCTTCATCTCTTCGTCGGTCAGTTTGAAACCGAAGATATCGAGGTTTGCCTTGATGTGCTCCGGATTCGTAGAACCCGGGATGACGATATTTCCAACCTGGGTGTGCCATCTTAAGATCACCTGCGCGGTGCTCTTTTCATATTTTTCCGCAAGTTCTTTGACAATCGGCTCCTCAAACAGTGCATGATCACCGTGTCCCAACGGATACCATGCCATCACACGGCAGCCGCACGGAGCAAGTGCGGAAATAGTCTCCTCATCGCGGTAATACGGATGCGCTTCCATCTGGATCACATGCGGTTTGATTTCGCACTCTTCCAGCAGTTTTTTCAACTTTTCACCCTGGAAATTGGAAATACCGATAGCTTTGATTTTGCCCTCTTTGTACGCTTTTTCCAGTTTGCGGTAGCCTGCCATGAAGTCGCCTGCCGGCTGATGGATAAACATCAGATCGATGTAGTCGGTTCCAAGCAGTTCCAGGCTCTTTTCTACCGTTCCTTCTGTCAGATACTGGCTTGCCCAGATTTTGGTCGAGATGAAAATGTCCTCTCTTGCCACACCGGATCTTTTAATTCCGCGCCCAACTGCACGCTCGTTCATATAAGCCTGTGCAGTATCAATCATGCGGTATCCGCATGCTAATGCGTCCACAACCGCCTGCTCTGCCTGATCCGGTGTCATCATAAAAGTTCCGATTCCCACTGCCGGGATCTGCACCTGATTGCTTAATGTAAAGTTCATCATCATAACCTCCCTGTTTTATTTTGATGTGTGATATTTTGTTATTTCCCTGTCTTTGTAGCTTTAGTTTATCACCCGGGAGTTGCTACCGATCAAGGACTTTTTTGAAAAAAATCCCTAAAATCGTTCATTCCTTTTTCGGATCGACTCAAATGTTTGCAAAAACGTCATACCATGAATCCCTTATCATCCATAGTATGACGTTTTTCTTCTCTGCATTCTGTTTTCTATTTTTTATCTTTTCAAAATAGCGTTCCTGCAAAAAGCATATCACAAATGGGAGGTTATTTCATCTGAAATTTTATTTATTTTCTTTTATTTTTCTGAAAAATTCAGTTCTTTCTCCGGAACTCCTTCGGATTTGATGAGATAACCGTCGACGTCATCAAAATGAATGGTATACTGGTATTCGCTCTCACGGCCTTCTTTTGCGGCATCGGCATCGGCGTAGTAGGTGAGGCGGATCTGGAAGGTGTTTTTGTTTCCTACGCGCCACGATTCATCACCGATCAGCCAGTCATTTTCGAGATTTTTGTCTTTTTTGAGCAGTGTCTCGGCATACTGCTGGGCGCCGTTCCAGATTCCCATGTTTTTGTGCCGGTTCTGCATGGTGGTCTGATACTGCCAGAGCGTTACAAACATAATTACCGCCATAATTGCCGTGAAAAGAACGGTTTTGTATTTCTTTTCTTTTTTCTGTCTCTGCCTGCGGATACATCGAATGGTTCCGATCATCATCATTACCAGAACAAACAGATACCACAGGGTCCAGAAGATCTGCTCTTTTCGTTCCAGACCGCCGGGAATGAATTCTGCCAGCTGATCGCCCCAGACGAAATTTACCAGGGATGCCAGAATGCCGATAGACAGAATGGATGCTGCCCCATAGACTTTCCGGCTTTCTTCATCATCGAGGTTCTGGAAGAAATACCACAGCGATACAAACGCTGCTGCCACCAGACCGCCTAGAATCAGGCCGCCGCCCACGTTTACGATCTTTGCCGCCCACGCTGCCGCTGCCACACCGATCACCAGAAATCCCGCGATCACGTTTGCGTTCCGGTCCTGTTTTTTCTGCTGCCTTGAAATGTCACCTGCGTTCTGCAGCATTTCGGCCACCTCCTTCTGAGTATACTGAATTTCCGGCGCCGCCTCTTCCTTCGCCTTCTCCTGTCGTTCGGAGCGCATCAGTTCCAGCACAGAAATCCCAAGTGCCTGAGCCAGCGGCTCAATCGTCTGGATATCGGGAAAGCCAAGTCCCCGCTCCCACCGGCTGACGGCTTTATCCGTCACATGAATCTTTTCCGCAAGCTCTGCCTGCGTCATCTTTTTCTCTTTTCGCATTCCGGCAATAAACCGCCCGAACTCTTTCGCTTCCACGTCGTGTCCCTTCCTCCTGCTGTTCCCGCACCGTCTCATGTTGCCCAGCGGAGCGTTTTACAGTCTCAGAATAGGCGAAAATAGGCTGTTTTGTCAATCTACGAATCCTTTACCTGCGTTTTTACGCCAAAAAATCCCCGATTCAGCACAAAAGTGCCAAATCGGAGATCTTGTATTTTCCTGTATTTACAGCCCGATCATATTTGCAAACAATACGATCAGCGGAATGGCAATGATGGTTCTCTCCAGAAAAATCACCAGCAGTTTCCAGAAATTCAACGGAATTTCACTTTTGATAAATGCCGGGCGGGAACTTTTTGTTAAAAATATCGGAATCTGCCGAATTCTGCGATTCCCCCTGTTTCTTTCGTTGCATAGGCAAACAGTCCCACTCTGCATCCTGTGAAATGATCCATTTTGAAATAGAGCTGATGCCATGGTCCGATCTGTTTCCATTTTTCATCGCTCCAATATAAAAACCGGACTTTATCGTGCTGGTTCTGGAAATCCGCTTCCATCCGGATTCTTATTTTCGATGATTCAACCGCCACTGCTTCCCATTCGATTTCTTCACTGTTGCCCTGGTTTCCTTCTATGCTGTCATGTTCCGCTTCGAGAGATCTCATAACTAGAAGCATCTGTCCATCACGCTTTGTAACGGCCGCTATGCCGTAACATCCCTGTAATGCACACATTCCTGCATAATCTCCGTCCTTTATTCCTTCCGCATCAACGGTTACTTCTGTTATGCACACCGGAAACTTCATTCTCTGGGTGATCGTATTGACTGCCTGCGTGACATTTTTGCACTGCTTTCTGCAGACCATTCTAAGGCATCCTTTTTCTGCATCATTCTCAATCCAGGAAAGTTCCGGTTCGTGGTTGAACTGCCAGCAGCTCTTCCATCCAAACGTTCCAAACAGCCGTTTCTGTTCCGGATTCCATTCCGAAAAATCATCACTCTCCACAAGCGGATGATATTGTGCATCCGGTCTTGTGCTTTGTGTTTCCACTTCACAGAGTGCCCTTCCCGAATCACCCAATACCGGATAATTTTCTTTTATGATCTGCTCTTTTTGTTCGCCAGGCGCCGGCATACAGGTAACTCTGACATTTTTCTCCCATTTTACTGGCACAAGAACCGGGATTCTGCCGACGGCACCTCTGTCCTGAAAAAGCACGGCATACCATTTATGATCCGGCGTATCCACAATTCCTCCCTGTGCAACGCCCTGCCCACAATATCCCATAGTGTCACACAATACATCTCCGCCTTTAAATTCTCCCGTCAGGCTGTCTGATACATAGCACGCCTGCGTCCGCATCCACCTGTCCGGAAGGGAATGAATCAGGAATAAATAATACATTCCATCGATTTTATAAAAATGACTTCCTTCAAAACCAAGCCCCGGATTCCGACTGTCACTGACCAGAATCCGATCCAGTCCGCCTTCCTTTGGACCGCTCAGATCTTTTTTCAATTCCTGCAGACGAATATTTCTATTGCCGGAAACAATATAAACATGATCATCCTCAAACAAAAGTGAGCAGTCATGATAAAAGCCTTCTATGATGCGTTTTTCCCATGGTCCTTCGATATTATCAGCAATATAAAGGTATGTTTTTCCGGTATCATTCGCCACAAAGCAAATATAATACATCCCTTTATGGTATCGGAGCGATGCAGCCCACATGCCTTTTCCATAGCAGTTTTTCTCCCCGACAAGTCTCTGTTCCTCTGTGCTGTCCAGTCTTTCATACACATAGCTCAGATGTTCCCAGTGAACGAGGTCATAAGACCGCAGGATTTCACACCCCGGCACAAAGTGCATTGTGGTGCTTACCATGTAATACGTATCGTCTACCCGGATGACATCCGGATCCGGATAGTCCAGTCCTGTAATTGGATTTTTTCCTATTATCTTCATATAGTCTCTCCTCGTATGATATTTCAAGGTCATACTATAGCAATCTAATAAATTATTGCACATAATTACACGAATGAAACCACCCTATGCAGTCCGTTGGACGAATTGTTAAAAATCCTTTTGAAATAGCTGATGGTAATTCCGATGCCATCCGTATCTTTTCTTTCCTTAAAAATGCTTTGAGTTTTGACCACATCTTTTCAATCGGATTCAGATCCGGACTATATGGGGGGAAATACAGATAGGTTACTTTTGAGCTGTCCAGTAGCTGTTTCACGCATTTGTTTTTCTAGGCGGTAAACAGTACTGGTATTCACAGAAAAACACTCTGCGATTTCTTTTGCATTGTGCGTTTTATTCCAAGCTTCAATAAGTAGTTTTCGTGTTTCATCATGTAACATAATAATCACCTCTTGATTCTATCATAGGCCTGTTATCAAGAGTGTGCAGTATTTTTTGGAGTGCTATAGATTGAAATTCTGTTTTCGATTCTCTTCTTTTTAAAATTTCTTTTCCTCTTGTGATATCCGTTTTACTGTATTATGATAATATCAAATTTACAGCAGTCCGGCGGAGGCAATATTATGATTGAACATTTAGACGGGATTCATGAAACCGTAACGTATAAAGAAAACAGCAGTCTGCGGCTTTTTGTAAATACAGACTGTGAAGATTATCCCATTCACTGGCATACTCCCATGGAAATCATTATGCCTCTGGAAGGAACTTACACAGTCTTTCTTGGGGATAAGCACATTCTTCTTCAGGAAGGTGATATTATTTTCATCTGTCCAGGAGTCCTCCACTCTCTTGCAGCACCGGAAAGCGGAAAACGAATCATTCTGCAGATTGAATGGTCTGTTGTCTCAAAAATCCGTGATCTCAATTCCATTCTCTCGCTGATTTCCCCCATTCTCACCCTTACACCACAGACTGCTCCTGATATTTATTCCGATATTTATCATCTCATCTGCCAGATTCTTTCGGAATACGAAAAGGATTCCTTTCTTTCGGAGGCCGTTATCTATGCGCGCATGCTTGATATTCTTTCTCTGATCGGCAGATACCAGGCCTTTGCATCCTGCCGTTTTGATGCCGGACCGCAAAAACAGAAAGAATATCTGGATCGTTTTCTTTCCATCTGCAATTATATTGATGAACACTGCACGGAAGATCTTTCCCTTGATCACGTTGCAAAAACAGCAGGCTTCAGCAAATACCACTTTACCAGACTGTTTAAGCAGTTTACAAATACCACCTATTACAAATACCTTAATCGCAAAAGAATTGATCATGCCATGCTGCTCTTATCCGATCCCGATATTCCTGTCACGGAGGCAGCACTTCAGTCTGGTTTCTCCAGTCTTTCCACCTTTCTTCGCGTCTTCCGTTCTGTCAAACAATGTACGCCTACGGAATTCCGCGATATGTATATTCATCCGGAAAAACTGCAGAAAAATCCCTAATTCCTGCTGCTTTCGTTTCTGTTCCTTTGATACACGTTACAACACGAAAAACTTTCTGTTCCTGCTTTTTTGCGATTTCCATCCTCAAATGATTCTCATGATTCTGGTAAAGAACCAGACCTGCTGTTTCCGCTTCAAAGCGATAGCTTTTCTGCCGTAATCCAAAATAGGAGCAATAGGCTGCTTCTGCAATACTTTCTTTTCGGTGATACAACCGTAGCATTCCCTCTTTTTCTTTCAGCGAATAAATCATGCACTTCCGCTTCTGTAAAGCCAACATACGGTGCCATTCTTCCGGCATCCATCATGCACCACTGGACATCAAAATGAATCACATCATACTGATTCAGATGTTTTTCAAAGGACTCCGCCTTATGAATCGCATAGTCCGCAAACAGTTCTCTGGAATCACTGCCTGATAAGCAGCGCCCGATAATCCTCTATGATTTTCTCCATCGTAACAGACTCCATGCTGGAAATCACATCTTTTTTTAAGGTATCATACGTTTGGCTCAGCACGGTTCCGATATTTCTGCCGACCGGGCAGAAAGGGGATGGGGTTCCATGTATACTGATCATTTTCTCAATGGCTGCCGGATCTACAGCATGGCAGATCCGATACAGCGAAATTTCGGAAAGTGGAACCGCAAGGGTGGCTCCTCCGGTTCCTGATTTTACTTCTATGATTCCGTCTTTTTTCAAGGCACTTAAGATATTTCGTATGGTTACCGGATTGCATCCCGTAGATAATGACAGCAGCTCACTGGTCACTTTCTTTTCTGTACCATATTCAAAAATAAAAATCAGACAATGGACCGCGATCGAACATTTATTACTGATATGCATAATTTCAATCCTCCATTTGCAATTTTATCATATCCCATTTCCGCTGTAAATATTGACACCATCTCTTGATGCTGTTATACTCCAATTGTAGCTGTAGTTTTATTTTTTACATCATAGGAGGAATTTACCATGCATGCTTATGAAATTCTGTTCAGTCCAACCGGCGGTACCGCAAAGGTTGCCGCCGCCCTCACCACTGACTGGTCTTCCGTTAAAACCATCGATCTCTCTATTCCATCCACCCATTATGAAGATATTTGTCTGGAAAGCGATTCTTTAGCCGTAATTGCGATGCCGGCTTTTGGAGGTGCCGCGCCACAGCTTGCACTGGATCGTCTCTCCCGTATCCATGGAAACGGAGCTCTCTGCGTGATCGCTGCCGTCTATGGAAACCGTGCCTATGAAGACACCCTGGTTCTCCTGGAAGATTATGCACAGACAGCTGGTTTTCAGGTTATTGCTGCTGTTTCAGCAGTTGCAGAGCATTCCATTATTCACCAGTACGCTGCCGGAAGACCAAACAGTGCTGACTGTCAGGAGCTCGCCGCATTTGGCAGGCAGATTCTTCAAAAGGCAATTTCCGGCAATCTCTCTGTCCCGGAAATTCCCGGTAACCGCCCCTCGAAACATTCTGAAACCGGCATGGTTCCAAACGTAAAGCACTCCTGCACTTCCTGCGGTCTGTGTGCACAAAAATGTCCTGCCGGTGCAATTCCTCCGGACAACTGCAAAACCACGGACAAAACCAAGTGCATCTCCTGCATGCGCTGTGTATCCCTCTGTCCAGTACACGCAAGAGAAGTAAATCCTGTTATGACTGCAGTTGCCGCAAAAATATTGAAAAAATCCTGTACGCAGGAAAAAGCAAACGAGCTGTTTTTGTAAAAAAATACCGCCGGACTCAAGTGTCACCGACAGTTTTTTACATAAAACACATCAAAAAGCAGAACAAAATGTTGAAAGTGAAATGCTCCTTCCTAAATGACAAGTTTTTCTTCTTTCACCTGTCTGTTCAGAAGGGAGCATTTCACTTCACTTTCGTTCTGCTATTTTTCTTTTACAGTTTTGCGCGGAAGAATGCACAGATTTCGTCCCACACTTCCTTCTGGAAGAAATGGAGATCTGCGTGGTCGGCATCCTCGATCGAAAGCAGTGTGACGTCACATCCCGCTTTTTCCAGCTCATCGTGCAGTTCCTCTCCCTGTCCGAACGGAACGGTATGGTCATCCTCTCCGTGGATGATCAGAAACGGCGGTGCGGCTTTTGTCACGAAGCTGACCGGACAGCATGCGAGTGCTTCTTCCGGATGGCGCATCACGTTTTTGCCCATCAGAAGGGACTCCGGAGATGCCGCACACTGCTCCGGATCACTGTACTGGAATCCGCGGAAATCGGTCGGCGGGTACCACGGGCAGGCGGCCTGCACGGCACTGGAATATTCCAGGTTTTCACCCACATCATAAACGGGATCTGTCGCAAGCGCTGCCATGCAGGTCAGATAACCGCCCGCAGACTCTCCCATCACACCGATGCGGTCCGGATCAATGTTGAAGCGATCGGCATGTGCACGCAGATAACGAATTCCTGCTTTCACATCCTGCAGCGGTGCCGGAAATTTTGCCTCATTGCTTGTGCGGTATTCTACCGATGCAACAACGAATCCCTGATGTGCCAGTACGGACAGATAGGCAAGATGTGCCGAGCGGTCCATCTGGATCCAGGCCCCTCCGCAAATCCATACCACACACGGATATTTTCTGGTGTTATCCCGCGGGTAAATCAAATCCAGCTTCAAATCCTGCACCGTGTTTCCAAACCAGGCATCCGCCTGTGCAAATGTAATTCCTGTTGTAACGCAGAATTGTGGTTTTTCTGCTTCTACCTGAATTCTTCTTCTCATGTAATAAAACCCCCATATTTCTGTTTTCCTGACCGTTCGTCGCAGCCTCCGGCCGGAAATCACCTTTTTTGTTTACTTCTCATCCATTGCCTTTTTGATCGCACCAAGCAGCTCCTCATACGTCTCATACGCCGGAATCTGCGGATAGTCGGCTTTAATTTTGTCGGTCGAGCGGAACAGAAATCCTGCTTTGCTTGCCTGAATCATGCCAAGGTCATTGTAGGAATCACCGCTTGCGATCGTCTCAAATCCGATGGACTGCAGTGCTTTTACGGTGGTAAGCTTCGACTGCTCAACTCTCATTTTAAATCCTGTGATCTCGCCGTCGTCTGCGACTTCCAGAGAGTTGCAGAACAGCGTCGGATAGCCCAGTTTTTTCATCAGCGGCGCGGCAAACTCCGTGAAGGTGTCGCTGATCAGGATCACCTGGGAGAAGGTGCGCAGCTCGTCAAGGAACTCTCTTGCACCCGGCAGCGGATCAATTTTTTCAATCGTAGCCTGAATTTCTTTCAGTCCAAGGCCATGCTCTTTTAAGATTCCAAGTCTCCATCTCATCAGTTTATCGTAATCCGGCTCGTCGCGTGTCGTTTTTTTAAGTTCCGGGATTCCGCTTGCCTCCGCAAACGCGATCCAGATTTCCGGTACCAGTACTCCTTCTACATCCAGACATGTAATATACATTGTTATGATCCCCTTTCCTGCGCTGCCCGCCTTGTTTGCCGACGGGGTTTTGTTTTTTTTCACAGCATCACTTTACCACACTATATCATAGAATCCATATCACTGCAAATTAAAATCACGTTTTATTTTTTTATACGTATATATCTCTCTAAAATTACATTCTTTTTACAAAATCGTTGTTTTTTACAAATTCATATATTTATTTATATGTTTTTTGACTATTGATTTATTTTTCATATATTTATATAATAATTACAAGCATTTTTATTAATTTTCTATTTTATCATCCATATTAACGAACGAATTTACTTTTCAGATAGTGCACTAATCTAAGGATAAATAAAAAACTAAAACCATCCAACAATACTTATGAAAGGAGACCACTCATCATGAAAAAATTAAAAACATGTCTTGCATTTTTTATTTGTTGTATTCTGTCCTTAAATATGGTAATTTGCAATGTAAAGGCAGATAATAATGTTGTTCTATCTAACAAAGCATATCTATTAAAAACCGGAATGCCACAAAAGGAAATAGAAAAGCTGGATGATGACGTCATGCAGTTCATTGTGGATGACTTAAAAAGTGGAGGTAAACATTTTGAATATATTAATTCAAATATCGAAAATCAAATATCGATACTCAGTAGCGAAACTTTAACCGGTATTTCCTTTACTGCATCAGCTTTTAAAAATGCATCAACCATTTATATCTATCCAACATACGAGTTTACTTCTAATAAACAACCTCGCGGAAAAGACAGTTTTTCTTTTCAATTAGGCGCTGCTATGAGACCGTATGAATATGGTGGAAAATTATGGTACAAAGATAATACTATGAACGATTGGAAAGTCGGTGGAACTCTTACTGCAAATAATCAGCAATTATCTGGTGCTGAATTTTCAGGGAGTCAACTAGGAACACCCGACTATGCCATGAAGCTTAAAGGTGTTACATACTGTCACGCTACTGCAGGTAATAGCAGTGATAAAAGAATTGTAATGGGATACTTATATAATCCCCAGAAAACCGGCTACAGTATCTCTTTTTCCTACAACGGTGGTGGAATTAGCTACTCTCCATCAGGAACAGCCTATACTGCATATAAAACAATGAACCTAAGTTATTAAACTTTCATTCACCACATACAAGTACATTTAATTTCTAATTACTCTTTCAAAGTAACAATTTGCCTATCCAGAAGCACAAATTTCTCTGATAGGCAAATTGTGTTTAAGGTATTTTCAAGTAATTTAAGTAAAATCATGAGCAAGTCGCCATTACTCGTAGAAAAACGGGCAGATTATGAATGTTTTAGGAATTGCAGGAACAAAAAGTACAGAACAACCATTCAAAAAAACTTTTAAATCCGGCATCAACTGAATAAAGCCATAAATAAGAGGTAACTCATTATGAAAAAAATCAAATTTTTATTTTTCACCCTGTTATTCTGTTTTTCTGTTCCAGTCAAAGCAGACACTGCATTCGAAAATGACGATACGGTATTGTGCTCTTTTTTAAAAGAAAACGTACCGGAAAATGCTTCGCCAATAGAATCCAGTTTAGAAAACGAGTATCGAAAAACTTCTTCCAAACCTATCGATTTCTATTTTTTTAAACGATCTGAAAAGACAAAAAGTTTCCAAGATCTGTATGCCGCAAATGTACTCACCTATCAGGAAAAATCAGATCGTTCTTTGTTATATCAGACAGTTTTCGATTTTCAAAATATAACCCAGGTAAGAACTGCGAAAGAAGACTTTATCCGTCTGGAGACAGATCCACTGATGTATCTTTTTGAATTAGAAAAAGCAGAATTGTGGACTCGGAACAGCACGGAAGAACCCTGGACGCTGGAACGGAAAATCACAACGCCTGGAAATCCAGATTTTTATCTTCCTTATAGCCAGTTTTCTTCTGATAAAAAATATTTTCGAATTCTGGCATCTTTTTCCTGGAGCCCGAGCCCTGCTGAGGAAAGCGAAGTTTCTTCGCCAGAATATCATTGCATTTATACCTCTGTGTATCCGGTATATCAGATTCCGGTGAAAGTACTCGTTTTGATATGCGGAGGCGCAGCTTTCTTCTTTCTCTACCGGAGACACAAAAAAAATCATATCTCCCAAAAAGATGTTCCGTAAGCTGCGCCTTTTCAACATGTTTTCGTCACTGTTCAGAGCCAACTTCCAAAATGCTACGCATCTCATCGATGTGGCTTTATCTGCTTTTCATCGCATCCCGAATCCGCTCCAGTGCCTCGGTCAGGGTTGCGCGCGGGCAGGCGATGTTGATCCGCTGGAAACCGCGTCCGCAGTCTCCGAAGATCTTTCCGCTGTCCAGCCAGAGTTTTGCTTTGTTGATCATCAGATCCTCCAGTTCATCGACGGAAAGCCCCGTCTTGCGGAAATCGAGCCATACGAGATATGTTCCCTCCAGGTCGATCATCTTCACGCCCGGAAGCTGCTCCTCCACATACTGCTTTGTAAATTCTGCATTTGCCTTCACATAGGAAAGCATTGCCTCATACCACTCCTCGCCCTTATTATATGCCGTCTCGCATGCCACCAGACCCATCACACCAAGCTGGCTCGTTCCGGCTGCATCGAGCTGTTTCCGGAATTTCGCACGGAGTTCCGGGTTGGCGATAAAGATGTTTGACATCATCATACTTGCCAGATTGAATGTCTTACTCGGCGCGGTGCAGGTGATCGTGATGTCCTCGTACTCTTTTTTGATCGCAGCAAACACCTGATGCTCGCCTTTAAAAATGAAATCTCCATGGATCTCATCACTTACAACGGTCACGCCGTACTGCACACAGAGATCACCGATTGCGGTCAGCTCCTCTTTCGTCCAGACTCTTCCGACCGGGTTGTGCGGATTGCAGAGGAAAAAGAGCTTCACGTTTTCAGCTTTCAGCCTCTCCTCGAAATCCGCCACATCCATGTGATAGCAGTTATCATCGCCGAGCACCAGCGTGCTGCTGACAACTCTTCTGCCGTTATCCGCAATGACTTCCGAAAATGGATAGTAAACCGGTGACTGGATCAGCACGGCATCCCCAGGCGCGGTGTAAGCTTTGACTGCCATCGCAAGTGCAAATACAACGCCTGGCGTTTTGATCAGCCATTCTTCTTTCGGCTCCCAGTTGTGATGGCGTTTCATCCATCCCGCAACGGCCTCAAAATACGGAGTCTGCGCATCGCTGTAGCCGTAAATGCCCATTTTCGCACGCTCTACCAGCGCATCCTCGATGTAGGAGGATGTCTCAAAGTCCATGTCCGCCACCCACAGCGGCAGCACGTCGGCTGGCATACCGCGTTTTACTGCGAAGTCATATTTTAAACAGTCTGTATTTTTTCGGTTGATGATTCTGTCAAAATCAAGATTTCTTTCCGTCATTTTTCTCTTCCTCAATTTCTGCAAAAACCTTCTCAAGCTCGTCGATCAGGTCCTCGATACTTTCAATTCCAACGGAGAAGCGAAGGGTGCTCTCCGTAATTCCGTTCCGCTCACGGATTTCCTTCGGCACATCGGCATGTGTCTGCGTCGTCGGATACGTAACGAGTGTCTCCACGCCGCCGAGGCTCTCTGCGAAACGGATCATTCTTACCTTCTCCAGAATGGCAAGGGCAAACTCTTTGCTCTCGAGCTGGATTGTCAGCATGGCACCGAAGCCTCTTGCCTGTTTTTTCATAATCTCATGGCCCGGGTGATCCGGCAGTCCCGGATAAATCACTCTTGTGACTGCTTTCTGCTGCTGCAGCCATGCGGCAATCTGTTTTGCATTCTCCTGGGAGCGTTCCATGCGGATGCCAAGCGTCTTCATGCCGCGCAGTACCAGCCAGCAGTCAAACGGAGCAAGACCTGCACCTGTTGTCTTGATCAGGAAACGCAGTTTTTCCTGAATATCTTCGCGGTTCGTCACGATAAAGCCTGCCAGTGTATCGTTGTGGCCACTCAGGTATTTCGTGCCGCTGTGAATCACAACGTCCGCACCGAGATCGAGCGGATTCTGAAAATACGGGGACATAAAGGTGTTGTCCACAATCAGAATCAGGTTGTGGCGTTTTGCGATATCTGCCATCTTTCGGATATCGGTTACGTTCATCATCGGGTTCGTCGGGGTCTCGATGTAAATGGCTTTTGTATTTTCTTTCACATAGCTCTCCACGTCATCACGGCAGCAGTCGATGCCGGAAAACTCGACGCCGTTTTTCTCGTTGACGTTGTGGAACAGACGAATGCTGCCGCCGTACAAATCGGAATCCGCAATGATGTGGTCTCCCGGGCGGAACAGCTCCATCAGAAGTGAGATCGCTGCCATGCCGGAGCTTAATGCAAACGCATCAATTCCGTTTTCCAGTGCAGCCACCATCTTCTCCAGATGCTCTCTGGTCGGGTTCTGCAGTCTGCTGTAATCAAATCCGGTGCTCTGTCCTACGCCCGGATGCGCATACGTTGCGGTCTGATAAATCGGGTAGCTGAGTGCGCCGTAGTGGCTACACTGTCCCTCGTCCTCTTCTAAATGGATACATTTTGTGTCAATTCCTCTTGCCATATGAATAATCTCCTGTTATTTCGTAATTTTTCTTTCTATACTAATCTGATAGGTTTTGTAACGTAACCTATCATAACAGAAAATGCGGCGTTTGTATATTCCCTTTTTTCTTTGACTTGTTATAAGTTTTTCCTATAACTATCGTAAAAAAACGCCGCCAGAAGATTTTTTCTCCCGGCGGCCGCCTCTTGCATCCATATTTTAAATAAGTTCCGCACAGATCGGATAATGATCAGAAAGGCACACACCGTCCTTCTGCTCCGTCCATTTTTCCACCTTTTTCAGTTCCCAGTCCCCTTTGAGAATGATGTAGTCAATCGAGCACTGCGGATCATTCGGATCATCGCGATGATAGTTGTGGAAGGTAATGCCGATTCCTTCCGTCGCATTCACAAGACCGGCAGTTTCCCTCAGCGGTTTCATCTCTTCGCTGTCCGGCTCGGCATTGAAGTCGCCGCTAAGAATCACCGGCACATCGGCAAATGCTTTCTCTGCTCTCAGATGTGCGAGAATCTGCTCCAGGCCAAGCTTTCTCGCCCCGGCGCACTCGTGATCCAGATGGGTGTTGATGACGCGGAACACTTTTCCGGTCTCCATATCCTCAAATACCACATCCGTCGCAGTACGCGGGCACATACTCTGTACCGGATAGCGGGATCCCGGCACGTACGGTGTCGGTGACAGCCAGAAGGTTTCCAGGCTCACACTCTGAAAACGTTCTTTCCGATAGGCAATGATCATTGCCTCACCGGTCAGATCCTTTTCTCTTCCACATCCGGCAATGTAATATTCCGTCAGATTTTCCTTCAGCCAGGCAGCCACATGCGGCAGTACCTCCTGAAAACCGATGATATCCGGCTTTTCCTGTCTGATTTTTTCCAGAATCAGAGGTCTGCGGTAGATAAAATTATTGGCTCCATCCTGGCCAAAATCACAGCGAATATTAAATGTTACAAATTTCATGGTAAAATCCCTCTTTTCATTTGTTTTCCTAACCCTTATTTTTGCTGGAAAGCGCTGTGCTTTCTCTTCTTTTTCTTCGTATTCACACGGCGCAGACACGCATAGCGCAGCTTCAGCCGCATTTTCCAGCTGCAGCCCGGTACCGGCTCCATCAGCTTTTCCAGAAAATGGTTCAGCGTACGTTCCTCATAAGGAGACAGCAGAATCTCACCGTAGATATGTTTCTCGATCAGATGGCAGACACGCGTATATTCGCCTGGCTCGACCGCCGGAAATCTGCGGGCGAGTTCTGCATCGGTTGCTGCTGTTTCTTTGCCGCCGGTCCAAGGCAGATGATCCGCGCCGCCTCCGCCGCAATCACAAGCAGCGTCAGCAGAATCAGAAGCACGCCAAGCAGCCCGAGAAGAAACAGCGAAACACTGCGCAGTACCGGAAGAACGGCTTCGCCTGCCTTGCTCTTTCGGTTTTCCACACCGGTAATCTGCTCCGCCGACAGCGAATTGTTCTCCAGCACCACATTCTTCTGTACAGAATCTGGACTTCCGACCATTTTCTGAAGAGATGCAACATTATACAGGAACAGTTTGTTTTTTAGGTATTTTCTTTCACTTGTTTTTCTGTTGCTCCTTCCTCCATTTTTTGCTCTGCCTTAACTTCTAAAGACCATCCCAGAAAAACGCAAGTATTTTTAGTATTCCAGATACGCCCCTTTCATCGGGCTTGCTGCGTGGAGGCTGAAAAGACGGAGTACGCCTTTTTTGTATTTCGGCTCGCGCGGTTTCCAGTTTTGGCGGCGTTCTTTTAAGATCGCATCGATTTCTTCCATGGACTTGCGCTCACCGGCGATTCCGATGATGTTAAGTTTTCGTTCCTTCACATCAATCTCAATCAAATCCCCTTCCTCGACGAGTGCGATCGGGCCGCCGTCTACAGCTTCGGGACTGCAGTGGCCGATGACCGGGCCGGTGGAGGCGCCGGAGAAACGGCCGTCGGTGATAAGCGCGATGCTCTTTCCAAGCTCTTTGTCGCTGCTGATTGCCTCGGAAGTATAGAACATCTCCGGCATACCGCTGCCTTTCGGGCCTTCGTAGCGGATGAAGACGGCGTCGCCTTTCTGAACCTTATGTTTCAGCACGGCATCGAGGCACTCCTCCTCGCTGTCGAACGGTCGGGCACGGAGGACGGCGTGGAACATTTCTTTCGGGCAGGCCGTGTGCTTGATGACGGCTCCCTCCGGCGCAAGGTTTCCGCGCAGAACAGCGATGCTGCCGTCCGTTCCGATCGCCTTGTCATACGGGCGGATAATATCTTCTTTTGTAATCGAAGTTCCATACCGCTCATTAAATTTTGCGAGCCATCCGCTGCACTTCTCATAAAATCCATTTTCACGAAGCTCCGCCAGATTTTCTCCGAGCGTCTTTCCAGTCACCGTCATCACATTGAGATGCAGATGATCTTTGATTTCTTCCATAATCGCCGGAACGCCGCCCGCATAATAGAAGCACTCTGCCGGCCATCTTCCTGCCGGGCGGACATCGAGCAGATACCGCGCATTGCGGTGCAGACGATCGAATGTGTCGCCGGTGATCTCGATGCCCAACTCATGCGCAATGGCCGGGATGTGCAGCAGGCAGTTTGTGCTTCCCGAAATTGCCGCGTGGACAAGAATCGCATTCTCAAAACTCTCTTTCGTCACAAGATCGCTTGGCCGCATATGCTCCATCTGTGCCAGTTTTACCGCCTGGCGGCCTGCCTCCCGTGCATATGCCAGAAGATCCGGGCTTGTCGCCGGCATCAGAGCGCTTCCAGGCAGGGCAAGGCCGAGTGCCTCCGCCATGATCTGCATCGTGGATGCCGTTCCGATAAACGAACAGGCACCGCAGCTCGGGCAGGCATTGCATTTCGCCCAGTCGAGCTTCTCCTCGTCGATCTCACCGCGCTCAAATTTTGCGCTGTACATGCCAAGCTGCTCCAGTGTCAGCATCTCCGGTCCCGCATTCATCGTTCCGCCCGGCACAACAACCGCCGGAATATCGACACGCGCAAGGCCGATCAGATTGCCCGGCATACCCTTGTCGCAGCTCGACAGATAGACGCCGCCGTCAAACGGTGTCGCATTCGCGTGGATCTCGATCATATTGGCGATCATCTCGCGGCTCGCAAGACTGTAGTTGATGCCGTCCGTTCCCTGGCTCTCGCC
>ENA-OPDI01001217-OPDI01001217.1-human-gut-metagenome-genome-assembly--contig:-NODE-1217-length-20519-cov-3.979476_pt1 | contig 20519 bp, 17 predicted proteins | sample MGYA00241262_ERZ501504 | MGnify/ENA primary metagenome ERZ501504 (study PRJEB25962, sample SAMEA2042570) | human gut metagenome | biome: human gut; feature: human-associated habitat; material: faeces...
CATCCTTAAATCCCTTTCCTGCCATAATAATACGGCGGTAGATTTCATCTTCCGGATCCAGAAAATGTACGTCACAGGTTGCCACGACAAGTTTGTTAAATTCCTCCCCCAGTCTGCAGATCCTGCGGTTGATATCCTGCAGCTCTTCCATCGTATTCACCGGCTCCTTGTCACTGCGCAACATGAACTCATTGTTTCCAAGCGGCTGTATCTCCAGATAATCATAGAACTTTACAAGTCTTATGATCTCTTCCTGCGGTCTTCCGCCCACAATCGCACGGTATAATTCTCCAGCTTCACAGGCAGAGCCTAAAAGAAGTCCCTCTCTGTATTTGACAAATTCACTTTTTGGCACACGTGGCCTCTTATTATAATACGTGAGGTGTGAAAGTGAAACCAGACGATACAGATTGATACGTCCGATGTCATTTGTCGCCAGAATAATTGCATGGTAGGTCGGCATTTTCATGACCGTTTCCGGGGAGGTGGAAACCATATGGTTCACATCATCGAGATTTTCCATACCGCGTTCTTTTAACATCTCAATAAATTTCACAAAAATTTCTGCTGTACAGGCAGCATCGTCAACTGCACGATGATGGTTTTCCAGTGAGACATTCAATGCCTTTGCAACGGTATCGAGTTTAAAACGATTCAGGTTCGGCAGCAGAATTCTGGCAAGAGCCACTGTATCTATGATCGTAAACTCTCTCTCTATCCCCTGATCCTTGCAGTTTTTCTTAATAAAACTCATATCAAATTCCGCATTGTGGGCAACCATGATCGCACCATCGCAGAACTTCATAAATTCCGGCAGAATCTCCTCAATCTTCGGTGCATCAATGACCATATCATCCTTAATTGAGGTCAATTCCTCGATTCGGAATGGAATTGGCACTTCCGGGTTTACAAATGTCGAAAAGCGGTCTGTAATGACACCACCGACTACTTTCACTGCACCGATCTCAATAATCTTATTCTTATCCGGGCTGAAACCGGTCGTCTCCAAGTCGAACACCACAAAGGTTTCATCGAGGCTCTGTCCTTTCGAATCTGTGATAATATCCTTCAAGTCGTCCACCAGATACGCTTCCACACCGTAGATAACCTTAAAATCGTCATCCGGACTCAGTGCATGGTTTGCATCCGGGAATGCCTGTACATCGCCGTGGTCGGTGATCGCAATCGCCTTATGTCCCCATTTCATGGCACGCTTTACGATGTCTTTACACTCGGACACACCATCCATATCACTCATCTTTGTATGACAGTGCAATTCCACACGCTTCTCCGGACTGGTGTCCATACGGGTGGTCGTAAAGTCTGCAATCTTCTTAATTCCAACGATCGAACCGATTGTTAATTCACTGTCAAACTTATCGATTGTCGTGACACCTTTGATTTTTAAGAATGCCCCTTTTTTCAGATTGCCAAGAAGCTCATCCCTGTCTTCATTTCTTGTAAATATTTTCAGGACAATGGAATCCGTAAAATCTGTGACCGACATGATAATGATTGTCTTTTCGTTACGGATCTCCCTCGTCTCAACCGTCATGACCTGACAGCGGATGGTAACTTCACCCATCTCACCCACGATTTTCTCCAATGGGATGGTTTCTCCATCCTCAATATCACGACCGTAAATTACATCCGGATTATCGGATTTTTTACCTCCGCCAAAGCCACCACCATCATAACGTTTTTTAAACTCTTTCCGCGGTCCGTCGTATGGTTTTTTTGCAGTATTTCCTGCACCATTTGCAGATTTTGCATCGTTTTTTGCAGGTTTTACGGCGTTTCCACCACCTGTAGAACCACTGTCTCCAGATGTTGTAGTCTGACCGGAAACTGCACTTTTTTCATTGGCATCTGAAGCAACTGCAACTGTCTCTCCGTCCTCATCCTTCAAATTGATATTTTTTAATATGTTTTTGATTTCAAACTGAATCTGAAGATCACTGTTTTTCTTGTATTTGCTCTCCTTTGGCTCCTCAAAGTCGAGGTCAACAATCAGGTTCATGCCACAGCGCTCACACACGATTTTCTCTAAAAATTCCACAATTTCATGGGAGCGTGTCTGTGCAATGATCGTATTTTCCAGCACAAGATGCAGATGACTGTCATCCGTAAATTCCATTTTGGAGGCACGGAGCAGATTGTATTCCATCAGACTGTAGGCTTTTAACTCTTCTAAAATACTGTCCTTATACATATCCATCAGCGTGCGGGCGGTATACTGCCCGGAGAGCTCATACTTTTCGATAATACGGACATTCATCCGTTTTCCCTTAAATATCTGCTCCTCAATGGATTTTTCTAACTGCGTAATGTTATTTTTATGTATAAGATGACTGCCCAAAAGATAGACACGGATATGATCTCTCTCATGATTCATCCCTACCTTGGTAACTTCCATCTCAGATAAAATTTTCTTCATATCCCCGGACACATCCAGTGTCGGAAAGACATCAAAAAATAGTTTTGCCATAATTATTCATTCCAATGTAACAGTTCATAGCGGAGTGCCTCTAAAAGTTCTGACTCCGGCACTTTTTTGAATACTTCGCCATGTTTGATAATAAGTCCTTCTCCGATTCCACCGGCGATTCCGATATCTGCCTCTTTTGCTTCTCCCGGACCATTAACAACGCATCCCATAACGGCAACTTTAATGTCAAGAGGAATGTCGGCAACCATATTTTCTACCTGATTGGCCAGCTGGATCAGATTGATCTGTGTTCGTCCACAGGTAGGACAGGATACTACTTCCACACCGCCTTTGCGGAGTCCAAGTGTTTTTAAAATTAATTTGGCAGATTTGATCTCCTCTAATGGATCTCCTGTCAGGGAAACCCGGATCGTGTCACCGATTCCCTGATGTAAGATCAATCCAAGTCCGATGGCTGACTTGATATTACCGCTGATGATCGTACCGGCTTCCGTGATCCCGACATGCAGCGGATGATCGGTCTGGCTTGTGATCAGTTCATGTGCTTTCACACACATCATAACATCCGAAGATTTAATACTGATGACAAGATTATCATATCCCATATCTTCAATCAGTTTTACTTTATCCAAAGCACTTTCTACCAGTCCCTCAGCCGTCACTCCATGGTATTTCTCCACCAGATCTTTTTCTAAGGAACCACTGTTTACCCCTACACGGATTGGAATGTTGCGCTCTTTTGCGACATCCACCACAGCCTTCACACGCTCTGTGCTTCCGATATTGCCAGGGTTGATGCGGATTTTGTCTGCTCCATTCTCCATTGCTGCAATTGCAAGACGATAGTCAAAATGAATGTCTGCAACGACCGGAATCTGCACCTGTTTTTTAATCTCCTTTAATGCCTTCGCTGCATCCATCGTAGGCACTGCACAGCGGATGATATCACATCCGGCAGCTGTAAGCTGATTGATCTGTGCGGCAGTTGCCTCCACATTCTCGGTTTTTGTATTGGTCATAGACTGGATCAAAATCGGGTTGCCGCCGCCAATGATGCGGTTGCCGATCTTCACTGTTTTTGTCATTGTTCTTCTCCCTTTCGTATGATTTTCTTATAGGCAATTGCGAAACTCCTCATAATCTTCTTTCAATTGTTCAAAATTAACAAAATTTTCGAAAACACGCTCTCGCTACGTGTCGCTGGTAACGGTACTAAGAAGCCAGTCACGATTGACATCGTACCTGCCTTCTAAGTACCAATCGAACTTGTTCGATTTTGGCTCACCCAGTGTTTTCTCAAGCTTTTGTTAATTTTTCACAATTCAATTTAGATTTTCATGAGTTTCGCAATTGTCTATCGTCATTATTTTTCTCTCTTGCGCTCATTATAATATATCTTAATTAAGAAGTCCAATTAATAATTGTTATTTGTTTTATTAAATGTATTTATATATTGTTGTAATCTTATTACATAATTATCAACTGTTTTGTCAAATATAAAAATTCCGGACACCGTCAAATAATCCTATTATTTTGGCAGTATCCAGAATTTTATATTTTTCCCGTTTAGCGGTCCAGCGGCTTATTCAGTTCTTCGATTCCTGCGAGCACAAAACGTCCATCGGAAATAATATCTTCTGTCGTTCCATCCTTACGGATGACTGTAATCTTGTCAAGCTCATCATAAGGAATGGTAATATCTGTATGACAGTTGAAATATGCCTTGCTCATATCCTCGCTGCGGAGTTTTGAAAAATCGTTTTCTCTTGCAACGATCTGTTTTCCATCCGGGTTATAAGTCACCATGTCCTCCTCGTGGGAATAGCAGGTATCTCCCACTGCAAAGTGAGGTCCTGTCTTTTCTGCGATCAGGATTGGCAATTTATCTGCAATATCAAAATCTCTTGCCATGCGGTAAGCTGTGGTGTTGGTTCCGATCGCAAACTCACCCATTGGCAGTGTCTCATGATTCATTAAGACATTCTCTTTGATATATTTTCTGCACTCTTCCTCTTTTTCAAAGTTTGTGCAGGTGTAATCTCTGATCATTCCGTCCTCGAAATCAATTTCAAGGTTAAGATATTTCAGTTCATTCAGATAAACCTGACTGACAAACAATTTTCCGGTTGTTCCTTTTAATACCGGGGAAGTAAACACCTCACCTACCGGGATATTGACGTCTGCCACACAGTTTTCAAATGCGGATTCTTTTGTAGCATCTTTTAGTGGCCAGATAGAAACATAGAGGTCTGTCTTATTGTTATTTTTACCGGTGATATGCACTTTTTCAGCCTGATCTAACACATCGATGATCTTCTGCTGCATATTCTGGTATAAGGTATAATCCAATGTATTGATCTTGACTGTCTCTGCAAAAATTTCTTCAAACTTCTCACCAATCTCAGGCACCGGATATGCAATAATCGTAAAGCTGCGCTCCTCACCGATAATATACTGATTTGTGATCTGTCCCGACATGCTCATATCGTAAACACTTAACTGCTGCTGTTTTTCATCCAGCTTTAATACCTCTTTTTTGGTCTCCGGAGAAAATGGAATCTCGCCAAACACTTCGATAACAGCAGGACCAGCCTGACCGTTTGCAAGTTTTTTCATCTCTTCAAAAGAAGTTTTCATTACTTCCAGGCGTCTCTCCACATATGCCTTATCATAATATAATGCTTTGTCCTCTTTGTGGTCATAATCATACTGTTTATTTGCTGCGGAGGAACATGCTCGCATTGTTACTTTTAAATTTAATTTTTCCAGATTTTTTACTGCGGCACGCACCATGCGCTCAAAACCGATCGGGTAACGCACCTGTGCCGTTGTTTTCTTTGACAAATCTTTTCCAGTTGCCGCAAAACCAATGCGGTATCCTTCTGTGTAAGTATCTGCCATTGCCTGAATCTCTTCGTCAGACATGCCATTTAAAAATGCCGCGATCCCCGTCTCATTTTTTCCGATGTGCTGACCATACTGGTAGAGATAACGCAAGTCGTTCAAATCTGAGTTCATCACGATCTGATATAAGAAATCTTCTTCGGAATCCACAAGTTCACGCACAGAATCTCCGATAAAGATTTCACTGTAATCATGGAAATACCAGTAAACCGCCTGCTCAATTGCAGTTTTATCAATCCCCTCTTTGTCTTCAAAATAATTATAGATCTCAACAAATAATTCTGCGGTGATCGTCACGTTCATTTTTTTTGCAGCATAGGCATCCGTAATACGTTTACGGCACTCTGCATACAGTGCAGATAAAATCTGCCCGTATTCTTCTCCCAGTTTTTCTACTGCATAAGTCGGATTTCCATAACTTTTTCCATAATTTTCCGCTTTGATGTCATCATAAAGACCTGCATTCTGTTTTTCGCACTCTGTAAGAGAAGCATCTTTTAATGTATCTTTCTCCGCTTTCTCTGACACATTCTTTAACTGTAACAAAAATGCTGCGGTCTTTTTAAAATAATCGTCAAATTTCTCCGGCACGTCCGTTTCTTCTGCGATCTCTGCAATACGCTCCATCACAAGCGAAAAACGCTCCTCTGCCTGCTCATTTGACTCCTTATAAATATCTCTGTATCCCATCCTGATCTCCCTTATTAACTATACGATTAAAAATCCAATTACATAAATTGCGATCCACACACCGGCTGCAAGAAATGACAGCACCGTCGACATGTATGGAAACAGCTTAAAAGACTCCTCCTCCCGAAGGCTCATCACTGCAAGCACCACAGCCACAAGTGCTACCAGCATGGAGGACACTCCTGCGCTTCCAAGGTACATGCTTCCATTTCCACCACGATGAAATGAATTTACAATTACATAAATAAAAATTGCAATCGAAAGCACAGCCAGAAAAAAAGCTGCAATTCCCTTTTTTGACTGTGTTTTCTCCGTAAACTTATATCCGTATTTTCTACGTCTTCTCTGTGCCATAATGATACCCTGCCACTCAAAATATTTTCAGTAATTACCTGATATAACCCGCAAATGCATTAAAATCTGCTTCTTACTTATTCACATTATTCTTTGCCTTTTCGTATCTTTTCCACAGATCAATCAGCCCTTTGTACACCAGATAACCAAGCAGTCCGCCGATCGTGTTCAAAAGCAGATCATCCACATCAAAACTCCCCACCTTAAACACAAGCTGAAGCAGTTCCACGAGCAGACTCAGTTCAAAACTGTATAGCACCGTCATCCACACATTTCTGCATCGGCTGGAATAGATTGGCAAAAATGAACCAAAGGGCATAAAAGCAATGATATTTCCCCAGATATTGAGCACTACAGCCTGCCATCCAAGCACATGCCGGTATTTGACAAACCGCATGATCTCATGAAACGGAATCAGATTGTAATGATACGCTCTCTCTGAATAAGTCCGCCCCATCTCCTCGGAAAAAAAGAGGAAATAGAACAGCACAGCAAAATAAATCAGAAAAAACACGAATGCCAGTACCCGGTGCTTACCTTTCCGTATCAACGGGCAGCGCTCGCTGCCTTTCTTATTTGCATCCATATTCTTCGTAGTATTTGTCAATAGCGGCTTTGATCTCATCGTTGATCACGACTCTGCCATTGTGTTCTCTGTTGTAAAGGTACTCTGTCACCTCTGCCATTGTGACAATTGCTTTTCCTTCAAAACCGTATTTTTCTTTGATCTCATCCAGCGCACTTACTTTTCCGCCCTGTCCGACTTCCATACGGTTTAAACTTACCATAAGACCAACGATCTCAACGTCTGCTGCTCCTCTTACTTTTGGAACAGTCTCTTCCATGGATTTTCCGGAAGTGGTCACATCCTCGATCATGACAACTCTGTCACCGTCTTTTAAGCTGCTTCCGAGAAAACCTCCCTTGTCTGCTCCGTGGTCTTTTGCTTCTTTTCTGTCTGAGCAGTAACGGACTTCTTTTCCATATAATTCACTGTATGCGATCGCTGTGACAACCGCAAGCGGGATTCCCTTATATGCCGGTCCGAAGAACACGTCGAAATCATCTCCATAGTTGTCATGGATTGCCTTTGCATAGTACTCTCCAAGTCTCTTTAACTGGGAACCTGTCACATAGGCTCCTGCATTCATGAAAAATGGGGATTTACGTCCACTTTTCAACGTAAAATCTCCAAATTTTAAAACGTCACTCTCTACCATAAAATCGATAAATTCGCTCTTATAACTCTCCATCTTGTCATTTCCTCCTGATCTTTATTTCCTGTGATCCATTATTTTCTCTTTGGCATTTGTTTCTTATTCATGCACTGCGCCAACCAGATCTTTGATATCGGCAACCTGATAACGCTCCATATAATCTCTGATTCCTGCGACGATCTCCTCTGTCACATGCGGATTTGTGAAATTTGCGGTACCTACTGATACTGCGGTGGCTCCCGCAAGGATCATTTCAATCGCATCCTCTGCATTCATGATTCCACCCATTCCAACGATAGGAATGCTGACTGCCTGGGCAGTCTGATAAACCATGCGGACAGCGACCGGGTGAATGGCCGGACCTGACATGCCGCCTGTCTTATTGGCAAGCACAAACTTCTGGCGGTTGATATCGATCTTCATGCCTGTGATGGTGTTGATCAGCGACAGTCCGTCTGCGCCTCCTGCCTCTGCCGCCCTCGCCATCTCTGTAATATCTGTCACATTCGGGGAAAGCTTCATGATGACCGGCTGTGCAGCATGTTTTTTCATTTCCTTTGTGATAGCTTCTACTGCTTTTGGATCCTGACCAAATGCAATTCCACCCTCTTTGACATTCGGGCAGGAAATGTTGATTTCTAAAAGGTCTACCGGCTGGTCTCTCAACCGTTCCACTACTTCAATATATTCCTCTGTGGAATGTCCACATACATTCACCATGATTTTTGTATCAAACTGTTTTAAAAAAGGAATGTCGCGCTCCACAAAAAGATCAATTCCAGGGTTCTGAAGTCCTACTGCATTTAACATACCGCCATATACTTCTGCGACACGCGGTGTCGGATTTCCCGGCCATGGAACATTTGCAACACCTTTTGTCACAACAGCTCCCAATTTATTCAGATCCACAAACTCTGCATACTCTGCGCCGGAACCAAATGTACCGGAAGCAGTCATGACAGGATTGTTTAAGGTTACTCCACATAAATCTACTTTCATGTTCATTAGAATTCTACCTCCTCTGCACGGAATACAGGTCCTTCTTTACAGATTCGTTTGTTCTTCACGTTGCTGTGTGCGTCTTTTTCTTTTGACTGACATACACAGGCAAGGCACGCACCAATACCGCATGCCATACGCTCCTCCATGGAGATCCAGCACTCGATGTGATTTTTCTCTGCATATTCTTTTAAGGCACGAAGCATTGGCATTGGTCCGCAGGCATAAATAATCTCTGCGTCCAGTCCATTTTCACGGATCGCATCCAAAACATTTCCCTCAGTTCCTGCGCTTCCATCCTCGGTTGCCACGTAAACTTTGCCCTGCTTTTTAAACTCATCCATCAAAAACAGCTCATCGCGGAATCCTAACACAATCTGTTTCTCACAGTTTAACTCTTTTGCAAGCTGTAACATTGGAGGTATTCCTATTCCGCCTCCGATCAAAAAGGCTTTTTTCTCTTTCTTTGGGAATCCATTTCCAAGAGGCCCTACAATGCGAAGCTGTGCGCCTGTATGCATGCCAGAAAATTCTGCTGTTCCTTTCCCTGCTACACGATACACCAGACGGATTGCGCCATCCTTTTTATCAATCTCACAAATACTGATCGGTCTTGGAAGCAGTCTGCTTCCATCATTACAATAAACAGAAACAAACTGTCCTGCTTTCGCATGTGCTGCAATCTGGTCAGTGTGCAGCCACATACTGTAAATATCATCTGCGATTTCTTCCTGACGGATGATGATCGCTGTCTCTTCAAATTTTTCTGCCATCTTTGTACTTCCTCGCTTTTTCACTCTCTCAACTACTTTACATTCTTACTTCAAATGTTTGCCTCTGTAGCTCTTAATATGGTGTGTTCCTATGCTTCTGCCTCGTAAACAACACGTCCATCCACGATGGTTGCCATCACTTTTCCGGTTACTTCTCTTCCGTCAAATGGTGTGTTGCGTCCTTTACTTGCAAATTTCGTTTTGTCAATCTTATATGTTTTTTCCGGATCAAAGATCACGATGTCTGCAATTTTGCCCGGCTGGATATCGCCCTTGTCAATTCCAACAATCTTTGCCGGGTTATAGCTCATCTTCTCTGCCATCTGCATCGGTGTAAGGTAGCCCTGCAAAACAAGTTCCGTGTAAGTGAGGCATGCGGCTGTCTCAAGTCCAACGATCCCAAACGGCGCTTTTTTCATGGATGTATTTTTCTCCTCAAACGTATGAGGTGCATGGTCTGTGGAGATCACATCCATAATATTGTCGCGCAGTCCTTCTTTTAATGCCTGCACGTCTTCTCTGGAACGAAGCGGCGGATTCATTTTAAAATTTGTATCCGCATCTGCATCGATCGCAAGTTTTTTCTCCTGATCGATGGACGGCTCGATTTTATGGATATCATCCGAGGTCAGTGTGAAATGATGCGGGCATACCTCTGCTGTTACTTTCATTTGCTCCATTTTTGCATACCGTACCATTTTTACAGAATCTCTTGTTGAACAGTGACACAAATGTAATTTTGCTCCAGTGTCCCCACTTAACATGATATCTCTTGCCACAATGATATCTTCTACCGAATTGGTGATCCCCCTTAAACCAAGCTCTTTGGAATGCGCATCCTCATTCATAACGCCGCCATTTACAAGGTTAATGTCCTCACAGTGGGCAAGTACCGGGATATCAAGTTCTGCTGCAATCTCCATCGCCTCCCGGTAAAGTTCGGAATTCATAACGGATCTGCCATCTTCACTGATCGCCGGAATTCCCGCTTCGTACATGCCCCGGATATCTGCTAATTCTTTTCCCTGTTGTCCTTTTGTGATGGCTCCCACCTGTAAAACATTCACGACACCAACTGTTTTTGCCTTGTTTTGCACGTATTTTACAACATCCGGATTATCTACCACCGGCTTTGTGTTCGGCATTGCAAGGATGGTTGTGTATCCGCCGTGTGCCGCCGCATTGCAGCCTGTCTCGATCGTCTCTTTCTGCTCCTGCCCCGGATCCCTTAAATGCACATGCATATCAATAAATCCCGGCATGACATAGCAGCCTTTTGCGTCGATCACATAGTCTGCCTTATCCCTGATGTTTTTTTCCATTTTTACGACTTTTCCATCCTCGGCGAGAATGTCTGCCACTTCGTCTGTCTCTGTCGCCGGATTGATGACATGTCCGTTTTTAATCAATAATATCATTTTTATTGTTCCTTTCTTCCCGAATTAACTACATTTATCATTTTTATAATTTTGCATAAATTTCCATTGGCACGTAGGCACGGATATAGATTCCATCCTCACGGTATTCTTCTTCCAACAGTTCACCGGATTTGCGGACAAGCTGGATCACGCCTGCATTTGCATACGGCACTGTCCGCTCCACGAGGACTTTATTTTCACGCAGGAGCTCGGATAAAAGATTCTTTAATTCCTCTAACCCGGTTCCATTTTTCGCTGAGATCGGCAGCGTATGGTCTGCTTTAAAATCATGCAGTGGCTCGCTGTCCATCCTTGCATCCTGCTTGTTGAACAGCGTAATCACCGTCTTGTCCTTCACATCCAGATTTGCCAGTGTCTCATATACGATCAGCATCTGCTTCTCGTGCTGCGGATTAGAAGCATCTACCACATGTAAAATATAGTCTGCGTATTTTGCCTCCTCCAGCGTGCTTTTAAATGCCTCGATCAGATGATGCGGCAGTTTGCGGATAAATCCGACGGTATCTGTCACCAATATCTGCTGCCGTCCCGACAGTTCCAGCACTCTTGTGGTAGGATCAAGCGTTGCAAATAGCTTGTCCTCCTCCAGAACTCCGGCATTGGTCAGTGTATTGATAAGTGTTGATTTTCCTGCATTTGTGTATCCCACGATCGCAGCCACCGGCATCTGATTTTTTTCCCGCTGTGCACGGGTGATATCACGGTGCTGCCGTACTTCTTTCAATTCCCGGTTCAGCTGTGCGATCCGGTCTTTGATGAGTCGTCTGTCGATTTCCAGCTTTTTCTCACCCGGACCTCTCGTACCGATTCCGCCTCCAAGTCTTGACATGGAGCGCCCAAGTCCGGTCAGCCTGCTCAGACGGTATTTTAACTGTGCCAGTTCCACCTGGATTTTTCCCTCGCTGGTAGTTGCTCTTGCCGCAAAAATATCCAGAATGATCAGTGTGCGGTCCATCACTTTTGTATCCAGCATATCTTCCAGATTACGGAGCTGCGCCGGTGAAAGTTCATCATCACACACAATGCCGGTTGCGCCCAGCTCCTCCACAAGCTGCTTTAACTCCGCCACCTTTCCAGAACCGATATAAGTCCCCGGATGAATGAGTTCCCGCTTCTGGATCATAGTTCCGACCACCGTTGCTCCTGCTGTTTTTACCAGTTCTGCAAGCTCTGCAACAGAATCCTCTGCGTCATCTCCATCCTGCTCACTAACGCCTACAAGAATTACTTTTTCTTCTATCTCTTCTATTTTAAATGCTTCTGCCATTCTATTCTCCGTTATTGCTTCCTGTGGTTGTCCTCTTTTACTGTGCTGGGGTATCTTCCAGTGTCTGTGCTTCTTCCGGTGTCTGCGTATCTTCCACTGCCTGTGTATCCTCCGTCACGGCTTCCTCTGTATTCTCCGCAGGTGCTGTCTGTTCCATACGGTTTTTCAGGAAAATATATTCACGCTGTGCGCTCGCATCCTCCGGATAAGCCTGCACATACTCCTGTACCATGTTCCATGCCGAATTAAAATCGGATGTGTATTCATAACAAATGATGAGATTCTGCATCAGTTCTCTTCTGTTTGTCACATTTTCCATAGCAATACCCTGCTCTAAATAGGTGAGTGCACCGGAATAGTTTCCTTTTGCCATCTCAATTTCCCCGAGTGCATTCATCGCCTGGGAATCTGCGTTTCCTGAGTTTACATAATTCTGATAATAGGTCTCTGCGTTTTCGGAATCGCCCTGCGCCTCATACACCTGCGCAATGTAAAGATTTGCGATGACGCTCTCCTTATCTAAAGCCGACTTCAACTCTGTCTGGGCATTATCGTACTGTCCAAGATCATAGTAAATTCTTCCGCGCCATGCATAATCCTCGGCACTGTTGCCTTTGATATCAAATGCTTTATTTAAGTATTCTTCCCCTTTTTCCGTCATATCATAAGCAGAAAGGTTCTCGTAAATGTTGACATAAAGTTCGTAATCGCTGCTGTTATTTTTTACTGCCTTATCAAAATCCGAAACAGCGCTCTCGGTATCCCCCTGTTTCAGATAAACACAGCCGCGCAGATAATAAGCGTCTGCTGCCTTTTTGTCATAATCAATGATTGCTGTGTAAGTGTCCACTGCCCCTGCCGGATCACCACCGGCATACTGTGCCGCTGCCTTATAGTAACAGATATCTAATTCGTTCTCTGTGATTTTCCCAATGCACTGTCCCAAAGCACTGTTAAACGCATCCACGGCTCCTGCGTAATCGCCGCTTTCCATTGCATTGATTCCAATCTGACGGTAAGCAGTCTGGTTTTCTTTGCGCTCATTGGTACAGCCTGTCATAAGTGTAAAGCTTAACAGGGTAAGCGCTGTGATATATGTAAATTTCTTTTTATTCATGAAATTAAGTCCTCTGTTAATTTTGTCCACAGTGCACGCCCATGAAATCAAAGATTTCATGGGCTCACGGGCATTCGCCCTATCAGTCATCAAAAATATCAAATACATCGTGCAAGCACTGCATTTGATATTTTTTCCTCCTGACACTGCTCATTGCTTTATGCACATTATAAATCATACGCCCAAATATTCCAAGCAATTTATAAAACAGATTCCTTCATTTCCCTGCCAGCGTTACTGTGCATAGTTTTCTCCTTCCGCAGTATCTGGCACTGTTTCACTGCCTACTCCCATTATATGTGTTGTTGGCAGATTTTACAACACACAAAAAAGAGGCGCACACCGCACTTTACATACGGCGCACGCCACTTTGTATATAGATCATATACTCCCCTAATTTTACAGATGTTCTGCGAACACCTGAATCATTTTCTTACGCACCAGAACAGCAAGTGTTCTAGTGCTGAATTTTACAGATGCCAGATATCGTTACATTCACAGATGCTCTGCGAATGTAACGTTCGCAGCTCTCATGAATAGTTTTGCTTCGCAAAAGGAGAGCTGCTCACACCTGAATCATTTTCTTACGCATCAGAACAGCAAGTGTTCTGATGCTATATTTTACAGATGCCAGATATCTTCGTTGTACTGTGCAATGGTTCTGTCAGATGAGAAGAAACCTGCCTGGCTCATGTTTACGAGCATTTTTTTCGCCCATGCCATACGGTCTTCGTAATCTGCAAAGATGCGCTCTTTTGCTGCAACATATTCCTCGAAATCCGGTAATGTCATGAACCAGTCTTTGTTTAATAATTCATTGTAGAGACGCTCTAAGTTTTCTCTGCATCCGACTGCCATCATCTCATCGCTTACGATGAAGTCGATTGCACGTTTGATGTTCTCATCATTGTCATAGTAGCTTCTGGAAACATAATCTGCTTTTGCATAGTGCTCGATCACCTGTTCAGATGTCTCACCGAAGATGTAAATGTTATCGTCCCCAACGAACTGATGCATCTCAACGTTTGCACCGTCCATAGTACCGATCGCCACTGCGCCGTTTAACATGAATTTCATGTTGGATGTTCCGGATGCCTCTTTGGAAGCAAGGGAAATCTGCTCATGGATATCTGCTGCCGGGATTAATTTTTCAGCTAATGTTACATTGTAGTTTTCTACCATAACAACTTTTAAGTATGGAGAAACCTCCGGATCTTTGCTGATCAATTCCTGTAAGCAAAGGATCAGATGAATGATATCTTTTGCAATGACATAAGCCGGAGCTGCCTTTGCACCGAAAATAACAGTGATCGGGCGAGCCGGTTTTTTGCCTGCTTTGATCTCAAAATATTTGTGGATCACATAGAGTGCGTTCATCTGCTGTCTCTTATACTCATGCAATCTCTTGATCTGGATATCGTAAATAGAGTTCTCGTTTAACTCGATACCCTGTGTTTTTGCAAGATAATCTTTTAATTCTGCTTTCTTTGCATTTTTAACATCAAGAATCTTCTGCAATACTGTTTCATCATTTACAAATGCACCTAATTTTTTAAGTTCGGTTGCATCTTTCTTGAAGCCGTCACCGATCAGAGATTCAAATAATGCGGTGAGTTCCGGATCACAGTGTAATAACCAGCGGCGGAATGTGATACCGTTTGTCTTGTTGTTGAACTTCTCAGGATAGATCTTGTAGAAGTTGTTAAGCTCAGAGTTCTTTAAGATCTCTGTGTGAAGGTATGCAACACCGTTGATGCTGTAGCCGTAATGGATATCCATGTGTGCCATATGGACACGTCTCTCATCATCGATGATCGCTACGGATTTATCATCGAATTTTTTCACAACACGGCTGTTTAATTCGTAAATGATCGGCATCAACTGCGGAACTGCTTTCTCCAGGAAATGGATCGGCCATTTTTCCAGAGCTTCTGCTAAAATAGTATGGTTTGTGTAAGCACATGTTTTAGATACAATATCAATTGCCTCATCCATTAAGATTCCACGTTCCATTAATAAACGGATCAGTTCAGGAATCACCATACTTGGATGTGTATCGTTGATCTGAACTACTGCGTACTCATTTAATTTGTGTAAATCGCCGCCTCTTGCAAGTGTCTCATCGATGATCAGTCTTGCTGCATTGCTTACCATGAAGTACTGCTGGTAAACACGGAGGATACGTCCCTTATCATCAGAATCATCCGGATATAAGAATAATGTAAGGTTCTTTTTGATGTCCTCTTTATCGAAATCAATTCCCTCACCAACCAGGCTCTCATCTACGGTCTCCACATCGAATAAATGAAGCTTTGTGGTACGGTTGTTATATCCTAATACATCAATATCGTACATTCTGGACTGCAGATTGAATCCGCCGAACTGAATGGTGTATGCTCTATCTGTCTTTGTCAGCCAGCTCTCTTTCTCGATCCATGGGTTTGGAGTCTCATGCTGGAGATTGTTCTCAAATACCTGTTTAAATAATCCGTAGTGGTAATTTAAACCAACACCGTCGCCGTTTAAACCAAGTGTAGCGATAGAGTCAAGGAAACATGCTGCAAGACGTCCAAGTCCACCATTTCCCAAAGATGGTTCCGGCTCAACCTCCTCGATCTCTGCAAGGCTCTTGCCATTGTCTGCCAGTAATTTTTTTACATCCTCATAAATTCCAAGATTGATCAGGTTGTTGGATAATAATTTTCCGATCAGGAATTCTGCTGAAATATAATATAATTTTCTTTTTCCCTCGTTGCTGACCTTCTCCTCTGCCATTCCTTTTGTCATTTCAAGCAAAGAGAAATATAATTCTTTGTTACTGCACTGGGAAATTGCTTTTCCTGTTCTTTTTGTTACGATTTCCTGTAAATTCATGATTTACTCCTTTCCTTGCGCCTGTTGGCGAAAGCTTATTGTATTGTCCGCCGCATTTTCTGCCACAGTTGTTTTCGTGTTTTTTCGTAAAACTGATGTTTTATGATTAATATTATATTCAGGTACACCATTTTATTCTTGTAATATTCCATACAAAAGTGGTACAATCCTATCATGTTATAAATAATGTATTATTTTAACCTCTTTAAAATTGTGTAAACATAACAAAATGAGCACCTTGTTTTTGTGCACTTTTCAATCATGTTGTTTTATTTTCCAGATTGCAGCGCAAAGTGCATGTTTTCGACACAATAGAATCATCGCAAAGGAGTATGTACCTTATGAATATACTGGAATACGAAAATTATCAGGAAAAAATCTCCCATGGAAACCCTTTATTTCCATATATCACTTATCTGTGTTCTATCCCACTGGATTTTTCTTATGTGCCGATCCACTGGCATGACGAAATGGAGATTATCTATATAAAGAAGGGACACGGCATTATCACCGTGGACTTCACACAATACCAGGTCAGTGCCGGAACGCTCGCACTTATCATTCCGGGACAATTACATTCGATTGAACAATACGAAAACGAAAGTATGGAATATGAAAATATTATTTTTCATCCGCAGATTCTTTTATCCAAGCAGACCGACACCTGCAGCACTGACTATTTTTCCCCGCTGATGGACGGAACGCTCACAATTCCGGTACTCTATCAGCCCGGTGATCCCTATTACAAAGAGATTTCCGCCTGTGTCGATGCAAACGATGAAATCAGCAAAACCAATCCGCCAGCTTACCAGCTTTTCATCAAAAGCCAGCTTTTCATGCTTTTTTATATTCTTTTCAACAAGTGCAGTTCCAGAAATGTCCAGAAAAAAGATTACAAATCTCTGGAAAAAATGAAGTTGATCTTAAAATTTGTGGAAAATAATTACATGGAAAAAATCACGATTGAAGATGTAGCAAAAGAAGTTAATTTAAGCCAGTCACATTTTATGAAATATTTTAAAAATACGATGGGAACCTCCTTTATCGACTATCTGAATGAATACCGGCTGACGATGGCTTCCAGACTTTTGATTTCCTCCGATTCTTCGATTTTAGATATCGCAGCGGAAGTGGGATTTGATAATCTTTCCTATTTTAACCGGTCGTTCAAAAAACGCTTCCAGCAGACCCCGAGGGAATACCGGAAGCGTTATGCACAGCCATAACTAAGATCATCCTATCACATAATAACCAACAATTCCGCACACGATCCCTGCCAGCGCACCAGCAGCGATATCCTTTGGCTCATGCACTCCGACCAGCACGCGCACGATGCCAAGAAGCAAACCGATGATCCCGAGCATTACCCCTGCTCCCGGATGCTCGTAAAAAATCGTCATTGCGATAATGAAAACAGAAAATACGTGCCGGCTTGGAAATGATTTTCCTTTTGTGTCTTTTTCCAGTACTGGCGGCATGTCAAATTTTTCATACGGTCTTGGCGCATTGATGATTTTCCGGACAATGGAAAGTCCCACAAAGGACACTGCCGGAACAAGTATCGCTCGCCAGAGCCATGGATTTTTATCTGTAAACAGCATAAAAAGATAGAGCGGATACACGCAGAATACCAGTGCTGTCAGCACATGGTTCAGACTTGTCACACGCTTTGCACGCTCCGGATTGCTCCGAAGCGGTTCTGTAATTTTGATATACTGTTCTTTTGTCATAGCAAAAAATCATTTCCTTCCCGGTAATTGTTTTATCAATCTATGGTTTGAGATTATCTTAATATTACACTTCGCTTCCGATGACTGCAAGCACTGCCCCTATAAAAATAAAGAAATCAGACACATTAAAAATAATCCTCCGAAACCATTTCGGTCCGGTCTGAAACCGCACATAATCCACAACATGGTGCTTTGTATAGCGGTCATATAAATTGCTCAGTCCGCCGCCGGCTAACATGGCAAGTCCCGTTTTTGTGAGTTTTTTTCCAGTCATCCGCATTGCAAAATAATAAACGACTGCCACAAAAGCCATGATGACACTGTGTATCGCAGTCATGGCTTTCGGATGTTTTGCGAGAAGATTTAACGTTGCACCTTTGTTGTAGAACTTCTCTATGCAGATCATTCCACCGAGACGTGGATTTTTTACTTTTCTGGCGTATTTTTTATCAATATATTTTTTCAGAAAAAAATCAAGCGTAAAAATCGCTGCAGTGATTGCTAAATAGACCATGCCGCAGGCTCCCTTCTTCCTCTCTCCTGCACCCATTGTAGCACATATTTTTTTCATTAAAAACGTTTTTATACAAAAAAAACAGGAAACCTTTGAGATTCCTCAAAAGCTTCCCGCCTCTTATCTGAACCAAATATAATTTTTCCTACCCCTTCACACTTCCAAGTGCAATTCCCTGCACGATATAGCGTGACAGGAACAAATAAACGATGATAACCGGGAAAATGGAGAATGCAATCTGCGCTGCCTCGATCAGTGAAGTGATCAGTACATATACCAGAATTTCTGCGCATCCTCATTTACAGGTTCCACTGCACCTGACTCTTTCACATCACCTGTTTTTCCTCAACCCGAAAAGACAAGCGCCATGCAGCTCAATAGCAGCACTGCTCTTTTCCACTTTTCCCTCATTTTTTTATCCATCCCACAGTTTAACCCCTGGGTTCTGCCGCTCGTAACATGGATTGACGCAGGCTCATAACCTAAACTCCGGGCTACGCCATGCTATTGACTGTTTTATATTTATAAAGCATCTCCGCATGGTTCTGTTCTTCGATCTGAATGTCTGCCAAAAGTTTTCTGACACCCGGATCACCGAATGCAAACACTTCCGTATTGTAAGTGGAAGAAACAAGTTTTTCTGTTCCGATACAGTCTGTTGCAAGGAAACAGTCCGTTTTCTTATCTTCGGAAGGTGCCATGCTGTAGGTAGCAGCCGGGTTATAATCTTTTCCATCACTGTCGTTGCAGTCGCAGGAAGGAACTTTTCCAGACAGCACCTGTGTCAGGGATTCTAAATGCTTCTGCTCTTTTCCATGCAGATCTGTGAACAGGTCAATGAGCACCTGATCTTTGGCAAGTTTACTGTATCTCTCGTATTTTTCCACGCAGCACTGCTCCTGTGTCTGTAAGTCTTTGATCACGGTTGTCTCTTTTTCGCTCAATATCATCTTTCTACCTCTTTCCGACGGATTTTAAAACCCGCACATTTTTTTCACGATGATATTATGAGTCATAAAAATGGTAATTATTCACTATTTCGTGAAAATCTGCTGCCCGGGCAGACAGACTGATAAATCTTTTTGGCGTCATTCCATATTTCTTTTTAAACTCCCGATGGAAATAAGACAAATTCGAAAATCCACAGGCGAGCGCCACCTCGAGCGTATTTGTCTCCCCATTTTCAAACTGGTCTGCCGCGCGCTCCAGACGCACATTTTTGATGTACTGCACGCATGACATTCCCATGTATTTTTTGAAAAAACGCATAAAATAATACTCACTGAAAAAACAGATTCCGGCAAGTCCTGAAATCGTCAGTTCCTCCATATAGTGTGCATCGATATAACTTAAAACTTCTTTTAACTTTTTCGCATGTTCTGTCAAAATCGCATCTGCCTCTGTATTCCGGGTACAATATGGAATCAAAGCCGCCACAAACTGCAACAGATATGACTTGATAGCAATCTCGTATCCGGGTGTTTTTTTGTCATACTCCGTGTTTATATCCTCAAACAGATCTGCTGCCTTTTCGTAAAGCGGATGTCCTTTTTTGATTACAAACGGCGGGATCAATTTCTGGTTCATCAGTGGATTCAAATACCGGAGGGCACAGATATCCGCAGCCTTTGCACCAAGAAAATCCATATGAAACACATACGTTTCCGACTGCATGCGCTCCTCTTTTTCATTGGAAATCGCATGCAGCACCGCAGGCGGAATAAAAATCAGATCTCCCTCTTCCACATCATAAGTTTCAAGATGGATCTGATATGTGCAGCTTCCCTTCTCAATCCGTGTAAATTCTGCCTCCTCATGCCAGTGCGCCGTGACATAAGGATACTCTTTCCATAACGGCGTCACATATTTTTGCAGCGGAAAAATTTCTTCGCCGTGTCTGGCGTTTTCATGCTGGTCTAAGGATAGGGTTATTTTTTCTTTCATTGTATTGATTCCTCTTTAACATCATTGAAATAGATGGCAAAACGCCTTCTAGTCTGTCTTAATCCACATTTGTATAGCAGTTTTGTGCAATAATATCTTATATTTATGCAAGATTTTTCGTTTCTTCTATTCTATTATAACAGTATCATACAATCAAGTGCAGAGATTACGAAACTCAAAGTTGTGTAAATTTAATTGTGAAAAATTAACAAAAGCTTGAGAAAACACTGGGGAGCGGTCGGCACTTA
>ENA-OPDI01001230-OPDI01001230.1-human-gut-metagenome-genome-assembly--contig:-NODE-1230-length-20260-cov-10.862163_pt1 | contig 20260 bp, 18 predicted proteins | sample MGYA00241262_ERZ501504 | MGnify/ENA primary metagenome ERZ501504 (study PRJEB25962, sample SAMEA2042570) | human gut metagenome | biome: human gut; feature: human-associated habitat; material: faeces...
TGTGCTTACGCACAAACTTGAGATGCGCAAAAGACAGCGCAAGAATGGAGATTAATTTGAAAAAGTACATTGCGGCAATAGGGATATGTTTTATGGCACTGGGGGCAGCATGCATTATGAAAAAGGATCCTGAGGAGGTGGGAGAAGAGCTGCCAGAACTTATCATCGGAAGTGATAATTATGAGCCATATAATTATCTGGATGACGATGGAAAGCCGGTAGGTATTGATGTGGAACTGGCGGAGGCGGTATGTGAACAGTTAGGATACACACCGGTATTTCAATATATCGTATGGGATAAAAAGGATGAATATCTGGACAATGGGAAGGTGGACTGTCTGTGGGGAAGCTTTACCATGAATGGCAGGGAGGATGAGTATCAGTGGGCTGGCCCATACCTTTACAGCAGACAGGTGATTGCAGTGCGGACGGACAGCAAAATCAGAAACATATCCGATCTTGCAGGGAAAAGGGTTGCAGTACAGGCGACAACAAAACCGGAGGAGGTTCTGTTAGAGAGAAGTGATCCGAGAGTCCCGGAGGTGGATATGGTGTATAGTCTGTCCGGCATGGACGAGATCTATGCAAGTCTCAGAAAAGGGTATGTGGATGCGATCACAGGACATGAAAGTGCGCTTGAGAGATTTGTTGGGAATGCACCGGATATGTATGCAATACTGGATGAAAGTCTGTATATTTCAGAACTGGGAGTTGCTTTCAAAAATGACACTCATCAGGATCTGGCAAAAAAAATGACACAGATTTTAAAAGAGATGCAGGATGATGGAACACTCCGGGACATGGTAGAAAAATACGGATTGGATGCCGAAAAAGCACTGGGGGTCACAAATGCTGAATAATGAAAAGATAACAAAGATCATCGCCCGCAGATATATATGGCTGCCATTTTTGATGGGAGTGCTTTTAGGGATAGTATGTTTTGTGGTATTTACCGGATATGACCGGATGAAAATTGAGAAAATTGCAGATGAAACACTCGATTTTATGCAGGACCGTGTCAAAAAATATAATGACTACAAAAATAATGATAAAGTAAAGAGTCTTTATCGTCTGGCAGATAAGACATTGGAGTTGGATCAGCGGTTGGAAGAGAAAGATGCAGATCAGGAAGAACTGGTCGAACGCTATATGAAAGATCAGAGATTAGATGGTGTTCTGCTTATAGACGAAAATCTGAATTGTGTGTATCAGGCAGAAGATGTTGGAAAGATGGATACATTCTGGCAGGAACAGATGAGTGAACCGGCAGTAAAAAATATGTTGGAGCAGCCGCGGAAAACATATATCACACGGCTTGATAAAGAGGGGAAAAACTATGATTTTGCGGTGGTATCCAGGACAGACGGCAAAGGGCTTGTCGCCGCTTATATAGAAAAAAACATGGAAGACAACGGTGATATTTCCATCTACTCGCTGTTTACCGGATTTACATTTGATATGAATGGTATCGTTGCGGTGACAGACGACAAACAAGTGCTTAGTTCCAATTCTGAGAAACTGCTTTCTGTGAAGCCGGGGGAGTATCGTGATATTTTTACACCGGACATATATACAGGGGATGAGCACAGGATGATCCATCTGGAAAGTACGGGAGGCAGCTGGTATGGGGAGATCAAGCAGATGAAAGATTATACACTTTATGCATTTTTCCCCGAAACTGCGATATATGCACTGCGTACAAAGGTTGTGATCGGTACCATGGGTGTATACATCTTGTGCTGGATGACATTTATGCTGGTACGGGGATATGTGGCGGAATCGAATATGCGCCAGATGGAAAAACAGTATCATATCATCCAATCTGTCAGCAGTGTATTTTCTATCTGTATGCTGTTAGATCTCAAAAAGAATACATGGGAAATGATCAAAGCATCTGACCAGATTCGAAAAATGACCGGCAATGAGACAAACACTGCTAACATGATGAAATTTTTCTGTAAAAATACAGTTGCGCAGTCAGAACGGCAGAAATTTTGGGACTTTGTAAACCCTGATACACTTGCAGAGCGGCTGCAGGGAAAAGATTATATCAATTGCCAGACCGAAATCGGAAAGGGAGAATGGTTCAGCATCATGCTGGTGCCGCAGCATCATGACGCACATGGCAATGTTGAGGCGGCGCTTTTTCTGAGCAGAAATATTACCGACGAAAAAATGCGTGAGATGGACTATCAGAAAAAACTGGAAAAATCGGTGGAACAGGCAGAGCAGGCAAACATTGCGAAAACGGATTTCTTACGGCGGATGAGCCACGATATCCGCACACCGATCAATGGGATACGCGGAATGGTGGATATCTGTCGGTATTATATCGGAAATCCCAAAAAACAGGAGGAGTGTCTGGATAAGATTCTGCTTTCATCCACCTTTCTGATGGAGCTGGTCAATGATGTTCTGGATATGAATAAACTGGAATCCGGGCAGATTAAGCTGGAGGAAAAGCCATTTTCCATTTCTGAAATATTAAAAGAAGTGGAGACAGTAGTCGGGATGGCGGCAACTGAACATGGAATCACGCTGACGGTAAAAAAAGGAGAGATCAACCATGAAAATTTGCTTGGAAGCTCTCTTCATGTCCGGCAGATCTTACAAAATATTACTTCAAATGCGGTAAAATACAATAAACCAAATGGAAAAGTGATTTTGGAGTGCCGGGAGCTGCCGCCGAAAAATGAAAAAGCCGTGTTTGAGTTTGTGTGTACCGATAATGGGATCGGGATGAGCCCGGAATTTCAGGAACATGCATTTGAACCGTTTGTGCAGGAAAACAGTTCAGCACGCACTTCCTATACCGGAACCGGACTTGGACTTGCAATCGTAAAGAAACTGGTAGAACAGATGGAAGGAACGATCCACTTCGTGAGTGAGCCTGGAAAAGGCACCCGGTTTACACTTGTGATCCCGTTTCTGCCGGATGACAGCATCGAAATGCAGACGGAGCAGACACAAAGTACCGATGCAGTAAAGGGAATTGAAAATGATAAAATACTGTTGGTGGAAGATTATGAGATAAATATGGAAATCGCCCGGTTTGTGCTGGAAAATGAGGGGGCACAGGTACAGGAGGCATGGAATGGCAAAGAAGCTGTTGATCTGTTTGCAGCATCAGAACCGGGTGGATATGATGTGATTCTGATGGATCTGATGATGCCTGTTATGGGCGGTCTGGAGGCAGCGCAGTGCATCCGGAAACTGGAGAGAGAAGATGCAAAAACCGTTCCGATCATCGCGATGACAGCAAATGCATTTGCAGATGATGAGGAGCGGAGTCTGGCAGCCGGCATGGATGCGCACATCTCCAAACCATTGGATGCAGAAAAACTCATTCAGGTAATTTCTGATATATGCAAAAAGCGGAAAGAGCATGCAAAAGGAGATGCAGATATCTGATCTCTGATGTCCGAAAAAAATGCAGTTCCGATTTGCACAAAGGTACTTTATTATCAGTAAGAGATGTAGTATACTTCTTCTGCGAAATATACAAAGAGTGAGGACAAAAGAAATGCAGAAGAATCTTGGAAAGATCAAACGTACCGTGGAAGAGTATGTGGTGCTGACTGTTGCAACACTGATTCTTGTTGTGGGAGTGTATGTATTTAAATTTCCAAATAATTTTTCGTTTGGCGGAGTAACCGGTCTGGCAGTCGTGCTGGGTGCCGTACTTCCGACATCTCCGGGAAATCTTACCTTTATCATCAATATGCTGTTGCTGGTACTTGGATTTATATTCCTTGGAAGAGGATTTGGAGTCAAAACTGTTTACGTCAGTGTACTGACATCGGTTGGGTTAAGCTTTGCGGAGCGGGTGTTTCCGATGGATGCGCCTCTGACCGGACAGCCGGTATTAGAGCTTATCTATGCGATCGTACTGCCGGCATTTTCCGCGGCAATTCTGTTTAATATCGGAGCGTCCGGCGGCGGAACGGATATCGTGGCAATGATCTTAAAGAAATATACGAAGCTGAACATTGGAGCAGCATTATTTTTAGTGGATCTTGGAATCGTCGTTGCATCCTGTCTTGTATTTGATGCGCAGACAGGTCTTTGTTCCATGTGCGGTCTTCTGGCAAAATCTCTGGTAGTCGATAATGTGATCGAGAGTATCAACCTGTGCAAGTATTTTACGATTATATGCAACGATCCGGAGCCAATCTGTGAATTTATCACAAAAGAATTAAACCGCAGTGCTACGGTTTATCAGGCAGAAGGTGCTTACCAGCACAATCAGAAGACGGTGATCTTAACGGTCATGAAGCGGAGTCAGGCGGTAGAACTTCGTAATTATATCCGTATGAACCAGCCATCCGCGTTTATTGCAATCACAAACAGCAGTGAGATTATCGGAAAGGGTTTCCGTGGTTTCAACTAAGGTTTGGTTGCGGGAAAGAGAAGTCTATTATATAATAGAAAGAGCGGGTTGCGTATGTGAAAAGTTATGCATATCTGAAGATGGTATGAGTACAAAACCGTGATGCAGCTATTTTATAAGATAAGAAATGGAGAAGCGAATGAAAATTTGGGAAGATGATAATCAGAAATACATCAAGGCGATGATGGAGAAAAATACCACAGAGCAGAATGAGAAACTGACAAAGCGATTAGAGGAGATTGATTTTTCAGTGTTAGAACACATTGAAAGAAAAGAAACTGTCAATGAGCGCGGTGTATTTGCTCCGTTAGATGCAGTGGAAGTTAGCGAAATCGAGGCAAGAGGGGCTGAATTCAAAGAACTCGGTTTAAAGGCGATCCGTGAGGGAAAAGTCGGTGCGGTGCTTTTAGCGGGCGGACAGGGAACCCGCCTTGGACTTGACCGGCCAAAGGGAACATTAAATATCGGAGTGGCCAAAGAGTTATATTTATTTGAGCAGCTGCTTCGCAATCTGATGGACGTGACAGATGAGGCAGGAGTATATGTACCGCTTTATATTATGACAAGCAATATCAACAACGCAGATACGACAGCTTTTTTTGAGGAACATGATTACTTTGGTTATCCGAAAGATTATGTGAAATTTTTCGTACAGGAAATGGTGCCGGCATGCGATTATGAGGGACGGATCTATATGGAATCCCAGACTGAGGTGGCAATGTCTCCAAACGGCAACGGCGGCTGGTTTTCATCTATGGTAAATGCAGGACTTCTTTCTGATATCAAAGAAAGAGGTATTGAATGGATCAACGTATTTGCCGTAGATAACTGCTTACAGCGCATCGCAGACCCGATGTTTGTCGGCGCAACCATCGCTTACGGATGCGAGAGTGGTGCAAAAGTAGTACGAAAAGCTGCACCGGACGAACGTGTCGGTGTACTCTGTACGGAAGATGGCAAACCTTCGATCGCAGAATACTACGAGATGACAGAGGAGATGGCAACGGCGCGCAAAGAAAACGGTGATTTAAAATACGGTTTTGGCGTAATCTTAAACTATCTGTTCTCAGAAAAGAAATTAGAGCAGATCGCAGACGCAAGAATGCCGATCCATGTGGTAGAGAAAAAGATCCCATACATGGATGTGGACGGCACATTTGTGAAACCGGAGCAGCCAAATGGATACAAATTCGAGACACTGGTGCTTGATATGGTGCACATGATGGATGACTGTATCCCATATGAGGTAGTGCGTGAGAGAGAATTTGCGCCGATCAAAAACCTTCACGGCGTAGATTCCTTAGATTCTGCAAGAGAGCTGATGAAAGGCTGCGGCATCGAATTATAGAAAATAGAACCCTGTTTTTAAATTGTTTATAAATATTTCATACAGACTTTATGCCGTTTTCTGCGGTATCTGTTATACTGATATTCATAGTATGGGATAGTTACACCTAAGATTTGTTGTGTGAAAAGAATGTGTGGCAATGAAGGTGAAAACAATTTAGAAACGGGGTTTTTTATTATGATACAGAAACAGGCAATTATAAATGATAATATGAGGCAAAAACAGACAGTTGTACAGGAGGATAACATGGAGCAGGAACAGTATTCGGCTTCTGTGAAGGTGGAAGACACAGAGGAAGACAGGATGATGGATGCAGCGCAGGAAAACAGTCTGATGCTGGTGCGCGGCATGGTCGATGATGACATGGAGCATATCGCGGATATGAAGGAGCAGTTTTCCCAGACGATTGATCCGATCCTGCGCATGTACAACGCAGCGATGTGCGCGACGACCGCGCGCCTTGAGATCATAGAGGATGAGTTTAAATACCGCAAACTGCGCTGCCCGATCCATCACATTGATACGCGGCTGAAATCGGCGAAAAGCATTCTGGGAAAGCTTCAGAAAAAGGATCTTGATCTGACACTCAGCGCAGCGTGCAACAATATTTACGATATCGCCGGAGTGCGCGTAGTCTGTTCCTATATCAAGGATGTATATCTGATCCGTGACCGCCTGATGGCGCAGGATGACATACATATCATGGAGATCAAAGATTATATCGCGCAGCCGAAGGGCAACGGTTACCGCAGTCTGCACATCATTATCCGTGTGCCGGTCTATTTTATGAACAAAAAACAGATGGTGCCGGTTGAACTGCAGATCCGCACCCTTGCGATGGATCTCTGGGCGAGCCTGGAGCACGACATCAAGTACAAGTCACTTTACCAGGACGTCACGATGGATTTTTCGGATGAGTTAAAAGAATGCAGCCGCCTGATCTATGAGGCGGAGGAGAAGATGGAGATCATGAATGCGGCGCTGGAGGAATGAAAAAAGGCGTGTTTTCGCGGTTTTGCAGATTTCCCTTGAAAAAAAATGAAAAATTAAATAAAGTTATTGACAAATAACCAAAGTTAGTGTAATCTAACTATCAGAAAAGGAAATGAGTTCTAGCAACTCTTTCTTTTTTAAACAGGAGTTAGGACAAACTAACTATATATGTTAAAACAATGGATCGAGAGATCTGTTGTTCTATGGGAGATGACCATGAGCAGGGAAGTGTTAGAGATTCTGGAGAAGATGGATAAAAAAGAATTAAAGACTCAACTGGCACTGCAATGTGCCCCGCTTCTTACGGGAATCAAACTGTCAAATCTTCTTACGGTGACAAAGAGCAACGAAGAAGATGTGAAAGATTTGTTCCGTAATACAGAAATTACTGTACATACACTCTACCAGACAAAACATCGTACAATATTCCTGCTTTTTCGTGAAAAACAACTACTCGCTTATCTGAACGAAGAAGATGTGAAGGAAACGATGAGATTGTTTGGGTATCAGACATTACGCCTTATCGACATTTTTGAAAAACTGTGTGCCCGCTATCAAAAATATATGAAGGATCATCTGTCTTTTCCACATGAGCTTGGACTGCTCTTGGGTTATCCTGTAGAAGATGTGTTAGGTTTTATCCGAAACGAGGGACGCAATTACCTATATTGCGGTTACTGGAAAGTATATGGAGATGTGGATGCGGCAAGAATAACATTTGACCGCTACAATCAGGCAAAGGAAGACGCGATCCGCCTGATATCGTCCGGCATGGAAATCCATGAACTTCTGCTTTACGGCAAGATGTTAGAGTCTGCCTAGATGGACTCATGATAACAGAATGTTTACAAAAAGCATATTCTGGTGTCTGAGGTATGACCGGATTTTTAGATGAAAGTAAATAAGATAAAAACGGAAAACACCCGGCTTGATGCGGCAAAGGCGTCGTGCGAGACCAGGAATCCGTTTGTATAAAATGAATGTGCAAAAATAAGCACAGGAATGGAGGAAATATGAGCAAGATTATCGTGGCATACTGGTCCCAGACGGGAAATACGGAAGCAATGGCAAATGCAGTTGGAGAGGGAATCAAGGCAGCAGGCGGAGAGGCAGACGTTGTTCCGGTATCTGCAGTATCCGTAGATGAGTTAAAAGCTGCATCCTCATTTGCATTAGGCTGCCCGGCAATGGGAGCTGAAGTATTAGAGGAGAGCGAGATGGAGCCTTTCGTAGAAGAGGTAGAAGGCTTTGCAGCAGGCAAAAAGATCGCTTTATTCGGTTCTTACGGATGGGGTGACGGACAGTGGATGCGCGACTGGGAAGAACGCATGAATGCAGCAGGAGCAACTGTTGTAAATGGTGAAGGTGTGATCGCACATGAAGCACCGGACGCTGAAGCATTAGAAGCGTGCAGAAGTCTTGGAAAAGCGCTTATATAAAAGAACATAAAAAGTAAGGTTCAGAGAAATCAGAATAATAAGTCAGGCAGGTCGGATACGACCTGCCTGTTTGTGTTAGGTTGAATTTATCCTAAAAAATGTGTATACTATTGTAAAAAGATTATGGAGGTGTTCAAATGACTATAGATACAAATACAATGGTTTCAATTTCCGAAGCAAACCAGAATTTTTCTAAGGTTGCACGACTGGTAGATGAATGCGGTTCAGCAGTAATTTTGAAAAACAATGTACCAAGATACCTTGTTATAGACTTTAGTAAAGCGGATAAAGATATGATAGCATCTGATGATGATGTATTGAGTATTTCGAAGCAGCTTATGGAACAGAATAGGGAAGCATATGAGGTGCTGGCTAAATGAAAAAATTGAGCAAAGAGCAGATCCTTATGCTTCATACTCAATTAATTCAGCAGACTGGTGGAAGCGATGGAGTCAGAGATTATAATTTATTGGACTCGGCTTTGGAAACGCCTTTTCAATCCTTTGGAGGGGACGAATTATATCCGACAATACAGGCGAAAGCTGCAAGATTAGGATATGGACTGATAAAGAATCATTGTATGATAGATGGTAATAAAAGAATTGGAACACATGCAATGCTTGTATTTCTTGCGTTGAACGGGATAGAACTTAAATATACGCAAAAAGAATTATATGAAACAATTCTTAATGTTGCATCGGGAAGCGTAGATTATAATGGTTTATTGCAATGGGTTCTTAATCATCAAAATTAAATAGTAAAACGGGTATAAGACCGAATATAGAAAATATTGAAATTTTGTGTTCGGTCTATTATTCATGACAATAGCATTGTCCAAGAAGTGCACAATCTATGATTGAAGTTGATAAAATGGGGATTACTATGTTAAAAAAATTTGTAAAGTATGTCTCGCAGAACATGCTTGGCATGGTAGGTATGTCTGTCTATATTCTGGCAGATACCTACTTTATTTCTGTTGCGGTGGGGACGGATGGTATCACCGCACTCAATCTGGTACTGCCGGTCTACAACATGATCTTTGCCATCGGGGCAATGATGGGTGTCGGTTCAGCGATCCGTCTGGTGATCGAGCGGAATCAGGAACATCCGAATGCAGACGGATACTTTTTCCATGCACTGTCATGGGCATTGATTGTTGGCCTGCTTTTTATGCTTGTAGGAATATTTTTCCCGGATAAATTGATCGCCCTGCTTGGCGGGGATGCAGAGATCGTTGCGGTTGGGAAAAATTATACGCGCATTTTTATGAGTTTTGCGCCCTTTTTTATGTGGAATTATATCTGCAATGCATTTGTGCGCAACGATGGGAATCCGTCGATCGCAATGGCTGCGACATTATTCAGCAGTCTGTTCAATATTGTGTTTGACTATGTACTGATGTTCCCACTGGGACTTTCCATGGAAGGAGCTGCGCTTGCAACGGCACTTTCCCCGGTGGTCGGCATCCTGATCTGCTGTATCCATTTCCGCTCGGAAAAATGTACGGTAAAATTTAAGCCGATGCTGCCATCTTTGCGAAAAATACTTTTCTGCTGTCAGTTTGGTGTGTCCTCTTTTGTGGGAGAGATTTCATCCGGTGTGATCACGGTCGTCTTTAATATGATCATCCTTGGACTTGCCGGAAATACCGGAGTGGCGGCTTACGGCGTGGTTGCAAACACATCACTTGTTGCAGTTGCCCTGTTTAACGGAATTGCACAGGGCTCCCAGCCGTTAGTCAGCGAGGCATATGGCAGGGATATTCATAAAGATGTGAAAACTTATTTAAAAATGGCGGTTACGACTGCAGTAGGCGTCTCTGTACTTCTGGTTATTTTTATTTACCTGTTTGCACCTGTGGTGACTGCAGTGTTTAATGGCGAACATAACAGGACGCTTGCTGACTACGCAGAAACTGGACTGCGGATCTATTTTATCGGATTTTTATTTGCCGGGATCAATATCGTAGGGACTGCCATATTAAGTGCTGTCGAATCTACAAAATATGCATTTGCAGCGTCGATTTCCCGAGGTTTTGTGGCGATCATTTTCTTTGCATTTATACTGTCCGCAATATTTGGATTAAACGGGGTATGGATGGCCTTCCCGGCGGCGGAATTTGTGACAATGCTGATCACACTGTGTGGATTGCGGAGAATAAAGTTTGTTGATAAAAATTCTTAACACTTAGAAAATCTCTTGACAAAATGCAGATCGTGGTGTAAATTCAAGATACCCAATAGGGGTATATGGTATACAATAAAATGGTAAAACCGTGATAAAAAATCAGGGACAGCACAGACTATACAGACCGGAGGTAGACAGATGGCATGTGAAAAATGCAGCGCAAACGGAGATAATGTGAAGCATAAACAGCGTGAGAGTGCAGAAAAAAAGGCACTGCTTACGAGACTTTCCCGGATAGAGGGACAGGTGCGGGGAGTGCGTGCCATGGTGGAAGATGACAGATATTGCGTGGATATCGTCACACAGGTATCTGCGATCCAGGCTGCATTAAACGGATTTAACAAGGAGCTGTTAGCACGCCATATTAAAACCTGCGTTTCCGAAGACATCAAAGAAGGCAATGAGCAGGCTGTCGACGAACTCTGTGAACTGTTAAAAAAATTGATGAAATAACGGTTTGTATTTAGAAATGGAGATTGACATGAAGGAAAAGTTTGACGTAACAGGCATGAGCTGTTCGGCATGTTCCTCCCATGTGGAAAAGAGTGTTTCCAAACTGGAGGGCATAAAGACAGTCAGTGTCAACCTGCTGACAAACAGCATGCAGGTCGAGTATGATGAGACAAAGCTTGATACCGGAAAGATTATTGAGGCGGTGGAACATGCCGGATACGGTGCCTCGGTAAAAGAAGCCGGAAAAGCAGCCGGAAAAGCAGCAGTAAAGGCGGGGGAGACGGAGGATGCCGTTTCCATCCAGCAGAAGAATATCAAAAACATGAAGACAAGACTGATCATATCCGTGATATTTCTGATACCGCTCATGTATGTGTCGATGGGACATATGATCTACAACGCGCTTGGCGTTCCGATGCCGCCGCTTACCATGAAGTTTTTCCATGGAAGTGAAAATGCAGTCGTTTACGCATTTACACAATTCCTGCTTTTACTTCCGATCCTGTTTGTTAATCAGAAATATTTCCGCAACGGCTTTACAACATTAGCGCGCAGGAGTCCAAACATGGACAGTCTGATCGCAATGGGAGCAGCTGCGGCGACGGTATACGGTATCTTCGCGATTTACCGGATCGGCTGGGGATTCCGTATCGGAGACATGGAACTGGTACATCAGTACAGCCATGATCTTTATTTTGAATCCGCCGGAACAATTCTTACGCTGATCACGGTCGGAAAATATCTTGAGACGAAGTCAAAAGGAAAGACGAGTGAGGCAATCACAAAGCTGATGAACTTAGCACCAAAGACAGTGACAGTCGTGCGCGACGGCAAAGAACAGGTCATTGATGCGGCAGATGTGGTGCAGGGGGATATTTTCGTGATCAAGCCGGGAGAGTCGGTTGCGGTGGACGGTGTGATCTTAGAAGGAAAATCCTCTTTTGATGAATCCGCGATCACCGGAGAGAGCATCCCGGTGTTAAAACAGGAAGGCGATAAAGTAATCTCTGCATCCATCAATAAAGCCGGACTGATCCGTGCGCGTGCAACGCGTGTCGGCAAAGATACGACGATCGCACAGATCATCAGTCTTGTGGAGGAAGCATCTTCGAGTAAGGCTCCAATCGCACGTCTGGCCGATAAAATTGCGGGAATCTTTGTCCCGACAGTTATTGGAATCGCGATCGTAACATTTATCTTATGGCTGGCAAGCGGGGCAGATTTTGAGTTTGCAATGTCCTGCGGAATTGCAGTTCTTGTGATCTCCTGTCCGTGTGCACTTGGACTTGCAACACCGGTGGCAATCATGGTTGGAACCGGAAAGGGTGCGGAAAACGGTATCCTGATCAAATCAGGAGAGGCATTAGAGACAGCACATATTGTGGATACCGTTGTAATGGACAAGACCGGAACCATTACTTATGGAAAACCGGTTGTGACGGATATCAGAACCTATGCAGGAATTTCAGAGAACGATCTGCTTAAGATTGCGGGCAGTCTTGAGAAGGGAAGTGAGCATCCGTTAGCGGAAGCGATTGTCTCCGATTGCGGGAAAAAGAACATCGTTCCGGAAAAAGTAAATGACTTTGAAGCGCTGTTTGGAAAAGGAATTAAAGGACGTTTATCCTCCGGCAGACTTTACTATGCAGGAAATGAAAAGCTGATGGAAGAGGCACACGTTGCCCTGGCCGGTGAGATAAAAAAAGAGATGGAACAATTTGCAAAACAGGGCAAAACACCGCTTCTGTTTGCAGATGAAACACAGATCATAGGCGTGATCGCCGTTGCGGATGTCGTAAAACCGACCAGCCGTGAAGCGGTCAGACAGTTCAAAGAATACGGAATCCATGTCATCATGTTAACCGGTGACAATGAAGTGACGGCACAGGCGATCAAAGATCAGGTAGGAATTGATGAAGTCATTGCCGGAGTGCTTCCGACACAGAAGGAAGAAAAGATATCCGCCTTAAAGAACAGCGGACATAAAGTTGCAATGATCGGAGACGGTATCAACGATGCGCCGGCGCTTGCTTCCGCAGACGTGGGAATCGCGATCGGGGCAGGTACGGATGTAGCCATTGAGAGCGCGGACATCGTCCTGATGAAAAATGACCTGATCGATGCGGTCGGGGCGATCCGTTTGAGCAAAGCGGTTATCCGAAATATCAAGGAAAATCTGTTCTGGGCATTTTTCTATAACAGCATCGGCATTCCGCTTGCGGCAGGACTTTTATATCCGATCTGGGGATTAAAATTAAACCCGATGTTTGGTGCGGCTGCCATGAGCTTAAGCAGCGTCTGTGTAGTAAGTAATGCACTGCGCCTTAGATGGGTAAAGCTTGGAAAAAAATCTTCATCCGGAAATGAGACAGGTAACATGGAACAGGAGAGTGCGGTCTGTGAAAACAGAGCGGTCACTTCTGAAATAAAAACAAAAAGTGATGTATCAGAAAGCGAGGAACAAACAATGAAAACAACATTAAGTATTGAAGGAATGATGTGCGGACACTGCCAGGCAACCGTTGAGAAGGCTTTAAAAGGAGTACCGGGTGTGTCTGAGGTAGTGGTGAGCTTAGAGGACAAAAATGCAGTTGTTACCGCAGAGGAATCAGTCAGTGCGGATGCATTAAAAGCAGCCGTTGTAGATGCAGGATATGAGGTAACTAACATTCAGTAAGGAATTGTTACGGGCACAGAAATTGTATTTTGCAGATCAAAAAAGATAAGCATAAAAGAGAAGGGGAGGCCGTGGTTACTCGGCTTCCCCTTCTTCTACGATCTGCTCTAACACGCGGATCAGATCCTGCATGTTATTAAGCTCTACATTTCGCTCGAGGATCAGATTTTTCAGATCCGTTGAAAGTGTCTCGAATTTGTCTTTGATTCTAGGTGCTACATAAGATGCCATATGGTCCTCCTTTTATTTCCGGCAGCAGATTTGCCTGCGGGACGTGTAATCTATTGTTTTTGTGTGGTTACCTGTTTATCATGTACAAAAATTTCAAAAAATATGCCGTAAAAAACACTTCTTGTAAAAATCGCCGTTATCCTTTAATATTAAAGAAGGCATATAGCCGTATTGGAACATTATAAATGAAAGAATGGAAACACCATGGATTATTACAGCAGTCAGATCAGTAAATTAATACAGGAATTATCGTCTCTTCCGGGAATCGGTGCAAAATCTGCACAGCGTCTGGCATTTCATATTTTGAATATGCCGGTGGAACAGGTCGAAGAACTTTCGTCTGCGATCGTGGATGCAAGGAAAAATGTCCGTTACTGTAAGGAATGTTTTACCCTGACAGATGATGAACTGTGTCCGATCTGTAAGGATGCCGGACGTAACCACAAGACGATTATGGTTGTGGAAGATACCAGAGATCTTGCAGCATATGAAAAAACCGGCAAATACGACGGGGTTTATCATGTCCTGCATGGGGCAATTTCTCCGATGCTTGGAATCGGACCTGCAGATATCAAGTTAAAAGAGCTGATGCAGCGCCTGCAAAAGGATGTTGACGAGGTGATCATTGCGACAAACTCAAGCCTTGAGGGAGAAACGACGGCGATGTATATCAGCAAACTGATCAAACCTACCGGGATCAAAGTGACAAGGATCGCAAGTGGTGTTCCGGTCGGTGGAGATTTAGAGTATATTGATGAGGTAACACTGCTCCGTGCCTTAGAAGGCAGAACGGAGATTTAATAAAAGGAATAGAAAGGAACATGACTAGACTATGACAAATATGGAACTCGAAAAAACAGCGAACGAAGTCCGCAAAAGTATTGTAACTGCAGTACACAGCGCAAAAGCCGGACATCCGGGCGGATCACTCTCCGCAGCAGATATCTTTACTTATCTGTATTTTGAGGAGTTAAACATTGATCCGAAGAATCCTAAGATGGCAGACCGCGACCGTTTTGTGCTTTCAAAAGGCCACACGGCGCCGGGACTTTATGCAGTTCTGGCAGAACGTGGATTTTTCCCGAAGGAGGATCTTGTCACACTGCGTCATACAGGCTCTTACCTGCAGGGACATCCGGATATGAAACACATTCCGGGGATTGATATGTCATCCGGTTCTTTGGGACAGGGACTCTCCGCAGCAGCCGGAATGGCAGCAGCCGGAAAGTTTGACAAAAAAGATTACCGTGTCTATGCACTCTGCGGAGACGGTGAGATCCAGGAAGGCCAGATCTGGGAAGCTGCCATGTGGGCAGGATTCCGCAAACTGGACAATCTGGTTGTGATCGTTGACAATAATAACCTTCAGATCGATGGAACTGTTGATGAAGTATGTTCTCCTTACCCGATCGACAAAAAATTTGAGGCATTTAATTTCCATACGATCAATATCAATGGAAATGACTTTGATGAGATTCGTGCTGCATTTAAAGAGGCGCGTGAGACAAAGGGAATGCCGACTGCGATCATTGCAAAGACCGTAAAAGGAAAAGGTGTATCTTTTATGGAAAATGCCGTAGACTGGCATGGAAAAGCTCCAAATGATGCGGAGTATGAAATCGCAATGAAAGACCTTGAGAAAGTGGGGGAAGCATTATGTCAGAAATAAAAAAAATTGCAACAAGAGAAAGCTATGGAAATGCTCTGGTAGAAGTGGGAAAAGAGCATGAAGACCTGATCGTATTAGATGCTGACCTTGCAGGCGCAACAAAGACCGGAATTTTCAAAAAAGCGTTCCCGGAGCGCCACTGGGATGTCGGTATCGCAGAGGCAAATATGACCGGCATCGCAGCAGGACTTGCAACCTGTGGAAAAGTGCCGTTTATCAGCTCTTTTGCCATGTTTGCGGCAGGAAGAAACTTTGAGCAGGTGCGCAACTCGATTGGATATCCACATCTGAATGTCAAGATCGGTGCAACTCACGCAGGTATCTCCGTTGGTGAGGATGGCGCAACCCATCAGTGCCTGGAGGATATCGCCCTGATGCGCACGATCCCTGGCATGGTAGTCATCAACCCGGCGGATGATGTAGAGGCAAGAGCTGCCGTACACGCTGCATATGATCATGTAGGACCTGTATATCTTCGTTTTGGCCGTTTACCGGTTCCTGTATTCAATGATGAGGCAACCTACAAATTTGAGATCGGCAAAGGAATTGTCTTAAAAGAAGGAAAAGATGTGACAATTTTTGCAACCGGACTCTGTGTGAATGAGACGGTAGAGGCAGAAAAAATGCTTGCAAAAGACGGTATTGATGCAGAGATCATCAATATCCACACCATCAAACCGATCGACCGTGAACTGGTTGTAAAATCCGCGTTAAAGACCGGAAAAGTCGTTACGGTTGAGGAACACTCTGTGATCGGTGGACTTGGAAGTGCGGTATGTGACGTGCTCTGCGAAGAGGCTCCGACGAAAGTCTTAAAGATCGGTGTCAACGATGTATTCGGTGAGTCAGGTCCGGCATTAGAGCTGCTTCATAAATATGAGCTTGATGCAGAGGGCATCTACAAAAAAGTAAAAGCATTTGTAAAATAATAAAAGAAATCCAAAAGAGAGACTGCTGTCATTACGGAAACGTATGCAGCAGTCTTTTTCTGTCGAAAAGTTTTTGAAAAACTGTCCATAAAACCACAAAAAAATCGGACATGCTGTGATACCATTTCAAAATAAAAAAAGCTTTTTAAATTTAAACAGGGAGGATTGGAATGATTGAGATTATCCGGGAAGAAAATTGGGATGATACGAAAGAAAAAAAGCTGCCAAAAGATATCAGACAGATTGGGAGACCGGATGTTGGGGAGAGAATATACATAGAGGATGAAGTATACAGGTATCTGCATCCATATGAGAGCTGCTGTGAAAAACTTGTATATGTTTTGCTTGGAAGATTCGAAAATTACAGTGGAAGACAGTGCACATTTGTGGAGGCAGCAATACAGCTGGAACATTTGGAATTTGATGCAGAGATTCCAAGATGGAGCGACCATGAATGGGCGTATATATATAAACGGTTAAAAGATGAGTATGACAGCATGGTCATTGTTGGATGGGCATTAGATCACAGAGGATGTCTGCCGAATATGACAAAACAGATCGAACAGTTTCATCAGACGCATTTTGGCGGCGTTCATCAGACATTGTTCTTAATGGATACACTGGAAAAGGAGGAAACATTTTTCAGCATCCGGAACGGACATCTGTACCGGAGAGAAGGATTTTACATATATTATGACAGGCACGCCGCGGTAAAATTAAAAAAGATGGAACACAGGGAAGAAAAAACAGAAGAAGTAAATCTGCCGGAGACAGACGAGGTTACATTCATGCAGCCGGACGAGCCTGTTTACGACATAAAAGAAAAGGAAGATACGAATGATATCGATATCCTGGAAGAAGAACTCTATATGGAAGAGAGTATGCAGCCGGACGAGCCCGGACTGCAGCCACATCCGGAACGAAAAAGACAGGGGCGTTATCGGAAACAACTGGAAGAAGCGGAAAAAACGGAAGAGGCAAAGATCCCTGCATATTCCTCCCTCGTATTGGCTGTGGTGGTACTGACTCTTGGTTTTACCGCTTATCAGAACCATAAGAAGATGAATGAGATGGAAAATACTCTGGCACAGATGAATCAGGTACATATCGTGACAGAAATGCCGGAAACAGAAAAAACGGCAGATTCTGGGATCGTGGTGGAAAATATTGCAGGGAATATAGAAAAACAGACGGAGACAAAACAGGCGGATGAACATAGTACGCAGACAGAGGCGGAACAGCTTCAAACAAATGGAACGCAGGCGGCGGAGGCATCCGCACCGGATGAAACGGCAGGGATACAGGCAGGAACGGAATTGTCAGGAATGACAGATACAGAAGAAACTGCAGAAACGTCTGGAACAGCAGATGCCCAGAAAACGATGGAGTCCCAGGAAACAGAGAGTATGCAGAATCGGGAGGGAGAACAGAAGGCGGAAGCGGACACAGATGAAACAAACAGCAATAAGGAAAACGTAAAAGAGACGGCGGCACAGCCGGATGAGGCACAGACATATTTAAAACAGGGGTACTATGTGGTGCGGCAGGGGGATAATCTGGCTGCGATCTGCCGGAAAATATATCAGACAACAGCCATGATGGACAAAGTATGCGAGGCAAACGGGATTGATGATCCGGATGCGATCTATGCAGGCCAGTATCTGACGCTTCCGAATTAACAAAGCAGCCGCTTCTAAAAATAAGATGAAACATCCAGGGAATAATGCTATAATATCGAAAGATCAGTGTGAAAAAAAGATTTTTCACACACAGGATTTGTGTTTACGCACAAACTTGAGATGCCCGAAATGGGCAAGAACGAGGTTTAAGATGAAAGAGAGATTGGTATGGCGGAAAAAAACAAGAGAGGATTTCATACGGTAGAAGAACCGGATATGGAAGAGTATGAACGCAAGCTGCGTGAACATCGGGTAAAAGTAGTCAGAAGAACCGTTATTCTGATCGTTACCGTATTGGCAGTTTCTGCGGGACTCTGGGTGTTTATGGCACTGCGCCATTATGAGAATTTTGACGTGGGATCGTCTGTTGACAGGGCTGATACGGAGGCTACAAAGTTTGCAGATTTTGGGGAGAATATTTTAAAATACAGCAACGACGGTGCTTTTTATACGGATACGGCAAACGAACTGATCTGGAATCAGACCTATGAGATGACCGATCCACAGATTGATATTTGCGAAGATTACCTGACAATCTATGATAAAAAGGGAACTATGATCTATATCATGACAAAGGAGGGAATCTTAGGCGGAATAGAAACGACAATGCCGATCCAGCAGGTGCGTGTGGCATCGCAGGGAACGGTGGCGGTTCTGATGAAAAAAGATGCTTCCGGTTATCTTGCAATGTATGATAAAACAGGTGCAAAATTAACGGAAGGAGAGATTCACGGTGCAAAAAAAGGGTATCCGGTCGCGATTGCATTGTCATCGGATGCTGTAAGACTTGCAGTTGCCATGTTGGACATCAATGATGGAAGCATAAAAAGTACGATTGCTTTTTACAATTTTGGAACAGCAGGAGAAAGTGAAATTGATCATGTAGTCGGAGCGCAGACGTTTCCAGATACCGTGATCCCGGAAATTGTTTACCTGGCGGATGACAGGCTTGCGGCATTCTCGGATACCGGAGTGATCCTGTTTGAGGGATCTCAGAAACCAAAACAATCCGGAACGATCCCTTTTGAAAAAGAAGTGAAGAGTATTTTCTATAATGATAATTATATTGGCTGCGTGATAAGCAATGAGGATGAGGCAGTGACACATCACATAAGTGTCTATGATCTGGATGGAAAAAGCGTTCTGGAAAAAGATTTTACAATGGAGTATACAGGTGTGGAATTTCTTGCGAACAATGAGATTTGTATTACAAATGAAAACGCATGTGATATATACACCATACATGGGATATATAAATTCCATCATGAGTTTGAACAGACATTGTATAAGATCATTTCCGAGAGTGGCGCGCTGAATTATACATTGATACTGGAAGATACAACAGAAAAAATAAGACTGAAATAAGGAGCATACATATGAACTGGGTTTTGCTGCTGGTATTGCTGATACTGGGATACAATATTATAAGAGGATATAGAAAAGGATTTTTGCGAATTGTGTATTCCCTGGTATCGTGGGTCATAGTACTTACATTTGTTACCGTTGCAACACCATACATTAATACGTATCTGATGGAACACACGACACTATATGAAAAGATTGAGCAGCAGTGCAGTGAACAGATAAAAAGATCCGTAGAGGAAAAACAGAGATCCATTCAAAATGAAAGCAGTCCGGATAATCAGAAATTGTCACAGTTTGGGATTATGCTGCCGGACTCAGTGGTAAATGATATTTTTGAGAAGACCGGAAATATGGCGGGAGAGATTATAGAACAAAGTGGCCTGTATGATGAGATAGCAAAACAGATTGCAGAATTTGTGGTAGAGGGAATTGCATTTCTGATCGCATTGGTCGCAGCGTGGACCATCGTGCATGTGATAGCGCGGGCGTTAAGAATTGTTTCACGGATTCCGGTACTGAGCGGGGTAAATCGTACACTCGGTGTATTTGCCGGTGGGATATACGGACTGATACTGGTATGGATCGGGTTTTACATGATAGCTGTGACAAGTACGAGCGAAATGGGAAGTGCCCTGGTTGCCTGCATATATCAGAGCAGATTGTTAAAATACCTGTATGAAAACAACGTAATTCTGACACTCATTATGAATTTTTTATAGACAAAAAAAGTGTTGACATATCCGGACAATGATGGTAGTATAAAAGTCCACTGCGAAAGACAAGCACTTTTGCTGGGGCGGGAAAAAGATACTTGATTGTTTATCTTTTGGAAAATAAAAAAGTTATTGACAAACAGAACAACACATGATAAGATATCAAAGTTGTCGCGTTTAAGATAAC
>ENA-OPDI01001233-OPDI01001233.1-human-gut-metagenome-genome-assembly--contig:-NODE-1233-length-20215-cov-9.939385_pt1 | contig 20215 bp, 10 predicted proteins | sample MGYA00241262_ERZ501504 | MGnify/ENA primary metagenome ERZ501504 (study PRJEB25962, sample SAMEA2042570) | human gut metagenome | biome: human gut; feature: human-associated habitat; material: faeces...
CGATCATGATGCCATCTGCTGCTTCAATAATCTCGTCGATATTGTCAACGCCCTGAAAGGGAGAACCATTAAGGTTCTCCCTTTTTTATCCGTTCGTATTTTCATCATTGGAAGCTTAACTGGATTTCGCCTGAAGTCTGGCAACCTGATCTGTCAAAGCATTCATCTTAACCTCATTAATCATAATCCTGTTCATCCAGGTAGCCGACACATCCATCTTATTGATAAGATTCAGATGATTCTCTGCAAGGATAGAAATATTCCTATCCGTTATGTTCTCCAAATGCAGTTTGATATCTGCAAAGTTATTTCTGGTCTCTTCTTCAAAACGCTTCTGACGCTCTTCCATTCGGTCCATTCGGCTTTCGAATCCATCCATTCGACTTTCGAATTTATCCATTCGCGTTCCAAATCCTCTGACCTCTGTCAAAACAGCTTCCAGTATTTGTCTGTCTGTCACCACTTTCATCTCCTCTGTAGCCCGTATCGTTCTTTTGTATGTGATTGATTATATCACATACATAAAAATATGTCTATAAAAATCTATAAACATTAGAGTGTATTTGGAAAATGCGTTACTGTTCACTCCGTTCGCAGTAACACGCTTCGCGATGCACAGAATTTATGCTGATCGCATAAATTCGCGCGGTATGTCTCGGGTTTTCTGTGATCTTTGCTCACAAAAAACACCTCGCGGGATATTACCAGTGAACAGTAACGAAAATGCTCCCCACAAGATGTGCGTCACAATTTGTGGGAGATTTTATTTATTATTATCATTCATCTTCTCCTCAATCGCCGCACCAACCCTGTTATAAACAGTCACAGCATCCTGAATATGCGGAATCGTATTTCCATCTGCTCCTGAAGCACCTGCGGAAACAAAGATATATTCCCTGCCCTCAATCTCCGCAAAACTCACCAGACAGTGTCCTGCCTCACTGGTATAGCCGGTCTTGCCGCCAAGGATTTTTCCACCTGTGACTGTCGGATCAGACAGATTTTTAAACATTGTACTGTAGTAAGTAATTCCATCCGGGTGGATATTTGTAACTCCGGTAGAATGTCTGGAGGTCTCCACAATCTCACGAAACGTATCATTCTTAATGCAATACTTCATCAAAACAGCAATATCCTTAACCGTACTGTAATGATCCGGATTATGCAGTCCTGTAGAATCACAGAAATGAGTATTCTCCATTCCAAGCTTCCTTGCTTTCTTATTCATCAGATCCGCAAAATCCGCCTCTGAACCACTGATCGTATCTGCCAGCGCAATACAGCACTCTGCCCCCGAAGGCAACATCGCACCATAGAGAAGATCAATCACCCGAACCTCTTCCCCCGGCTGAAAACCTGCCTGTGTAGCATCCTGCTCATATAATCCGGTGAACATCTCATTCGTCAGAGTAATCTTCTCATCCAGATCATCAAAATTCTCAATCCCCAATATCACAGTCATAATCTTCGTCATAGAAGCCGGATAAATCTGAGCCTCCCCGTTAATCTCACCCAAAATCTTACCTCCCCTGGCCTGCATCAGGATCGCATTCGGACTGTTGATCCCACTGATATCCACTTCTTTCAGAACCGGCTGCTCAAACTGCTCAAACCACTCCTTCACGCCCTTATTCCATCCGATCATGATAACCAGCGCACAGATAATGATCACCTCAACAAACACACAAGCCACAATCCTGCCCCGGTATCTCCACGCATAACTTCTTCCACCGCTCTTTTTCTGTCTCCTGCCAGCCACAATAACGCCTCCTGTTTCTTCTCTTAATTCCCCTTACTATAACACACCCTTACCAAATCTTGTAATCTTCCATTCCTGCACCCATACATTTCATCTTTTCCCCTATCTCCAATACCTTCCCTTTCTCTTCTTCCCGCGAAACCATTGTACAGCGCAGGAAAATATTTGTTTTCTGATACATCTACAGGAGGTGTAGCAATACTTAGCTTCCGAGAATTTGCGTTATGCCGGAAAAATTCACTGTCTGAGCGAAGCGAGTTTGAATTTTTATGGCATGGTTTTAGCAAATTTCCGGAAGCTTAGTATTCCTGCCTCCGCAGCCGTATCAGAAAACAAATATTTTCCTGCGCGTCCCCATACCCGCCACCCCCAAAAAGAAACGCAAAAAGACCCCCGGAGAATCCCCGGGAGTCTTAAATTGCTAAAATCTATTATGCTAATTTCATCGGGTTGATCTTCACACCAGGTCCCATTGTCGGAGCAATAACAACGCTCTTTAAATACTGACCTTTCAGTGTGCTTGGTCTAGCCTTAACGATAGCATCGATCAGCGTCTGGAAGTTGTCGCTTAACTGTTCCTCTGTAAAGGATGCTTTACCAACCGGAACATGAATGATGTTGGTTTTATCAAGACGGTACTCAATCTTACCTGCTTTGATATCGTGAACTGCTTTAGTAACGTCCATTGTTACTGTACCAGCTTTCGGGTTTGGCATTAAACCTTTCGGTCCAAGTACACGACCAAGACGACCTACAACGCCCATCATATCTGGAGTTGCAACAACAACGTCAAAGTCTAACCATCCTTCGTTCTGGATCTTCGGAATAAGATCCTCAGCTCCTACGAATTCAGCACCTGCTGCTTTTGCTTCTTCAGCTTTAGCATCTTTAGCGAATACTAAAACACGAACTTTTTTACCAGTACCATGTGGCAGAACTACTGCACCACGGATCTGCTGGTCTGCATGACGTCCATCGCAGCCTGTACGGATATGAACTTCGATAGTTTCGTCAAATTTAGCAACTGCAGCTTTTTTAACTAAGCTGATAGCTTCTGCGGTATCATATAATGTAGCGCGGTCTACTGCTTTAGCAGCTTCCACGTATTTCTTTCCTCGTTTCATTTCTATAACCTCCTGTGGTATTTGCGGGGAACGCCCTCCCACTTACTATTTAATATTAAAATTAATCAACTACTTCGATTCCCATACTTCTTGCAGTACCAGCGATCATGCTCATAGCTGCTTCAAGGGATGCTGCATTTAAGTCTTTCATCTTAAGTTCAGCAATTTCCTGAACCTGAGCTTTAGTAACCTTAGCAACTTTTGTCTTGTTCGGTACGCCGGAACCGGATTTGATCTTAGCAGCTTTCTTAAGAAGAACTGCAGCCGGCGGAGTTTTGGTTATGAAGCTGAAACTTCTGTCTGCATAAACAGTGATAACTACAGGAATGATTAAGTCTCCCTGATCTGCTGTTCTTGCATTGAACTCTTTTGTGAACTGAACGATATTTACACCGTGCTGTCCAAGAGCTGGACCTACAGGTGGTGCTGGAGTTGCTTTACCAGCCGGAATCTGTAATTTGATATATCCTGTTACTTTCTTTGCCATTTTTCGGCACCTCCTATGTGGTATTGGCGGGGGTTTATGGTCCCTCCCACGATATTGTTACCTTTGCTTGTTACATCTGTTTGATTTCTGCGAAACTAATTTCTACCGGCGTTTCGCGGCCGAAAAGTTCAACATTGATCGTTGCTGTCTGTTTCTGCACATTAAGGGCAGTGATAACACCAACGGTATCTTTCCAGGCACCGCCTGTGACAACAACTGTATCACCCTCTGCGAAATCGACCTGAATTTCCTCTTTCTTGATACCAAGAGGAAGCATCTCTTCCTCGGTCAACGGTACCGGTTTGGACCCTGGTCCAACGAAGCCTGTCACACCTCTGGTGTTACGGACAACATACCATGTATCGTCATTCATAACCATGTTGAGAAGTACATAGCCAGGAAACATTTTCTTCTGAACCTGTTTCAGAGCCCCGTTTTTCAGCTCAGCCACTTCCTGCAGCGGAACACGAACTTCAAGGATCTGGTCTTCCAGGTGTCTGTTTTCGATGGTTTTTTCAATATCGACTTTTACTTTGTTCTCATACCCGGAATAAGTATGGACAACATACCATTTCGCTTCTGACATACAATCACCTTATCCTTATTTCATTAAAAGATTAATGCCTTCGAGAATAAATGAATCCATGACGCTGATCAGTACGCAAAGCACGATCGACACGCAAACTACCACGATAGTCTGCTTAATCAGTTCATTGCGGTCTGTCCAGACAATCTTCCTGAATTCTGACTGAAGTCCCTGAAACCAACTCTTCTTCTGGCTCTTGCCAGCAGATTTTTCATTTCCTTGCATAGCCTGACCTCACAATTCTCTGTGAGTAACTGTTTCGTCCAGTTACCTTGGATTACTTTGTTTCCTTATGCAGAGTGTGTTTGCGGCAGAACTTACAATATTTCTGAGTTTCCATTCTCTCAGGATGGTTCTTTTTCTCCTTAGTCATATTGTAGTTACGCTGCTTGCACTCGGTACATGCTAATGTAATCTTAACGCGCACAACTTCCACCTCCAGTGTTTTCATTTGCATGGTCATTTTCCTCATGCCGGACGATGTATCCGTCATCTTTTCGGGCATAAAAAAAAGACCTAACTTCCATGTCGCTTGTCAAGTTTATCACACATGGCATGCCTAAGTCAAGTCTTTTCTTATTATTTATGCCTATATTTCATCGCATATTTTTTACAGGAACTTCCCTGATCTGCCTTTACCCGGTCGGCTCTGTCTGAAATATGATAGGAACCCTTGAAGGTACGTTTCACCTGATACAGACATCCGTCCGCCTCCTCATACAGGTCCTGGAAAGTGATATCTCTTCCATCTGAGAAAACAATCCCCATAGATGCGGAGATCATTACCTCCAGGTTTTCTTTCACATAATCAATATGCAGCTTCGCAGAAAGTACACGCAGACTCTCCTCCGCCGCTTCCCTGGTCATATCCGGCAGAAATACCACAAACTCATCACCGCCCAGACGACAGACGATGTCCTGAGCCCTGCAATGCTTCTTCATGATCAGGACAACCTCGCAGAGAGCCCTGTCTCCCCACATATGTCCCATGACATCATTGAGCGTTTTGAAATTATCCAGATCCACAATAGCAAAAGTATTTACACATCCCGGATGAAGTTCCTGCACAAGCATCCGGTTTATGGCAGATGTGCCCGCTGCCCTGTTCATGGCACCTGTCAGAAGATCCGTCCTTGCCTCCTTCTGAAGCTTGAGCATATCATTCTCCATATCCGTAACATCCTCGATACTGCCGACCATACGGGACACTTTTCCCGATTCATCGTACAGATTCGTAGTCTTGACCTGCAGATACCGCATACGTCCTCCTGCCCACACCTTCACCTTCTGTGAATGCAAAGCTTCAGCAGAATCTGCCCTGGCGAATATATCCCTGATCACAGAACAGGTTTCCGGATTAATCTCCCTGATTTTCCGAAGCAGAACCGGTACGCTGAGTTCCGACTGATCCAGTCCCAGATTCTGATATTTGTCATTCAGAAACTGTATCTGCTCTGTTTCCACATCATAAGTAAAAACACACAGGTCACTCTCCCTTGCTGTGATGCGGTAAGTTTCCTCATTCAGCATAAGCTGACGGTTCAGATTGCGGATAGCGATTCTGTCCTCACGCCGAAAATACAGATAAACTCCAATAACTACTATAAGACTCAGGATGATCACCAGAGTAATCACAAATACCCATATCCGGTATCTGAGTCCTGCCTGATGAATATACCTGTTATCAGCCATTGTTACCGCAAACAGCTTCGTACCGTCCACAGGTTCCGCAGTCACCATATAATCTCCATCTTCATCTGAAATCGCAAAGTAATATCGGAATCCACTGTCCATCTGTGACTTAATATCGGAAATCGGCAGACTCAGTTCACGCCCCTCCAGCCAGGTCAGGAAATCATTACCAAAAGTGTCATTGCCACCATCAGACACAATATATTTCCCATGATTATCTATCACAAAAAGACCGGCATATCCTTTTCTCCGGTCTGCCTGTCCATATACGTCCAGACTGCTGCACGGAAGCGTCCCACAGAGCACTCCCTTAATCTGCTGTGCCTCATTTTTGACAGGTACTGACAATATCACTCCATCCGCGTAGGAATATCCATTTTCTGCCAGACCCCTGTTACCTAACATAGCCATCAGGAAGTATTCTTTCAGGGAATAAGCCTGTCCGTCCTGCACGCAGCGGCCATCCTCACTGATAATCTTCAGCGAATCAAACTTCTCTGTGTGACGGTGAAATTTCTCCCTCAGCATCTCCTCTGTCTGTACTTCATCTAAAGGCATATCACTGATATAATCTGCCGCACATTCCAGAAGATCATAGTACATATCAATCCGGCTTCCGACAAGCGCTGCATTCTGCTCTGTCCATTCCAGAAGAGAATCTCTGGCTCTGGAATTCTCTGTTTTCATCACAAAACTGTTAAAATAAAATAAGGCAGCTGTGATGATAATCACTGCGATCATTCCTGCCATAAACAGAATCCGCTTTCGCTTCTTTTTATCATCTGTGCCGTTCTTATCATCAAATCTTTTCATACCGCAGCTTTCTCTCCTCCGCTCTCGTTCTGCCTATGGTAAAGTCATATACTGCCAGTCCTTTCTACAGACTGGCAGTTATGTCTTGTATTTCATTATATGAACCAGTGGAGAGATTGTCAAACAGAACGTCACTGTGCACATATGAAAAGCGGAGCCCGCAAACGGACTCCGCTCTGGTGTTACTTATTTATCATTTTTTCTTTTCTTCTTGTAGAAGATTCCGCCTGCAATGGCAAGGGCTGCGATTACAAAAACTGCTGCATAAGCACCGATCGGGGTGTTATCGCCGGTCTTGACTGCTACCTTTCCACTGAGTGCACTGCTGTAGGAAGCCGGTGTTGAACCTCCGCTTGCAGGAGTTCCTGATGACGGAGTACTCGGTGTGGCTTTGTTGACGATCTTAAGCAGGCCACCCTTGTAAGAATAATCAATTTCTCCACTTACAGAGAAGTTATAATCATCATCAACTTTGATCGTTACACTTCCTGCACCTGTATATCCGGTCGGAGCCTGAACCTCTGTCAGAGTGTAGGTACCCGGTTCAAGTTCTAATTCATGAGCACTTGCCTCGGATGTCCACTCATCGATCACAGATCCGTCCTCATCAGTCAGTCTGAAACTTGCACCTGCAAGACCGACACCATTTCCATCAGTCTTCTGTACGCGAAGCTTACCGTCTGTATCTTCCGGAATTTTGTTTACAAGGTTGATGTTACCGGCCAGGTTATCCTTACTTAAAGCAACTGTACCTTCACCGGTTACTTCATATTCAAAGACATCAAGGTCAAGAATATTTCCGTCTGCATCTGTTTCCAGAATGTAGTAATTGATCGGCTCTGTACCGTCTTTGCCTCCAAGAGGAACCTCAACAGTAACTGTGTCATTCTGTACCAGTTGCACTACCGTGAACAGGTTATAAACACCATCATCACCCTTTGTAAAGATACCTGCATAGAACGTATCGTCCGTAGTTGTCTGTGTGGTGCCTTTCAGTACCTGTTTGTTAATGTTGATCTCGCCCTTATAGGAGTAACCTGTAGGAATATCAAAGAATACATTCTCCAGGTTTACAGCACCTTCCTTAGGACCAGCTTTCAAATCAAGTTTCACGGTATTGGAACCGCCATCAACTGTACACATAAACTGTGATCCATTATGCATACTCTGCTGATCAAGATTAATCACATTGCCGTTTGCATCTGTCTCATATACATAATAGGTGCCCTGTGCCAAATCACTGAAGGTTACACTTCCTGCGGAAGCATTTACCAGATGAATGGCCTGCGGGAGAGCGCCCTTGTATGGATACTTACCTGCTGCATCTGTAAACAGATTTACATAGAAGGTATCGTCCTGAGCGATCAGGTCTGTGAAATCACCGCCATTTGCGTAAGTAACTTTCTTGGTTACTGTGATCTGACCGGAACCAGATGCCTGGTAGTCAACCATAGTAACTTCGATTACGTCCTTATCCTCCATCTTAAATGTCTGATCCGGAGCCACTGTGTAGCCGGACGGAGCTGAAACCTCACTTAATGTGTAGGTCTCGCCTACTGTGAGGAGACCTGTGATCTCATGAGCCTTTCCGTCAGATGTCCACTTGTCAATTTCCTTGCCGGTGGAATCTTTCACTACGAGCTGTGCACCGCTGAGTGCTTTGCCGCTCTCGTCAGTCTTGAGGATACTTGCTTTGGTCGGAGCATCCTTCATTACAACCTTGGTTGTCTTTCCTGTCTTATCAACAGTAAACTCAATATCTTTAGCTGTTCTGTATCCTGCCGGGGCACTTACTTCGTGAAGAGTATAAGTTACATCTGCAACGAGCGCTGCTGTAACTGCATGAGTCTTACCATCAGATGTCCACTCTTCCATTACCTTGCCATTCTTGTTCAGGATCTGAAGTTTCGCACCTGCGATCTCTTTCTCGCCTGTCAGGTCTGTCTTGCTTACTGTTACGCTTGTCTGTGCATCTTTCATTACAACTTTCGTTGTAGAACCATCTTTGTTTACTGTGAACTTCACATCATCTGCAATCGCATATCCGTCCGGAGCTTCGATCTCACGAAGGATGTAAGATTCACCTGCTTTAAGTTTCTTAGTTACTTTATATTCCTCATTTGTAGAAGTCCAGGATTCCAGAACTGTCTTACCATCGCTGGACAGAATCTGTAATTTCGCTCCAGGAAGCTCCTTGGTACCTGCCAGGTCTGTCTTGGAAACTACTACTACATTTTTAGCGTCGTGCATGGTTACTAACTGCTCATTGCCTTCGATGGAATCTACATGAACTGTAAATTCAACATCCTTTGCATATGCATAACCGTCCGGTGCTGTCTTCTCATGAAGAATATAGGTGTTGCCTGCAACAAGTGGTTTCTTGCAGTCTTTTTCTGTAATGATTACAGGTTTGTCTGTAGTTGTCCACTCTGCAATTACGCTGTTATCTGCTTTATCCAGAATCTGAAGGACTGCTCCCGGAAGTTCATCTGTATCGGTGATATCCTTCTTGCTTACCTTGATCTGAAGTTTGGCATCTCGCATTACTACTAATGTCTCAGTCTTATCGTTAATAACGATTTCGCCTTTCTTATTCAGAGTAAAGTTAATGTCTGCTGCCTTTGCATATCCTGTCGGTGGTGTAACTTCCTGAAGAGTATATGTCTCACCAACATTGAATACACCTGTTACTGTTGTATCCTCTCCGGCTTTCGTCGTCCATTTTTCAACAACTACTTTACCATCCTTATCAACAACCTGAAGCACTGCTCCACCAATAGAATCTTCACCGGTGATTGCTTTCTTGCTGATAGTTACTTTTGTCTGCTCATCTTTCATAGTTACAACAACCGCTTCATCAGTTGCATTAACTGTAAATTCCTTTTTATCTGCAACTGTATATCCAGCCGGTGCCTGTACCTCTTCAAGATAATAGGTCTTTCCTGATTCAAGCTTCGCTGTAACAATATGTGCTTCTAATCCTGACTGCCACTCATTTTCAACCACATTGTTTTTTTCATCCACAATTCTTAATGTTGCGCCTACGAGAGCCGTTCCATCTTCTTTTGTCTTGAGCACACTAACTGTCCGTGGTTTATCAATCATGGTAATTACTTTTGTTTGTTCTGCCTCATCTAAAAGACTTATACTATTTTCCTCTGTATTGTCATTTACAATCGTAATTTGTCCATTGCCGAGCACTTTAAATTCAATATTCTCAGCAGTCAAATATCCAGCCGGTGCTTTTTCTTCATGGAGTATATACGTCTCTCCTGAAACCAAATCGGCTTTTACAACGTGAACAGATCCCTCAGAAGTCCATTCATCAATAACAGTTCCTGTTTTGTCTTTAATCTGAAGAACTGCTCCTGGTAATTCTTCATCGGCACCTAATGCTTGTTTGCTAATAAATACCGCATTTTTATTATCAGTCATTACTACTGTCTGCATATGATCAGTCAGATTTACACCATCATCTTCCACTACAGTAAATTCAATGTCTGCCGCAAGACCATATCCTGCTGGTGGTGTAATCTCTTTCAGAACATATTTACTACCAACAGAAAGTCCGCCAATAATCTGCGGCTGTTCACCAGATGTCCAACTTGTAACTAATGTTTCTGTTTTTTCTTTTGTTTCTTCTGACTCCGTAATTTTATACAATGCCAGTTCCGCTCCAGGAAGCTCATCTTTTCCGTTTAATGCTTTCTTGCTAATTGAAACTTTTACAGGATAGTCAATCATTGTAATCTTATCTACAACCTTATCATCAATCTCGACTTCTCCTTTTTCAGTAAGCTTAAATGCAATATCTGCGGCTTTATAATAAGTATCCGGAGCACTTTCTTCATGAAGAATATAATTTCCTGCCGGAAGTTTTGAAATAACTTTCTCTGTTGTGCCGGAAGTCCATTCTTCTACTACTTCATTAGTTTTACTGTTAATAATCTGTAATGTTGCTCCTGAAAGTTCTTCCGTTCCTGAAACAGTTTTTTTAGAAACAATAACTTCTGTAGGTTTATCCTGCATTACTATTGTCTGGGTCTTTCCATCAGCAGATACTTCAAACTCAATTTTTTCTGCTATGGTATAACCATTTGGAGCCGCTGTTTCTACCAGAACATATTTTTCTCCCGGAATCAAATTGTTGAACTCTTCTGGCTCTGTTCCTGATGTCCACGCTTTAACCGGTTCATCCATATTGTCTTTTTTATACAGTTTCAATTCTGCACCAGGTAATTCAGCACTATTTGTAATATCCTGTTTACTGATTTTTACTGTTGTGCGGACGTTAGTCACTGTATAAATATTTTTTTCACCGGAAATGAAAGAAGTATATCCTTCAAGATTACCAACTTCTTTTACAGAATATTTAATTTCCTTTTCCTGCTTCTTACCTTCTTCTGTTTCAGACAGTTTTCTCGGAAGTTTTGTCCATGTATGAATCCATACATTCTGAGCAGATGTGCCAGCCAAGGTTACTGCATCACCATATGGCTCTTCTGCATTATATTCCTTTGTCTCTAAATTATAAGTCTGACGATATAACTGGAATTTAACTGCCGGTCTGTTTGCGTAATTATCATCATTCCAGTATTTGAGCACTGTTACTTGTGTTGTATCTGTTTCATGATAGTTTGTAATAATACATGTTTTCCAACTATCACTTTTCTCCGGTTGTACTGCATTTCCCTTCTGACCATTCTCATAATTTGTAAGATATTCATAGGAAACCTGATAATTTCCAGATGGGAATTTTGTTGTCTCCTCTACAGTATAAATGATCTTATGATATTTATCACCTTCACCACGTACTGTATTTACCGGAAGCTTTTCCCATTTTGTGTACCAGTTGTTTGCATCACTTAATGTGATTGCATCACCAAACTGTTTTCCATCTGCCTTTAAGACAACTTCAATAGAATCTGGACGAAGTCCTTTTTCATTCTCACCGTCATCCCAGATTTTCTGTACTTCGAGATCAGTTGTTTCAGGAGTATGTTTGTTTACAAGTGTATAACTAAAGGAATTTTTATCCTGCGAAATACCTCCTGTTATACTGTTCGTATACTTGTCATTATTTTTGTACTCTTTTTCTTTTACTGTATAAGTGATAAGATTTCCATCTTCATACTTATACAGTTTTGACCAACTACCCGTCCAGTTATTATCCTGATTTAAGGAAATGGTATCTGTTTTTACATTAGCATCATTTGGATATGCATTTACTGGTTCAGTTACTTCATTTACTGTCTTCCACAGCTGCACTTCCAGCTTTTTCGGTCGATAATTGTCTGTATTGTATGTATCATCCCAAATCTTAGTTACATCTACAGATACTGTTTCAGGAGTATGTTTATTTGTAATAGTAACTGTCTGAGCACTTCCTCCTTCTCCAGTTATATCAGTTGTACTGTATTCAGGTTGTTCATATTTCAATCCTTCAGAATTAATATATGTAATCTCCTCTTCTACTTTATAATGCATACGCTGTGTCACATTATTGGAATCCAATTTGTATTCATCCAGATCAGTCCATGTCTTTGTCAAATTATTTGGTGTATTCAAAATCTGATCTGTATCAAATACAGCTCTATTTTCTTCTGTCCAGCTTGTTTCATTATCTTTTCTGGAATACAGTATAAAACTGAGTTTTTTAATGTTATTCCGTACATGGTCTCTGTTATTACCATCTTCCCACGCTTTCGTTGCAGTAATACGAATTTTTGCAGGAACCATGGTGTTTGTAAGCTTAAATGTTACATCTGAAATTTCATGTCCGGACGCATCAATTGCCGTTTTGTAGGCATCATCTGAAGTAGATGTATATTTGCCTTCATCTCCTTCTATTGTTTCTTCCACCTGGTATTTAATCAAACTTCCGTTTTCATATACTGGTAAATCCTTCCATTCTTTTGTCCAGTTTGTCTGGATTTCATCAGAATCTGTAATTTTAATCGGATTAGTAATGCCAGTCACAGTCTCAAAAGTTCCAGAATAATTTCCATTTTTGTAAACATCTTTTTTAAGAGTAAGTGTAATTTTGCTTATCTTTTTACGAATACCATCCTGGTCATTAGAGTCGGACCACATTTTTTCAACTGTAATCTTTGTTGTTTTTGGTGTATAGGTATTTGTAATTGTCTTTCCATCTTCACTGATACTCTTCGTATATTCAGATGGAGTCGTCACTTCATCTACAGTATATTTTATATCCTTTCCATTAGCTTTCTTGTCAAGATTTCTCCATGTATATTGCCACTCATTAGAATTGCTTGATGAAACCGTAAAGGATACCGGATCTCCTTCTGCTACAGGAGCTGAAGAATACTGGCCGTTTTCGTCTGCTATCTGTTTATATAGCTGAAATTTCAAATCTGTAACAGATGGACGTTTACCATCCTGATTACTGTTATCATCCCAGATTTTTTTAGCAGAAACTTCTGTTGTCTCTTTATCCTTCCTATTTGTAAATGTAATAACTTTACCATCAGATGATACTGTAGAAGTAGAAGTGTAGCCACTAATTTCACTTCCATCTTCCAGCGTTTCAATTATTGTATACTCTACTTCTGTTCCGTATGCATATTTCGGAAGATTTTCCCAAGTATACTCCAGTTTGGTTTTGCCATTAATCTGGTCTTTTCCGGATAATTCCTGTGTGTCATCTGGAATAGAAATATTTTTACCTGCGGCTGTACCAGTAATCTTTACCTTAATCTTAGCCGGACGTACGCCATCTTGATTATCGTTATCATCCCATATCTTCTTTACTGTACGCTGTGTTGTAATTCGTTTATAGCTATTAGTAATTGTCAGAGTATTTTGATCAACAGAAGAAGTATATCCCAGACTACTTAAATCTGTATTTTCAGTCACTTCATATGTGATTTCATTACCCAGATAATATTTAGGAAGGTCCTTCCATGTGTAAGTTGGAGCATCTCTTGTTAAAATCTTTGTAGCATCATCTACAACCGTTATAGATGTTTTGTGTCCATTTACAGTTGCGGTTGCTGTCAGCGTTACTTCAACGTCTTTCCAGTTATTATCCTCTGTCTCATTTGTTCCAGTCCATATTTTAGTCACTGTCTTATCAACAGTTTCATATTTATGGGTGTTTGTGATTGTTGTAACATTTCCTTTTGTAACTGTTTCAGAAGTAGTATATCTATCAACAGTTCCAACTTCTTTAGCGTGATAGGATGTCTTCTTACCATTAATAACTTTAGGAAGATTTTTCCATGTATATTCCCATTTCCCACTGCTGTTCACTGTTAAAGGTACTTCGTCACCATATTTATCATCACCATTATACAGCTGAACTTTAATACTCGATGGTCTCTTTCCATCTGCATCATTACCGTCAACCCAGATTTTCTTTACTGTAAATTCAGTTTCGTCTTTATTAAGTTTATTGGTAATAACCGTTTTGGAAGCATCAGTAGTATCATATTCTGGTGTATAGTTATTAACGTTTGATTCCTCTACTGTATAGACATATGCATTTCCATATGAATCATATTTAGGTAATTTATCCCATTTATAAATCCATCCTTCATTTTCAGTCAGGGTGACCGCTGCTCCATAATTCTGTTTATTTTGTTTCAGCTGAACCTTAATTTCTGTTGGTCTATTCTGTAACTTATTATTATTATCATCCCATTTTTTTTCTACTGAATAAGATGTTGTAGCATTAAGAACCGTTATCTTAAATATATTATTTTCTTTAGTCGAAGTAATATTCTGACTATATTTATCAGCTGTCCATGATGTATCATTTATGCTTTCTTCAATTGAATATATTACTTCTTTTAACTGATTGCCATCCCATTCTTTTTCCGGAAGATTTTCCCATTTAACTGTTTTGTTATTAGCTGTAACTGTTTTAGTTTCTGCGCCTGAAACAGCTTTATATGCACTGTCACTTTCACCTGCATACTTTTTCAGTAAAGTAAAGGTTATTGAAGGTATTTCATTATCATTTATACCCTCCCATTCTTTTGTAGCTTCTACCTGTACTTCTTTTGCATCTTCTATGGCAATTGTAGAACCATTCTGCAGGATTGGTGCATCATTTTTATCTTTAGTTCCTTGAATATAGAAATAATAATCTGCTGCTTTACTATATCCCTTTGGTGCTCTTGTTTCTTTTAAAACATATTTAACATTTGGCAAAAGCGCACAGTATGTTCCTTTATTTTTCAGCTCCGCACCAAGACCAAAACAAAGTTCTCCATTTTTATCAACTTGTTCATTTTCCCATATTGGAGTTAAGTCTTCAGCCTTATACAAACTAAATTGCGCACCAGCTAATGTTGTTTTTGTACCTATTTCAAATTTATTAATTGTATATTGTCTCAAGGTACCTTGTCCAGAACTTGAAGATGACTGATCTGGTGAAAATTCAGAAGTTGAGTCTGGTTCTGTCTTTCCATTAACAGTATACCACGCATTATTTTTAAATTCTTCATCTTTCTTAGTGGCTTTGGATACTTTTGTTTTATAAGTTAATCTATAAACAGTTCTATTAATATTATCTGAACTTGTTGTTACTTTAAATTCAATTCTATTATCTCCATACACTGCCTCGCTAATCTCATTCTCAGGAACTTCCGTCCATTGTCCCCCAGCAGTTCTTTGTCTTTCAAGTTTAATCGTATTTCTATCTAGTTTCTGATTAGGTGTCATTTCATCTTTAAAAGTGAAATACGTTATATTTTCAGCAAAAAATAATCTGTCTTCATTCATCAGAACAGTATATGTAGCTATAGAATCATCATTTAATGTACTTATATCAACAGTCTTACTGAATACTTTTTTGGAAATAGTAGCTGATCCTGTTACTGTACTCTCTTTTATTGTTGAGCCTTTTATGGTTGCAGTATTTGTGTATGTTTTACCAGTTCCAGCATCTATATTTCCTGTTGCTTTTGTTTCAAATCTAAGAGTCCAACGAGCAGCGCCTGGTATCTGTCCTACTTTTACAGTAAATGGATTTCTACTTTTAATAGCTCCGTTTGCAGTATCAGAATCCCAATACGAATTACCATTTCGATACAGTTGAAGTGTATTCTCTACATATTCAAGTCCTTTCGGCAATGGATCTGTAACAGTAATTGTCTCACTTCCTAAATCAAAGCTTCCATCGTTTAAAGTAATAGTCCATGTTATAATATTGTTATCTGCGTCTGTTACCTCACCGGTTTTTGAGAAGTTATAATCCTGCGCCTGATGCTCCACAGGTGATGACGAAATTTTTCCATCTGCCTGTAAGGTTCCCGTATTATACAACATACTATTTTGGTTAACTACTGTACGATAAGTAATTGTATATGTCTGAGGACCATCTACATCTCCAAAATTAATCTGAAAGCTTTTTTCATCAATTCGATTTAATTTATTTTTAATATCTACTGTTTTATTATCTTTATCTGTAACTGTAACTGTAAGAGGGTCTTCAAGGGTATGTGAACCTTTTAATTCATCACTATAAATAACTCCTTTAGCACCTTTATCAGGAATTGTTATGACAGTTTTCCATAATGCATACTTCTGTCCACTTGCCGCATCCGGATCTTCCTTTATAAATTCCTTTTTAACCGTTGCACCTGTTCCTGATCCCGTTCCTGGGACGGTCACAGTTGAAGTGGTTTGTTTTGTGTCCATAGAAACTGTATTTGTATATTTCTGACTCTTATCAGAATTTGGAACTACTGTTTTATATCGGATAGTATACGTCTGATAACCAGTATTTGCTGGAAAAGTATATGTCCATCCATCCTTTAATGGCTGATTTAAGATTTGGGCCCAAGTCAAGTCTGTCAATGAAGGAGAACTCTGAATTTCTTCAGCTTCATAATAGGTTAGTCCTTTCGGCAACATATCTGAAATAGTTTTTCCAGAAATATCGTAAGCCCCATTAGGATTTATTGTAACAATCCATTCAACAGTTCCATCGGATGAATTAACTCCATTATTTACCTTTGTTATCAGGTTTCCTGGTTTATAAGCAGGTATAGCAGGCAGAACTACTTCTTTATCAGTTCCCTTCTCTATATAAGCAGTATTACCAATATTGGTAACATTACCCTCTGCATCTAAAGCATTCATATCCTTAATAACCGCTTTATATTTTATATATACAGTTTTATTTGCTTCTAACCTACCATTGATTGTTGCTATAAATCCATCGGAAGTTTTTTGAACAGTTCCTGTTCCTCCTGAAATCTCCGGATTGCCATATAACTCTAAATTAGATTCCAATACATCAGTTATTGTAAAGCTTTCTCCTTCCGGTATATCCGTGTCACTCTGTGCCTCTACCGTAAACTCAAAATATCCTGGTGTTGTTCCATTTCCTCTTATATATGAAGCTACCGTTTTTCGTCCTGAAAACTGCTTTCCATTTTCAAAATCAATAGTAACACTACATTTATCTGAAAACTTAAACTCTTTGTCTCCAGTACCAATATCATTTTTACTAAACCAGGAATTAAATTTTATACTACAATCCAAATCTAAGTAATCATCAAATGATGCGCCCTTTATTGTATCATTAAAAGTTATTGTCAAAGTTGGAGCACCACCGTTTGTTGATGGTTCAATAGTATAAGTTCCCAGCACTTCGCCACTTAACGCATTAACTCCCTCTATATTTCCAGTCTCTGTTCTATAAACAGTTATTCCTTCTGGCAAGGTATAATGCAATACTTTTTGGAATTGCTTACCTCCATCCTGTTCATCCTCTTTAAATTTCAGAGAGATTTCGCAAGAACCATTATTAGCTATTGGTTTTCCTTTATCAGTTCCTTCATCTGGAATGACATTAGCCTCGTATATAAATGTATATAAATCATCGGATGTCGTTCTTTCTCCATTAGGGTTTGCTGATGTTGTATCATTGTTTGAATCGTCATTCACCTGTGCCTTAGGAGCTTTAGCTTTTTTTATCTTAAGGCGATCCTTACTCTGTCCCAACAATTTGTTCTGCTCATCAAGTTTTGCCTGTTTGTCATCATCAACTGCCTGAGTAGGTTCCGGTGTTGGTGTTGCTTCCGGAACTTCTGTCACTTCCGGTGTTGGTGTTGCTTCCGGAACTTCTGTTACTTCCGGTGTTGGTGTTGCTTCCGGGACTTCTGTCACTTCCGGTGTCGGTGTTACTTCCGGTGCTTCTGTCACTTCCGGTGTAGTCTCCTCCGGTTTAACTTCCGGTTTTTCCTCCGGTTCAGTCTGTGGTGGGGCAACTTCCGGTGTGGATTCCACCGGTGCCTGTGTAGGCACAAGAATTTCCGTATTCTCCCATGTATAGCTGCAGGATGTTCCATCCACATACCATGCATTTACTACACCATCCAGACTTGCCGGGATGATCTGGGCTGCGAACTGGTAGGCAACAGTTTCACCTGCGCCGATTGTCTGGTCAGTCCACATAACAATCTGATCATAGCCGTCGGCACTTCCATCCGGAAGGTCAGCTGTGTTGTTGCTGTCTACCGCATAGGCACCTGCACCTGCTGTTTCGGTTCCGTATCCTTTTACCCAACTCAGCTGTGCAGAATTAAGCAGTGCTTTAACGCTTACACCTGTTGCAGGGTTCTCAGCGTCATTATTTGTAATCTGAGCGGTCATCTGCACGAAGTTGCAGGTGGTTCCACTGACATCTGCCTGGAACACGCTCTGGGTAATGGTTGCAGATACATCTGCATTGGAAGTCTTTGCCTCAGTTGTTGCATTTCCTGATTCCGGGCTTCCGATATCTGTACTGCCATTCCCATTTTCCTGCGTTTCCTGGGATTGCGTCTTATACTCCTCTCCGTTTGCTCTTGTGTCGACCTGACTCTGAGCCGGCTGTGTTTCTTCAGTCTGTCCCTGATTACCGGCAAGTCGCTGTTCGATCTGTTCATTTGTGACATCTGCAAATACCATAACTGACTGTGCATTCTGCAGCATCATAACTACTGTCAGCATCATAGCAAGTATTTTGCGCCACTTTCTGGTCTTTTCCATAAACCATTCCTCCTGTCTTTTTTATTTTATTATAAATTTTTGATAGCTGTCCTGTGTGTTTATATCATTGTCTCTGTCGTCTTACTCTTCTTCTCATGTGACCATGTCACACCTCCTTTGCGTTCCGGGGGAAGTTCATAATCCATGGAAACATCCCTTGTTTCTACCTTAACAGTTATTTTCTGACTGCCCATTACTTTTCTGAAATTGGAAAGAATTCTTCTCGCCACTTTCTGTGAAGATTCGTAATTGCAATAAGGAAGCATTACCAGATATTGCTCATCACTGTACCTGGCAACCACATCTCCCATCCGCAGATATTTCTTCAACACCTGCCAGAGTTTTGTGCTGGCTTTTTTCCTGTAATATTGTATCCTGGCCGGATCTGCCTGTTTATCCTGCAAATCCAGCCGAATGGTAAGAAGCATAACATATTCTGTGATCCCGGCGCGCAAAGCTCTTCTGGCTTCCAGGCGGTAGATTTCTCTGAATACCGTGTATTCGCAGAAAAAAACACCCTCCGGATCCTGCTCCTGTATTTCGCCGTAGATATCTTCCAGCGTTGCCTGGGAAGCGTTCTGGTTCATTCCCAGGATTTCATCATATAATTCCTGCATTTTCCGGGAACTGTAGGTTCCCAGTTTCTCATACAGAATCTTTACTGCTGTTTCATATTGCTTCAGTGCATTATCTGTATCACCCAGTCCGATCCAGTTTTTAATCAGCCAGTAATGAGCATCCTCACTGAGCTCATCATTGGCTAATACCTGACCGCAGATTTTCTGGACTTTGTCATATTCCTGCATACTGTTGCACAGTTCACACACTTCATTTACAAGTTTCAGATACACTGAGTGATAATATGTGAACCGTACTGCAAACCAGGATTCTGATGTAAGAATCGAGGTGCAGGGCTTTTTATAGCAGGCCAATGCCTGTTCGTATTTTTTGATCCGAAGGTCTGTATTGCCTTCAGATTCTCTTGTCTGTTCTGCATAATACTTAAATTTCTCCACATCACTGCAGATTTCTATTTCATTATTCCAGCCGTACCTGCCGGCCTGTGAGACTATGTACTCCGCAGTTCCAAGCTGTTTCAGTATATTTCGCAGCCTGTATATGAGATTTTTAAGTGCGCCTATTGGATTGGACGAACCACCATTTCCCCACATCAGCTCTCCAAGTTCTTCTGCCGGAATCATCCGGTTATAGTTCAGAAGAAAAAATGCCAGAAGTGTTATGAGCTTTTTGGAATGAATCTTCTCTTCGTCCAGATATCCAATATCAGTTTCCAGGCAGAACTTTCCAAAAAAATGTACAATTACTACCTGATTCATCTAATCTTTCTCCCTTCCCACTGCTTATTGCTTTTCGCAAACTCCACAGAGGACTTTATCAAAATCAATAATCTTTCTTCTTCTATTATAACTTCTTAATATTTTCAGACTTCTCTCGGTATTATTATAATCTTCTCAGGTCACAAATCAGTCACATAATTTTATTTTTTACATAAAAATCTTCTTTCAAAAAACTTCCCTGTTTTACCTCATAATACCATGGTTTAAACTGTCGGACAATTCCCGAAATATGCAAAAATCCCCGACAGGAAAAACGAAATTTTCGTAATCTTATCTGTCGGGGATTCATATTTTAAATCTGTCAGAAGTAATCATATCCTCCATGGATATCTACAATACTTCCATTCATGTAGTTATTGGTAAGTATACTGTACGCCATATCTGCCA
>ENA-OPDI01001239-OPDI01001239.1-human-gut-metagenome-genome-assembly--contig:-NODE-1239-length-20131-cov-2.322973_pt1 | contig 20131 bp, 20 predicted proteins | sample MGYA00241262_ERZ501504 | MGnify/ENA primary metagenome ERZ501504 (study PRJEB25962, sample SAMEA2042570) | human gut metagenome | biome: human gut; feature: human-associated habitat; material: faeces...
GACGTCGCCGAAATGGAGCGCCAGAGCAAAGTGTTCATCGAAGGCGCGGCAAAGAACGGCGTTTCCGAAGAAGTGGCCACTCACTTATTCGAGTTGATGCGTAAGTTCGCGGGCTACGGTTTTAATAAGTCTCACGCTGCCGCGTACTCTTATGTTGCCTATAAAACCGGATGGCTGAAGAATTACTATCCGGCGGAATTTCTGGCCTCTTCTTTGAGTGAAGTGATGACGGATCCGGAGAAGTCTCTGAAGATTTTGATGGATGCCAAACGCCACGGCGTCAAACTTCTCGGCCCCGATATCAACGAGAGCGAATTTAACTACACGAGTCCCAAGACGATGGAGATTCGTATGGGCTTAGGCGCCTTAAAAGGTGTAGGTTCTGCTCCTGCAGAAGCCATCAAGGCCGAAAGAGACAAGAACGGTCCGTTCAAGGATCCCTTTGATCTCGTCAAACGGGTGGGCTCTCAGCTCATCACGAAGAAGATTATTCAGGTCTTTGCGATGGCCGGTGTCTTTGATTCCATTGAGCCTAATCGCCGTAAGTGGTTTGAAAATGCTGACGTTGTCGTGCAGTCTGCTCAGGAAAATGAAAAGGCAGCCGACCAGTTCAGCCTCTTCGGAGAAGAGCCGTCCAACGAAGTGCCGATTAAGGAAGTTGCGCCTTGGAGCGAACGGACTCGAATGGAAAAAGAACAGTACGTTTTGGGCTTCTACTTCTCTGGTCACCCGCTGGAAGCCTACCATTCCGAACTCAAACGTAATTTCGGTGCTGTCGTTGCAGGAACGGAATCCGAGAACCCGGGCGAGTATCTCGTTGCCGGTATGTACATCGGGTGCGAGCAGCGCCGCGGCAAGGATGGTTCTCCCTTTGTCACACTGCATTTGGCGACACCGGACGGTCCAGTGGATTACAGCGTTAAGAACCAGTACTTCGAACAGGAAAGAGCCCGAATCAAGGAGATACCGAAGGGCGAAATAGTAGTAGTTGAGCTTAAAAAATCTCACAGCAAAAAGAGCGGTAAGACTTGGGCGAGCCCCGGAGCCTTCTATCCGCTTTACGAACTGCGTCACCGCCAGAAAGCGCATATCGTCATTCGGCCGGCTGAAGAAGCAGATCCGAAAGAGCTCGAACGTCTGATCTTGGACGTGCAGATGACGCATCCGGAGGAAGCAATTCGCGTGGACTTTGAGTTCTCTGACGACCGCAGTTTCCGGGTACGCCTGCCGTGCCCCTATAAGGCTGCGGCGGATTGGACACTGGTCCGAGATTTAGAGGATTCCCCTTCGATTCAGCAGGTTGAAGTGGCTTACGGTTTGTAACTTCGGCCTCCCGAACTGAGAGAAATTCAGGTTTTTAGGCTAAGTACAATTCATAATTCAAAGAAATCGCAAGAAAAGGTAAGAAAGCCCTTTCTTGTTACTCGGTTTTTGGTATTGTTTGATAACCAGGGCGAAATCCGCCCTTATAAATCGACAACCGACGGCCGCATAGGCCGTGCATTTGAGGTGAAATTTTGAACAAAAATAATTTATTCGCCAAAGTTGCCGTATGGATCGTGATCGCATTAGTTCTGTTTACTGTATTCAAGCAGTTTGACGGCGCTAAGAAGATGGTTTCGAATGAGCCGTCCACGAGCTACACGCAATTTATGGACCAGGCCAAGGAAGGCAAAATTAAGCGAGTCGATGTTCAAGGTCGTACGCTTACCGTGACTCCCACGGAAGGAGCTACCTATAAGATCACAGCTCCGGGAGACCTTTGGATGGTGGAGGATCTCCGTAAGGCCGGCGTTCAGGTCTACGGTCAGCCCGACGAAGAACAGAGCTTCTTAGCTTCTATCTTTATTTCTTGGTTCCCGATGCTGATCCTCATCGGCGTGTGGATTTTCGCCAAATGCAGGGCGGCGGAAAGGGCGGTGCTTTCAGCTTCGGCAAATCGAAAGCCAGAATGCTCGACAGCTCGAATAACAATGTCACTTTTGCCGATGTTGCAGGCTGCGATGAAGCCAAAGAAGAAGTGACCGAAATTGTGGACTACCTCAAGGATCCGAGCCGCTATCAGCGATTGGGCGGTCGTATTCCTCGCGGTGTGCTGCTCGTCGGCTCTCCGGGTACCGGTAAGACTCTTTTGGCCAAAGCCATCGCCGGCGAAGCCAAGGTTCCCTTCTTTACGATTTCCGGTTCCGACTTCGTTGAAATGTTCGTCGGTGTCGGTGCCGCTCGTGTTCGCGACATGTTCGAGAATGCTAAGAAGAATTCTCCCTGCATCATCTTCATCGACGAAATTGATGCGGTCGGTCGTCAGCGCGGCGCCGGTCTCGGCGGCGGCAATGATGAACGCGAACAGACCTTGAACCAGATGCTCGTTGAGATGGACGGTTTCGACACCAACAGCAGCGTCATCGTGATTGCTGCTACGAACCGCCCAGACGTGCTTGACCCTGCATTGCTGCGTCCGGGCCGCTTTGACCGTCAGGTCGTGGTTCCGCTGCCCGATATCCGCGGCCGTGAGCAGATTCTGAAAGTTCATATGCGCAAGATTCCGGTCGGCGCCGACGTGGATGAATCGGTCCTCGCTCGCGGTACCCCGGGCTTCTCCGGTGCCGATCTGGCGAACCTCGTCAACGAAGCTGCTTTGTTTGCTGCCCGCCGCAATGGCCGTGTAGTTGCTATGGAAGACTTCGAACGCGCTAAAGACAAGATCATGATGGGTGCCGAACGCAAGGCCATGGTCATGTCCGAAGACGAAAAACGCAACACGGCTTATCACGAATCCGGCCACGCTCTGGTTGCTCGTCTGATGCCGAAGAGCGATCCGGTGCACAAAGTCACGATTATTCCTCGCGGACGTGCTTTGGGTCTGACGATGCAGCTGCCTGCCGAAGACCACTATTCTTATGACAAGCAGTATCTGCTGTCTCGTATCGCCATCCTGTTCGGCGGACGTATTGCCGAAGAAGTCTTCATGCATCAGATGACAACCGGTGCTTCCAACGACTTTGAACGCGCCACTCAGATGGCCCGCGACATGGTTGTCCGCTACGGTATGAGCGATGTGATGGGTCCGATGGTCTACGGCGAAAACGAGAACGAAGTGTTCCTCGGCCGCTCCGTGACTCAGTCCAAGCATATCTCCGAGAGCACGATGGAAAAGGTCGATGCAGAAGTTCGCCGAATTATTGACGAGCAGTATGCAATTGCCCGCAAGCTCATCGAGACTCATCAGGAAGAAATGCACAAGATGGCTCACGCGCTGCTCGAATGGGAAACCATTGACGCCGAGCAGATCGACGACATCATGAACGGCAAGGATCCGCGTCCTCCCAAGCAGCTGAGCAAGGTTCGCAGAAAGAACGAAGAAGCGGCCCAGCCGGCTGAAGGAGAGCAGACCGCTCAGGCAGCTCCTGCAGAAGATAAGCCGGAGCAGGCTCCGAAGCAGAACGAATCTTCCGAATCTGAAGCGGCTCCTAAACCGGCGGAAACTCCTTCCGAGGAAGTGAAGCCGGAAGATAGGCCGAAGGATTCCGACGATCGTCCTAAAGCCTAAAATAACGTTTGCAATAGAAGAGGCCGCTTCCGCGGTCTCTCTATTTTTAGTGCGGAAGGACAGCGGCAGCTAACCGAAGAAGTGGAAGGAAAACATCGGGAAAGCTGTCCGGTTCAAACGCGGGATGTAAACCATTTCATAAGTTCATCGAGCTCTTAAAAATGAACGAAGATCTTGAATTCAAAGATATCGACGAAGACGACGAAGAGGAAGTCAAAATTCCCGAGATCCACGGGACAAAGAACTACATGACGCGCGCCTGCTACAACCGACTTCTGGATGAACGCAAGAACCTGGTTTTAGTCGAGCGTCCGAATGTCGTGAATGTCGTCGCTTGGGCGGCTTCTAACGGCGACCGCAGTGAAAACGCCGACTACCAGTACGGTAAACAGCGTCTTCGTGAAATCGACCGCCGCATCCGCTTCCTGAATAAGCGAATCGAGGCGAGCGAAGTCATCGACATTGATAAAAGACCGCCGACGGATCAAATCTTCTTCGGAGCCACCATCGTTTATGCCAATGAGCAGGGCGATGAATCCAAGATTCGTATTGTCGGGATCGACGAGGCCGACGCCTCGGTAGGAGATGTTTCCTGGATCTCTCCGATCGCCCGAGTTTTTCTCAAGCACTTTGAGGGAGACACGGTGCTTCTGCCGGCCCCGAAAGGCGTAAAGAAACTTGAGATTTTGGAAGTGACTTACGTCAACGATCCTCCCGGGAAACCTCACATTATTTAACTTTTCAATTTTTGTAATTGGCCGGTCAAGCCATGGAAACGAAAGAACAACATTTATCAGATTTTGATTTTGAACTGCCCGAATCTTTGATCGCGCAGTATCCGCTGAAAGATCGCGCAGCTTCGCGTCTTCTGCACGTCAAACCTGACGGCTCCGTAGAAGACCTGCATTTCAGAGATATTCTGAATTTGCTGCAGCCCGGCGATCTTCTTGTCTTTAACAACACAAAGGTCATCAAGGCCCGTTTGAACGGTAAGAAAGAAACCGGCGGGGTCTTCGAAGCGATGACCGAACGCGTCACCGGAACTTATGAAGCCATTTCGATGATGCGTGCCAGCAAAGCGGCAAAACCGGGAACGATCCTGTACTTTGATCATCCGGGAGGGGAAGAGCCGGCAAGAGCTGAAGTCCTCGGACGCGAAGGCGAATTCTTCCGCCTCAAATTTGATCGTCCGGTGCTGGAAGTGTTGGACGAATACGGCAAAGTTCCTCTGCCTCCCTACATTCAGCATGCCGCTGAAAAATCTGATGAAAGCCGTTACCAGACGGTTTATGCCAAATATCCCGGAGCAGTTGCTGCTCCGACGGCAGGACTTCATTTCACCGATGAACTTCTTCAGCAGATTCGCGACAAAGGATGCGAAGAAGTTTTCGTGACGCTGCACGTCGGCGCCGGTACATTCCAGCCCGTGCGTGTTGAAAATCTGTCTGAGCATATTATGCACTCCGAGTGGTACAGCATCTCTCCGGAAGCAGCCGAAAAGATCAACAAGGCCAAAGCCGAAGGACGCCGCGTTGTCTGCGTGGGCACGACGAGCCTGAGAACGGTTGAAGCGAGCGCCTCTCAAAATCCGGAAGGAAAGGTCAGGGCAGAAAGCGCCGATACGCGCCTCTTTATTAAACCGGGCTACGAATTCAAAGTCTGTGATGCGATGGTGACAAACTTCCATCTGCCGAAGTCCACCTTGGTCATGCTGGTCAGCGCCCTCTGCGGACGAGATGAAATCCTGGCGGCATACAAACATGCCGTCGATGAAAAATATCGTTTCTTCAGCTATGGAGATGCGTGCTTCCTTGAGAAAAAGGTAAACCAATGAGTCTTACATTCAAACTCCACAAAACTGAAGGATTTGCGCGCCGCGCTGAAATCCATTTGAACCACGGCGTTGTTCAGACACCCGTGTTTATGCCCGTCGGCACCTACGGTACCGTCAAAGCAATGAGCCCGCTTGAGCTCAATGAAATCGGAACTCAGATTCTGCTCGGCAACACGTTCCATCTCTGGCTTAGACCCGGCCTGGAAGTCATTGCCGAACACGGCGGCCTTCACGGCTTTATGGGCTGGGAAAAACCGATTCTGACGGACTCCGGCGGTTTCCAGGTCTTCTCTTTAGGCAAGCTGCGCAAGATTACCGAAGAAGGCGTGCGTTTTGCTTCTCCGATCAACGGCGAACGTCTCTTCCTGACGCCTGAAGTTTCGATGGAAATTCAAAAGGTGCTGAACTCCGATATCGCTATGATTTTTGACGAGTGCACACCGTACGAAATCGACGGCCGTCCTGCCACTGAAAAAGAAGCTGCGGACTCCATGCGTCTTTCTCTCCGCTGGGCTCGACGCTCCCGTGACGAATTCGATCGTCTGCAGAATCCGAATGCGCTGTTCGGTATCGTCCAGGGCGGCATGTTCGAGCATCTGCGCGACGAATCTCTCGAAGGCCTCAAGGCAATCGGTTTTGACGGCTATGCCATCGGCGGCCTCTCCGTCGGCGAACCGAAGGAAGAGATGATGAAGATTCTTGATCATCTCAAGACTCGTATGCCCGAGGATAAGCCTCGCTACTTGATGGGCGTCGGAACACCGGAGGATCTGGTTGAAGGCGTGAAACGCGGCATCGATATGTTTGACTGCGTGATGCCGACCCGTAATGCAAGAAACGGCTGGCTCTTTACTCGCTACGGCGACATCAAACTCAGAAACGCCAAGCACAAACACGACCTTCGTCCGCTTGACGAGAGCTGCGACTGCTACTGCAACTTCTCTCGTGCTTATCTGCATCACCTTCAGAAGGTCAATGAGATTCTGGGCGCTAGACTGAACACAATTCACAATCTGCACTACTACCTGAATCTCATGAAAGAAATTCGTGAGGCCTTGGATCAGGGCAATTTCGAGGCCTGGTGCAAGAAGTTCGCAGAAGACAGAGCGCGCGGAACAGACTAATAACTTCGGGCAATTTCGAGGAACTTCGTGAATACACTGAGTTTTTTATCGGATTGCCCGATTTTTACAAGCTCAATTTAAGAGAAAGAAAGTAGAATACAAGGTTTAAAAAGGGCGGGGCGCGCCCGGATTGCCCTTTGCATTCTTTTGAGAGGCAAAGGGAACCATGACAGGACTTGAACTGACAGGAGAAATTCTTAAGAGTCCTAAGCAGTGGACGTCGAAAAATTTTCACTGCCCTCAGTGAACCCATATCTCATAGTTGGAGTTTTAAATTGTTTATTTCTGAAGCATATGCACAAGCAGCCTCTGGCGCTGCTGCGCAGCCCGGCGGACTTGAAAGCATGTTCTCGTCTTTCGGCGTAATGATCCTCATTTTTGCCGTTTTCTGGTTCCTTTTGATCCGTCCTCAGCAGAAACGTCAGAAAGAACACAAGAAGATGATTGACGCTCTTACTACCGGCAATGAAGTGATCACGGCCGGCGGTATCTGCGGCAAGATTGTTGCTGCCGATGAGAACTACATCAATCTTCAGATTGCTGCCGTTGACGACAAACCCGTTGTCATCACTTTCCAGCGCATTGCAATTCAGGCTGTTCTCCCCAAAGGCACGGTCAAGTTCTAATTTTCAAGTGAAAGCTTGATAGGACGACCGTTCCGATTTCATGAGACGGTCGTTTGTGTTGTACCTACCTTTATGTGCCGGCGTAAGCCGGCACAACGATAGTTATGAATCGATACCCTCTTTGGAAATATATATTGATTGCGGTGATTTTGATCGTCGCAGCGGTATATACACTCCCCAATTTCTACGGTGAGTCTCCGGCCGTTCAGGTCAGCCCGGGTAAGGCAACGGTTAAAGTAACCGAACAGACGTTAAAGACGGTTGAAGACGCACTTGCCGCCGCTCAAATCAAACCCAACGGCGTTTTCTTTGAGCAGGGCGCTCAGCAGAACTCGGTTCGCGTTCGTTTTGCTCCGACAGACGGCGAACTTCAGCTTCGTTCCCGCGACGTGCTTGAAAAAGCATTGAATCCGGATCCTGCCGATCCTTCCTACATCGTCGCGCTCAACCTCGTTCCGAATACTCCGACCTGGCTGCTTAAGATCAACGCACTTCCGATGTATCTCGGTCTTGACCTCCGCGGCGGTGTGCACTTCCTGCTCGCCGTTGACATGAAGGCGGCCGTCACAAAACGTATTGAAGCAGCGACCGGCGAAGTCAGAACCCTGCTTCGTGACCATAAGATTCGTCATGCCGGTATTGTCCGTGTCGGCGACACACTTGAAATCTCTTTCCGCAATGAGCAGGATCTTGAAGCGGCTATGGACGTTCTCCGTAACCGTCAGACCGATCTCACCTTTGCGAAAGAAGATCAGAACGGCAAGTTCATGATCCGTGCCACGATGTCTCAAAAGGCGATGAGCGATGTTCAGTCCTACGCTTTGAAGCAGAACGTGGCAACTCTGCATAACCGAATCAACGAACTCGGCGTCGCCGAGCCTGTGATCGCTCAGCAGGGTGCAGACCGTATTGTGGTTCAGCTCCCGGGTGTGCAGGATACGGCAAAGGCTAAGGACATCTTAGGTCGTACTGCAACGCTTGAAGTTCGTATGGTCGACGACAGTCCCGAAGCGCTGGCTCAGCTTTCTCAGGGTACGGTTCCTTTCGGTACCGAGCGCTTTAAAGACCGTGAAGGCCGCGACATTTTGGTTAAACGTCAGGTCGTCCTGACCGGTGACAACCTGAACGACGCTCAGCCGGGCTTTGACAACCAGACGCATGAGCCGACGGTTAACCTGACGCTGGATGCTAAGGGCGCACGCATTTTCAAAGACGTCACTCGTGAAAACGTCGGTAAGCGCATGGCCATTATCTTGTTTGAAAAGGGTAAAGGCGAAGTCGTAACGGCTCCGGTGATCCGTCAGGAAATCGGCGGCGGACGTGTTCAGATTTCCGGCCGTATGACAACGGTTGAAGCTACCGACACAGCCTTGCTGCTTCGTGCCGGTTCTCTGGCTGCTCCGATGGAAATCATTGAAGAACGTCTGGTCGGTCCGAGCTTGGGTGCCGCAAACATTAAAGCCGGTTTTGAATCCACGCTGTGGGGCTTCATCGCGGTTTCCGTGTTCATGATCATCTACTATCACCTCTTCGGTGTGTTCTCTGCGATCGCTTTGACCTGCAACCTGTTCCTGCTGGTTGCTATCCTCTCGATGCTGCAGGCAACACTGACCCTGCCGGGTATTGCCGCTATGGCGCTGACGCTCGGTATGGCCGTGGACGCGAACGTGCTGATTAACGAACGTATTCGTGAAGAGCTGCGTGAAAACCGTACGCCGCAGCAGGCGATTAAAGAAGGCTACGACATGGCGTTCAACACGATTTTGGACTCCAACATTACGAGCTTGATCGCCGGTATCGCACTGTTGATTTTCGGTTCCGGCCCGGTCAGAGGCTTTGCGGTGGTTCACTGCTTGGGTATCTTGACCTCTATCTTCACGTCCGTGATGGTGTCCCGAGCACTCGTCAACCTCTGGTACGGCCGCCGCAAGAAACTCACTTCGCTTTCTATCGGTCAAATTTGGCGTCCTGACGCCGACAAGTCAACGGCGAAAGGAGCTTAACCATGGAACTATTTAGAATCCACAAAACGATTCCGTTCATGAAGTATTCCAAGATACTGAACGCGATTTCGTTTATTTCTTTCTTTATTGCGATTGGGCTCTTGGTCGTTCGCGGTTTGGCTTTCTCCATTGAGTTCACCGGCGGTTTGGTGATGGAAGTCAACTACCCGGATGCCGTTCCGGTGCAGGAGTTGCGCGTGGACTTGGAAAAAGCCACGGGCGGTGAAGTCCAGGTCGTGAACTTCGGTACAGCCCGCGACGCTCAGATCCGACTTCCTCTGAAAGGCAACAAGACTTCTGCTCAGATGAGCGAAGAGGTCATGAAAGTCATTCATGAGAAAGCCCCGGAAGCCCAGCTGCGCCGCACCGAATTCGTGGGACCTCAGGTCGGTGAAGAACTGGCCACCGACGGTCTGACCGCTCTGCTCCTGGTGGTGGTCGGCATTATGGTCTACTTGGCCTTCCGTTTCGAGTGGAAGTTCGCTGTGGCGATCTCATTATCGCGAATATGCACGACGTCTTCCTGGTGCTCGGTGTCTTCTCGCTGTTCCAGTGGGAATTCTCACTGCCGGTTCTTGCGGCCGTTCTTGCGGTCTTGGGTTACTCGGTCAACGAGTCCGTGATTATTTTCGACCGCTGCCGTGAATGCTTCCGTAAGATCCGCAAAGGCACGCCGGTGGAAATCGTCAATACTGCGATTACGCAGACCATTTCCCGTACGGTGATTACGCACAGCTCGACCTTGATGGTCACACTGTCGATGTTCTTCTTCGGCGGTCCGGCCCTGCATTACTTTGCACTGGCTCTGACCATCGGTATTTTGCTGGGCGTTTATTCTTCCGTGTTCGTGTCCGCTGCGATTGCTCTGTATTTGGGCGTCAAACGCGAAGATTTGGTGAAGAAGGTCCGCAAAGATGAAATTTCCGATATGGTTCCGTAATTCCGTTCGGACATTGATCTAAAGATGAGGGGGCTTCGGTCCCCTTGTTTTTTAGATAGACCTAATCGGGTAATCAAACAGCCGAATAATTCTTCATCCTCCTAAGATGGAAGCCTTAAGAGGATTTTTGAATGAAGACTGCATTTCGTTGGTTTATTTTTTCTGTCAGTCATGTGGAAGATTTCCACGGGCGCGCCGGCAGAATCGAAGTTTGGTGCTTCTTCGTTTTTGAGTGCCTCTTTCTGGTTTTGGCAGCCGGAATCGATTTGCTGTTTACCGGATTTCCGATCGTCCTGCCGATTTATGCGGCGCTGACATCAATTCCTACCGTTCTTTTATTTATCCGCCGCCTGCATGACTGCGGGTTTTCGGGTTGGTGGGTTTTTCCTGCTATAATTCCTCCGATTTGCTTTTTTGTTATGTGTTGGGCGCCTGATCCGGCACAGCCGAATAAATACGGCACGACCGAACGTCTGCCCTCGAAGAATCTGCGGGAACAGTCGGTGCCTCCGTTAATTGACGGGATTGAGTACCTGACGCCGCCTCCACAGCCTTATGAACCGGCAGTAAAGAGACGTGAAGAACTGTTTGAAAAAGAGCAGCAAGAGATTATTGAACAAGAGAAAGTTTCTACCCGCAAGGAGACAGCAAATGAAAAAGACATCCGCCAAACAGGCCAAAAAGATTGAAAAACGTATTCTCGCTGTTGTCGCAGATCTGAAAAAAGCCAAAAAGGCCCGCAAGATCGAACACATTGAAATGGCTGAGAAGTTCCTTGCCAGCCTGACTGCAAAACTTGATGTTGCAGCTGCCAATCTGAAGGCTAAGAAGGAAAAGCTGATCGCTGCTCAGGAAGCCAAAGATAATTCTAAGGCGCAGGCTGCTGAGTACAAAGAAGGCGGCAAAGAAGCTAAGGCTGAAGAAAAAGTGGCTGATGAAGGCAAAGCTAAAGAAGCCAAAGCTAAAGAAGGTGCGGCCAAGTAGCCGTTGCTGAAATCGGCAAGACAAAACCTCTGATCCGAGATCGGTATCAGAGGTTTTGCGTTAATAAGAGCTCTAAAAACTTAATCTACGTTAAAACCGTTGCGTCGGGCGGCAATGAGTGCTTCCGTTCGATTTCGTGCGTCAAACGCGCGATAAAGGGCCGTAACGTGCGTTTTAATGGTGCCCTCGGAAAGATCCATCTTGCGGCAAATGGTTTTGATGGAGTCTCCCTGACTCAAAAGCTTCAATACCTGGCACTGACGAGTAGTCAAGTGAACTTTTGAAGAGGGATTCACAACCGGCTGCTGCGGGCTCATTCCCATCGACTGCTGCTGAGAGAGAATCTTCGAGGGAATATAGACGCCGCCTTCGAGGACAAAATTGATCGTGCTCTTAAGCAGGTTGGCGTCAAGTGTCTTGGGCACATAACCGGCAGCACCGGCTGAAAGAGCTTTGAGAATGCTGTCCGGATCACAGTTGCCGGAGAGAACCAGAATTTTGAGCGCCGGATAGTTTTGTAAAAGTCGTACTAAGAGATCGGTGCCTTGAGAGTCGGGCAGGCCGAGGTCAAGAATCATCAGATCAGCGGAGTCGCCGTAATTTTCAGCCAACTCAACAGCCTCTTTTGCAGTGGCTCCAACGTGAATCTGCACGTCCGGATACATGCTTTGCAAAAGAGCAGACATGGCCGTCGTAATAAGCGAGTGATCGTCCACCAATAAGATCGTCTGCGGTTTAACCAACTGAGTCTCCTTACCTATTTTTCAATTATTTGGAGCGCACGACTCAACCCAACATATCACGAAAGCCGTGCTTATTCAGAGTTTAACAAATTCGAGGAAGTTGTTCCCCTGTCAGCCAGTCCACCATGCGGACACCGCCGAAGCCGGTTTCCATTTGTACGAAGTGGTTTTCGTCCTCAATGCAGCGGCCGATGATTTGAGCATTCTTGCCAAGGGGATCATCTCTCATAATCTTAAGCATCCTTTCTGCATCTTCGGGTGCGCAGATTGCGATGACTTTACCCTCGTTGGCTACGTAGAGCGGATCTAAACCTAAAAATTCGCAGGCGGCTTCCACGGATTCCTTGACCGGAATCTTGTCTTCTTCAAGCACCATGCCGACAGAAGACTGTTTTGCAATTTCGTTGAGTGTGGTACCGAGACCTCCTCGGGTCGGATCTCGCATGCAGCGAAGAGAAGGGATTTCGGCAACCAGTTTTTCGGTTAAACGGTTCAGACTGGCAGAGTCACTGACAACACCGGTTTCAAAGCCTAAGTTCACGCGCTGACTCATGACCGCCACGCCATGGTCTCCGATATCGCCGGAAATCGCAATGACATCGCCCGGGCGGCAGTTGGCGCCCGAGAGACGGATTCCTTTCGGCAGGACGCCTACGCCGCAGGTGTTGATGTAGATACCGTCGGCTTTGCCGCGTTCAACAACCTTTGTATCGCCGGTAACGATTTTGACGCCGGCCTCTTTGGCGGCAGCCGCCATGCTTTCCACAATGCGTTTTAGGTCGCTTAAAGGAAAGCCTTCTTCCAAAATGAAGCCGCAGGAAATGTAAAGGGGCGTGGCTCCGCAGACGGCAACGTCGTTAACGGTGCCGTGAATGGAGAGACCTCCGATATCGCCGCCGGCAAAGAAAATAGGGCTTACGACATGCGAGTCGGTGGCCATGATGAGCTCGCCCTTCGGCTGCGGAAGACGGGCTCCGTCGTCGCCCTGGTCAAGGAATTCGTTAGAGAAGTTTTTAGCAAAGAGGTCGGCAATAAGCTGGGCGCTGCCTTTGCCGCCGGCGCCGAAGTTCATTTCGACCTTTCCGGTCTTGAAATTCAGAGGGCGTTGATAGTGTTTCTTTTCTTCAGACATTTTTATTCTCCGGAATTCTTATCTTTTGTGTCTGCCGTAAGTGAAGTAAGCGGCGCAGGCGCCTTCGCTGGATACCATGCAGGAGCCGATGGGGCTTTCCGGCGTGCACACCGTTCCGAAAGCACGGCAGTCGGAAGGCTGCTTTTCGCCGCGCAGGATGGCACCGCATTCACAGGCTTTGTTATCCGGCACGCTGCGGTAAACCAAGTTGAAATGCTTTTCAGCGTCGAAGTCACTATATGCATCGGAGAGCTTTAACGCAGACTTGGGAACGGAGCCGAGTCCTCGCCACTCAAAGCTGTCACGAAGCGCAAAGACTTCTTCCATCATTCGAATGGCCTTCATGTTGCCTTCGGGGCGCACGGCGCGGGTAAATTCGTTTTCAACCTTGGCTTCGCCGCGATTGATTTGACGAATCAGCATGAGGATGGACTGAAGCATGTCCAAGGGTTCGAACCCGGCGATCACAACCGGTTTGGAATAGTCCTTGGCGAACGTTTCGTAAGGTTCGCTGCCGATGATCGTAGAAACATGGGCAGGTCCGACAAAACCTTCAATTTGGACTTTTTCCTGGTTCTTCAGGATATGGCGCATGGCCGGAGGCGTCAGAACATGATTGCAGAAAACAAAGAAGTTCTTTAAGCCTTCTGCCTTGGCTTGCTTTAAAACCACGGCGGTGGCAGGCGTTGTCGTTTCAAAGCCGATGGCAAAGAAGACGACATTTTTATCCGGATTGGCGCGGGCTATATCCAGGCAGTCAGCTGCCGAATAAATCATACGGATGTCCCCGCTCTGAGCTTTTGCCTTCATCAGCGAAAGACCCTTGGAAGCCGGGACACGCATGGTATCGGCATAAGTACAGAGGATGACGCCGTGTTCTAAGGCGAGTTCAATTGCAGAGTCGATTCTGCCGATCGGCATAACGCACACCGGACAGCCGGGCCCGTGAATCATGCGGACGTTTTTAGGCAGAATTCCCTCCAGGCCGTAGCGGCTGATAACGTGCGTGTGACCGCCGCAGAACTCCATGAGCCGATAGTTTTTATCCGCCCTCGCTTCTTTAGCGATATCGGCAACGAGCTTTTTTGCGAGCTCTTTGTCACGGTACTCAGTGATGTACTTCATGCCGGTTCTCCTGCCGCGGGAGCCTCTGAAGCAAAAAGAGCCAGTGTCTTTTGAGCCTCTTCGGGATCGATCTTCTGCAGGGCATATCCGACATGCAGGATGACGTAGTCGCCGACCTTGACGTCCTCGAGAAGGGCGGTCGAGATGGTTTTCTTCAGCCCCGAGATTTCTGCCACAGCAGTGTTCTCGTCGATGATTTCTTTAATTTGTACGGGAATTGCTAAACACATGATTCTTACTCTTTAGCTGTACTGTGAAGGCGCATTAAAACGACCCAAGCTTGGCCGAGCGATACGCCTCCGTCATTCGGAGGAACTTTGAGCCCCTCATAAACTTGTAATTCTTGCTGTTCCAGCAGCTTACGCAGCCGCTGCGTTAATAATGAATTTAAACAACAGCCGCCCGAGAGGCAAACTTTTCGGATTTGCTCTTTCTCAGAAACGGTGATGACCTTTTTTGCTAGCACCTGAGCCAGCGTTTCCTGGAAGTCCGCCGCTGCTTGCCGTTTATCCGCGTATTCGGAAAGCGCCAGAAGGAGCCGTACAAAATTCGGGTGTCCGCTGATGACTTCAACAAGGTCCGCTCGATTTTGTCCCCGACGTCCTTCGGAGGCCGCCTGCAGGCGAACCGGTGCTTCTCCTTCATAGCTAGAGATGTGGCAGATACCGAACATGGAAGCCGCTGCATCAAAGAGGCGTCCCAAACTCGTCGTCTCAGGCGCGTTGGCTTGAGCAGCAATGAGACGAAGACTCGGTTTATTGACGTCTTTAGCGAGTTTTTCAAGAGCGTCTGTTTTTCCGTTCTCCGCAAAAATCTTGGCGGCCATTCGCCAGCCTTCACGCGCGCATTTATCTGCTCCGGGCATTTTGATCGGAGCAATACTGCTGAGACGTTCAAAACCTTCCGGAGTCACCTTCAAGAGTTCTCCGCCCCAGGGTTTGTTGTCAGTACCTAGGCCGACCCCGTCGAGCGCCAGTCCCAAAACCGGTTCGGAAAGTCCGTGTTCGGCCATGACGGCGGCAATATGGGCGTGATGATGCTGAACAGGGACGAGTTCCGCATCGTACTTATCGGCAAGTTCCTCGGCAAGAGAGGTGGAATAAAAGTCCGGATGAAGGTCGCAGGCAATATATTTCGGCGTGATTTCAAAAATTTCCGAAAGGTGCTCAACCGCTCTGGCCAAGGTCCGGCAGTTGCTGACGCGGTCGGGGTCACCGATATGCTGCGTTAAGAAGGCGTGGTCGCCTTTAGTTAAACAAGCCGTATTCTTCAGCCACGGACCGGTGGCAATGACGGAAGGACCTCCGTAGGGCAGACGAACAGCTACCGGTGTAAATCCGCGTGCACGTCTGATGAGCTGGACGTCCTGGTCTCTTTGCTGCATTACCGAGTCATCACATCGAATCAGGATGTCGCGGTTGTGCGTTAAGAATAGGTCTGCGATTCCATCGAGTTTTTGGACGGCTTCGTCATTGCCGATAACAAGCGGTTCGCCGCCGGCGTTTGCACTCGTCATGACGAGCACTAGGTCACATTCTTTTTTGTACCAATCAGGGTCTTCGGGGCGTCCTATGGCTTCAAAGAAAAGAAGCCAATGGATCGGCGTATAAGGCATCATGATGCCGATACGATTCAATTCCGGCGCGATGCCCGGGAGAAGACGGTCGGCATCGTTAGTTTTTGGGCAAAGAACGATCGGAGCCTGCGGTGAATGTAATTCTTTAGAAGCTTTTTCCGAGATGCGGACAAAGCGAGAGGCGGAGAGGTCGTTTAAGGTCATGACCGCGAACGGCTTAAAGGGGCGGTGCTTGCGCCGACGCAGCTCAGAGACCGCGACGGCATTGGCTGCATCGCAAACCAAATGAAACCCGCCGAGACCTTTTACGGCCGCGATTTTGCCGCCTTGAATCTGTCGAAGCAGCTCAGCAATTTCATCCTCACAGGAGACAGGCGCACCGGTTTTGTCTTTCAGTTCAACATGCGGTCCGCATACGTCACAGGCATTAGGCTGCGCGTGAAATCGGCGGTCAAGAGGATCCTTGTACTCCTGCAGACAGTCCGGGCACATCGGAAAAACTTTCATGCTCGTCTGAGGGCGGTCATAGGGCAGCTGGGCAGTGATGGTGTAGCGGGGACCGCAGTGCGTGCAGTTGATAAACGGATAACGGTACCGGCGATTATTTTTGTCGGTGAGTTCCTTTAGGCACGCTTCGCAGACAGCAGCATCGGCCGGGATAACCGTACTGACCGAATTAGATCGGCTTTCCAGGATCACGAAGTCCTGACGTCCTTCTACAGGAATGTCTTCAGCTTCAACCGATTCGATGGAGGCAAGCGGAGGAAGTTCTTTCAGTAATCGAGTGCGGAAACGTTCTAAAGCTTCAGAGGGCCCTTCGACTACAGCTTCAACGCCGCGTCCGTCATTAAGAACGGTGCCGGTAAGTCCTTCACTTTTAGCCAGAACAAATACAAAAGGACGGAACCCGACTCCTTGGACGGTTCCTTTAATCCTTAATTTTTCTGCACGAATCGAGCTCTTCGAGTTAACGGACATGACGGACTCACCGGAAAGTTTCAATCGTATATTCTTTCAGCAGCTAAAGCTAAATTACTTTGAAACAGTGGAAAAACGTTTGCCGAGCCAATCACACCAAGCGTCCATGCCGGTGCCTTTGGTAGCAGAGACTTCAATAAATTCAATGTTCGGATTGACTCTGCGGGCATACTCTTTGCACTTCTCAACGCTGAAGTCCACATAAGGGAGCAGATCAACTTTGTTAATCAGCATCAAAGAGCTCGCAGCAAACATGTCCGGATATTTGATCGGTTTGTCTTCGCCTTCAGTGACGGAAAGCACAACAACCTTGCAGTCTTCTCCTAAATCGAAAGCAGCGGGACAAACCAGGTTGCCGACGTTTTCAATAAAGAGAATGGAATTGGGCTCGGGTTTGATCTTCCGGCAAGCCTCTTCGATCATATCGGCGTCTAGGTGACAGCCTTCCCCGGTGTTGATCTGAATGGCACGGCAGCCGGTTGCGCGAATACGTTCGGCGTCGTTCAGAGTTTGTTGATCACCTTCGATCACAGCAAGTTTGTACTGGTCTTTGATCTTGTTGATCGTATTGCAGAGCAGTGTGGTCTTACCGCTTCCGGGACTGGAAACAAGATTCAACGCCAGGACGCCGTCGGCTATAAACTTCTCGCGGTTCTGAGTCGCCTTTTTGTCGTTGGCGCTTAAAACGTCAATCTCCAGCTGGACCAAACGATCGTTGATTTTTTCCATAACTTTTTCCTTGGTCGAAGAAAAGACAGGAGCACGGGTCTAAGCTCCGGCTCCCGTCAATACATCAATAACTATTCGTGCTTATGAGCACCGGCGTTGCCGTGTTCATGATGGCCGGCGTCATGGTGATGGCGATGCTGGTCGCTGTCACGATGAACGTGGCCGTCTTCGGCATGGGGATGTTCATGAGTATGAGTCTGGTCCAGTTCTTCAACTGTGGCTTTCTTTCCGCCGCAACCGCATGTAACACACATAATTCACTCCTTAAATAAAAAAACTAGGAATCTCCGAGTTCCAGTTCACTGACTCGGAAATCGTCGCCGCCGTTTACACTGAGCTGATAGCTCCCGCACTCGGGACACGGCTCCCCGCGGCGGTGAATCGGAACAGTTTTCTGACATTTGAGACACCAGGCTGTTCCCTCCGGGCGCTCAATTTCAATCTTTGCATCCTGCATGACCGTCCCCTGCGAGGCGATCTTTAGGCCCTGCATCAGTGCATGCATTTCAACCCCGGCCAATTCTCCGACAATCAGTTTGACGGACACAACAGAGGGAGCCTGATTTTGCTGTGCAGTGTTCTCCACGATCTCAACGATGCTCTGGGCTAAGGACATTTCATGCATCTTTGAGCTCCACGTCCATTTGAGTGCAAGGGTCAAAGGACAGAATTGTCAGTTCGGCCAGCTTTTTAAGCTCTTCGGCATTTCTTGCCTTGAGATTCAGAAGCGTTTTTTTGAACCATTCGCAGTCGACCACGTTGATTTCGGTCGGTGTCAGGATGTGATATTTCTCAATGACACCGTCGGTAATTTTGACTGCATGAAGGAGGACACCGCGGGAGTTCTGAACGAGAGAGACCGCACTTCCGGGGCCGAGAGCCATAGCTGCGATTGTTTCTAGGGGCATACGAATCAAGTCCGCAGCGCTCAGCACTTCAATAAAACGCGCGACAAAGCGGGTGTAATTCGTGTTGCCGTCGGACATCAGCAGTCCGGCAACGGTCGGATTTTTTTTCATGCGGGCAATCGGCCCCGTCAGCGAGCGAACATCACTTTCCAATGATCCGTTTTTCCAGCAGCCTCTTTCTTTTAAGGCTTGAAGAATAAAGGCCGTCGGTTTATCGAGGAGGGGGCCCGAAGTATATCCGCGGCTGCGGTGCGAGGAAATCTTGTCAAAGAAAGCAGTCAGACTGTCTTTGCTCGGCGTAATGGTGCCGTTAAAGAGATCCTGTTCCCAATGCTCTGAAAATCCGTCCAGCAATAAATAAGAAACCTCGCCTCTTAGCTCGCTCCAGAGTTTGTTTCTCTTGGTCTGATCTTCGGGCGGAACTTCTCGAAGCTCACTGACAAGTTCCCGCACACGAATGACGCTTTTGATTTTCGCCGCGCGATAGCCCTCTCCGGCGCATTGAAGCGCAAAGTATCTAACACCTTCGTTAATGAGTTCCAAATGGTTGGCAAACCGCGCTTTTATCAGAACCTCCTGAGAAGGCTCGCTGTTTTGGGCTACATCACACGCTACCGCGGCTGCGGCAGTTTGCGAATCCGGACAAAGCGCAAAAAGGGGCGGCAGAAGCTCTAATGCTTCTTTAACGGGACGCCCGCAAAGGAGTTTTTCAATGCGCAGCTCCTTTGCCGGTTCGATACTGACATCGGATACAGAACATCCGTCAGTCGTTAAAACAAAACGAATCGCACCGAGATAACTCATGCTTCCTGATCCTCCGAGGTGTTTTTAGGTCTTAAGAACGAACGACGCGAGATCGGACGATTGATGGCTGTTTCAACCGCTTTCTCGATGGCTTCCGGGTCGACTTCCGGCTGAATGGCGGGAATCGGCTCGCCGAGTTCCGGTTCCTGCTCCGGCTTCATTAGTTCTTCTAAAGCAGCCTTAGCTATTTCTACGGCCATCTCGTGATCGGATACGACTTCCTCCAGCGGAGACATAAGCGAACACATCTGATACTCGCCCAAAATTCTGTCTTTTACGCTGATGAAGTCATACATCCCGGCCGGGAACGGATAATGCAGGCGGCGTCCTTCGGGAATCGACTTCCACTTCGAGGGCTGGCCCTTAGCCAAAATCACGTTCATGCACCAAGGCGTGACAATGATTCCGAGCCAAAAGTATTTCCACTTATGAAAACCGACCGCCTGCACATGGACACGCGGATGCAGCATCGGCAGTCCTTGCATTCGGGTCTGCCAAATTCTGTTGAAGCCTCTTTCGAGCCGCTGTGCCGGATTCGGCGCCCACGGCTCTTCACTTTGAGGATTTTGAGTCGTCGGAGCGTTGGTTTTGATCATAGTCTTCGGGCACAACCATAAAAAGGTCGCGTTCGCAGCCGCAAACCGGACAATTCCAGTACTCGGGCAGTTCCGAGAAAGGGGTGCCGGGTTCAATGTTCTGATCTACATCGCCTTTAGAAGGGTCATAGATGTAATGACAGACTTTGCACTCCAAGCGCGTATCAGGGTGCAGCTTGGAGCTGTCGCCTAAAAAAGTACCTTCAAATCCGGGCATTATTTGATTTCCACAGGTGAAAGTTCCCAGCTCTTGGTGACCCATTCGATCAATTCTTTGATGCGAACGGCAGAATCGGCCAAGTCTTCGGAAGCGGCAACCGCTTCTTCCGGAAGACCGGCGACAACAAGCGTATTGAGAATCATCAGGCGAGCCGGAGCGTTGTTCAAATACTGAACCTTCCAAACGTGACGTACATCGGTCGAAGAAATACGGCAGTTTCCGAATCCGCGGGACATCATTTGAACGGCGCCCGCGCCGA